>SPKZ01009796.1_pt1 | contig 18554 bp, 15 predicted proteins | sample 2456571 | NCBI WGS metagenome assembly SPKZ01 (sample SAMN11192286, study PRJNA482655) | marine metagenome | biome: ENVO:00000447; feature: ENVO:00000244|ENVO:00000211|ENVO:00000569|ENVO:00002023; material: ENVO:00002151; isolation source: ocean water from marine abyssalpelagic zone ... | reverse complement strand
CGGCGCTGTTCCGATAAAGAGTCGGGAACGCACGTTTCATTGCTTCCCGATTTTCCAGCAGGTAGGAGACGCCCGAGGGGCAGCGCCCGTTATCCTCAAGGACTAGATAGTTGCCATCGCCATCTCGAATCAGATCGGAGCCACAGATGTGAACGTAGATGTCCTTCGCCACATCGACGCCCACCATTTCGGGACGATAGTGAACGGCCGTTTTGACGACATCCTCGGGAATGATGCCGTCTTTGATGATCTTCTCTTCGTGGTAGATGTCGTGGAGGAAGAGATTGAGCGCGAGAATGCGTTGAGTCAGTCCCCGTTCCAGCAGCTGCCATTCGGAATCGGGAATGATCCTTGGGATGAGGTCGAAAGGAAAAATGCGCTCGGTGCCCTCGTCGTCCCCGTAGACGGTGAAGGTGATGCCCTGCTCAAGAAATCCATGGTCGACGCGGCGCTGCTTCTTTTCGAGCTCTTCGACTGAAAGATTCTCGAACCGGGTCTGTAGATTCTGGTAATGACCGAATACCGAACCATTGGATCCGGTGAACATTTCATCGAAGAAATCCTCTTTCTGGTAGTGTTGAAACATCTTTGACGGGGCTACATCCCTTTAATAGCAGGGGGCGTGCCAACCTTCCGGATAAGCCGATCCAACAGGGTTGGGTCAGCGAGGTAACCCTCTTGAGCATGAAGAATCCGCCCCTCGGCTGCGGCGGTCGTGATCGTGTCATCCGAGTGCATTGACGCCTCGGGCGAAACTCGGTAAGTGACTGTTTATGAACCAAATTCTCACCCTGCTCCTTCTGGCGTTGTTGGCTGGCTCTGCCAAAGCTGAAGACCGTCCCAATGTTCTTTTCATCGCGATTGACGATCTGAATCACTGGGTGGGGCATTTGGGGCGCAATGCCCAGGCCAAAACGCCGAATATCGACCGCCTGGCCGAGATGGGGGTCGCCTTTACCAATGCTCACACCGCGGTCCCGGCTTGCGAGCCCTCACGGTGCGCCCTGATGGGTGGTCGCCGTCCGTGGACGAGTGGCTGTTATTACAACGGTCACAAGTGGAAGGAGCACCAGGCGCCCGGTGAAGGCTTGAGCGCTCAGTTTTTAAAGGCTGGATATTACGTGGCCGGTGCCGGAAAGATCTACCACAGCATGGCGGCCTATCCGGAAGAGTGGAGCGAATACATGGACAACAAGGGCATGCACAGCAACGGCCCCGGCGTCGACAAGTATGACGGCTACCACGTCGAGAAAACGTTTCCTGACCTGAAAGATGAAGACATCGTCGACTGGCACTCGGCGGATTATTGCATCGAGCGGTTGGAGAAGGAGAGCGACGAACCGTTCTTTCTCGCCTGCGGCCTCTACAAGCCCCACCTCGCCTTTGTCGCTCCGCGGAAATATTACGAAGACTTTCCGCTCGCAGAGATTGAGTTGCCGCCGCACCGTGAGGATGATCTCGATGACATTCCCGAGGCCGGCGTAAAAATGGCCGGGCCGGATAAAGATCACGCCAAGTTTCTTAAGAGCGGGCGCTGGAAGGCGGCGATTCAATCCTATCTCGCGACCTGCGCCTACACCGATATGAATGTCGGCCGCGTGCTCGACGCCCTGGAGAACGGCCCTCACAAGGATAACACCATTATCGTGCTGTGGACCGATCACGGGTGGTCGCTGGGAGAAAAGCAGCACTGGCGCAAGTTTGCTCTCTGGGAAGAAACGACCCGGACCCCTTTGATCTGGGTCGTGCCCGGCATGACTGATGCGGGAAGCAAGTCCGCCCGCCCGGTAGACTTGATGAGTATCTATCCCACCCTTTGTGAATTGGCAGGGATTGAGATTCCTGCACACGTTGAGGGCACCAGCATCGTGCCGCTGCTGAAGGATCCTGGAGCGAAATGGAATCTCCCGGCCATCACAACTCATGGTCGCGGAAACCATGCCGTGCGAACCGAAACCCATCGCTACATTCGCTATGCCGACGGCAGCGAAGAACTTTATCACAACGCCGAAGATCCCTACGAATGGACGAACCTGGCTTTGAATCCCGAGTATGCTGCGGTGAAGGCGAAGATGGCGGAGTGGTTGCCAAAGGAAGAGGTTCCGCAGAAGAAGACTAAATAGTTCGGCCTTCGATCAGGCCGTGTCCCAGACCCTGGCAAGGGTGTGAAATTCACCGTTTTCACCAAACCGGTCCACTCCTTCCGGAAGCGATTCCATCAGCGCGCGATTGAAATGATCTCCGATTTGAACGGCATTCTTCGCATCAGGCGTGACGGCGGAAACCTCGCAGACGATGCTGGAGGCTTCGAGGTCGTCGATGAGTGATTCGTAGTCGGTGTGCCAAAGTGGAAAGGCGAGGGGAGTCGCCAGGTTTTTGGCGATTTCTTCGAACGCCTGCTCCCGCCATCCCCGGATATGTTCAAGATGGAGGTCTCCAAACACAAGGCGGGCAGGATTGGGAACAAGACTTAGCGCGGGGCGAACTGCATCTTCGTAGTCGCGGCCGGGATGAAGGGGAATGCCGAGTAGGGGGAGATTGAGATGCTGTGCCTGGCGAATGATGAGATCGAGATCCAACTCCTGGTGGGCGACTTTTCTCGGATGAGCATCAAATGTGGTGACCAGGACCGTTTGGTTTGAGGCGCTTCTTTGGATTTCACGTAGTGTAAGAAAGCTGTCTTTCCCACCGCTCCAGAAAAGGAGGTCCGCCGGGACAGTTGGATTCGTTAACGGATTGAGCCACGAAGCTTGCTGGATGAGATCGCCACGCCGATCTTCAGGCACATTCTCATGAGCGTAGGGGCAGTGACGGCAGCCGCTGCCGCAACACTTGCCGCGTGCCTCCAGGCCAGCCGAGGTGAAGACGAGAAAACCGGAGTCCGGATCCTCGTAGAAGGTCTCGCCGTCGGCGATCGCGGCGTCGTGAAGTTTCCAGATGTCGGGATGAAAGCTGATGGATGATTGCAATTCAGTTAGTTGGCTTTGTCTAAACCTTCCAGGCTGACTTGTCGAGGCCTCGGAGTCTATGTCGGTCGTCGAGTGTATTGGCAAGATCGGCAGGTGGTTGAATCGATTGGTTTTAGCTGGAAATTTGATGGCAAATATAGGGAGAAATTCACACTCGGAATTTGCCTGTAATGAGAATAACCTGCAATAAAGGCAGCATTGTGATTGCGTCGGGTTATATGGAATGGCTCCGTCGCTTCGTGGGATCCTTCACCTGAATGGCTGTGCCGTCAGGCCAGTTGTTGGTTGGCAGCCTTGCATAAAGGTTGCTCTCACGTCCCAAAATTGCTGCAGAGGTGTGAGGATTTGCGATCCAGTGACGCGGGAATGCGAAAACGCTACCGCAAGTCAGTTGCATTTGTGAAAAACGGGGTTTAGGTGCAACTTATTGCAAGTGAGATTCGTTATCAATAGCGATCGCGCCTGCTTTTCCCTCCACCGCTTCCTGATGGCTGATACAGTTTCAGAGACCAAAGGCAACCCAGCCGACGCCGGCGACGACATCGTCGTGGTGTTTCCGGACGGAACGCGCGCTGTATTGGGTGAGGGAGAGTTTCGTTCCCTGGACGGTAAACTGCTTTTTGTCCGTAGCGGCAATCGAATCGAGATCCGTTGTCCCCGTAGTAAGTCGATTTACGGGGTGGAATGGGAATCGCTCGGTTTTGATTCTCAAGAGTCCGTCACTGCGCGGTCACTGCCTGTAGCCCCCGACTAATACTTTCGACAATCTAATCGAGTCCGGAGACCTGAGCGTCCGGAGGCCAAACATAAAGACAACAAACAAAATAAACATGAAATTGGATATTAAAAACATCCGTCGCCGCGCTCATCAGGCCGGCCTGACGCTCATTGAGCTCCTTGTCGTGCTCGTCATCCTCACCGGTATCGGCGGCTTGCTGATCCCGACTATCAGCAGCGCTCTTAGCCGTACTCACGTTGCGACATGTGCCCAAACCTTCCCTGAAGTTCACCAGATGATCCAGCGTGCTCAGCTTGAGTCCGGTAGTCTCGGAACAGCCTTCGATTCCGGTATGTATACCGGTACCGGAGATCCTGTGAACAACTCTACCGCAACCTTCACCGCAACTGGTGGAGGTGGCAACGGAACCGGAACTTTGGCTACAGACGCCCTCACTGCCAACGAAGTGGCTGGCCTTGCTGAAATCGGAATCACATCAGTGGTTGACCACGCCGCTGCTCCTACCAACGTCACCTTCAGTATCGACGGTGTGACTCGCGCTCTTGCAGCAAGCGAGGAAGTGATCACTCTCACTGATGCACAGGCTGGCGACATCTTCCTGCCTACTGGCGGTGGTGAGAAATACATCTGGCTTGGCATTGGCCGTGACTGGAGCCTTCTGGGCAACCTTGCTCCCGAGCCTCCGGCACACTTCGGTGACACTCCCGGTGCTCTGCCTGATGAAGTTCACTCTCGCTTCGGCATCATCGTTGAAGTGTTTGACACCGCTGACACTCCTGCTGAGTACAAGCGCGTCAGCTACTGCATCAACGGTAGTGATTTCGAAACCGCCGACAACCATGTCGAGGTTTACTGGGACGAGCTCAACGAGAGTTAAGATTCGTTTCAACTTGGTTTTTCTCTCGAGGCGGATACCCGGCCTGAGAGATGCCTGAAGACTCATTACGGGGGGCGCTCGGTTTCCGAGTGCTCCCTATTCTCGTTGCGACGAACTGCATTCAAGGCGGTTGATCATGAAGGTTGAGCGATTCGTATCGTCCCGAAAATCACTCCGTTTGGGAGTGATTTCCGGGGCGCTTAGGAAGCCGCAAAGTGGTCTGACTCTGGTGGAGTTGCTTGTCGTGTTAGTCGTTCTGGCTGCGCTGGGTGGCATACTCTCAGTAACTCTTTCGGATGGAGCCTCGCTGACCGGCACAGATGGGATCGAGCGGACCGATGAAGAGATCGCAACTCGTGCAACTATGACTGAGGTGCGCGACGCTATGATGGGGACGTCCTTATCGGAGCCTGGCTATTTTCAAGACACTGGTTCGCTCCCGGAACGTCTTGGCGGGTTGATCAGTCAAAGCGTTGCCGGGGAGGGCGATTTTGACCCAGCTCGTAAGAGAGGCTGGCGCGGTCCTTACGTCTACGACACCGGATCCCCCTACGAGAACTACGTCGAATCAGATGGCTCAGATAACTTCGATGACGATGGGGGGAATCCATACGGCCAGGCAGGAGATCCTGCCATTCTCGATGCCTGGGGAAAACCGCTCATTCTTCAAGAGTCAGCGAATGACGATGCCCGCCTTGTCTCGGCAGGGCCTAACCGGGTTCTTGAGACTGATCCGGATAGTAGCGTCGATGCTAATCGTGGCGATGACTTGATTCTTTTCCTTCTATCTTCCGATCCGAATTTATGAAAAGGATTGCCTACCTAGCCAACATTCAGGACAAGACTCGTGGCCTCACCCTAGTCGAGTTGCTTGTCGTTCTGAGCATTGTCGCAGTTTTGTCTACGGTCGCTTTGCGGAGCGTGGTGGGAACCTTTGAACAGAATAATTACGACGCAAATATTTCACAGTTGGAGCAAATTGAACTGGCTGTTCTGGGCGGTGATGAAACCGCAGGATTTCTCGGTGATATAGGCAGATTGCCACAGGCTATTGGTGATGCCGATGCCACCAACTTTGAGCAGTTGGCGGAATTGTGGGATCAGTCGGCAAGTGGTTTGCCGGATTATTCTATTACCGCGCCAAGCGGCGATAGCGAAGTGCGCTTGGGTACCGGTTGGCGGGGGCCTTACCTAAATCTGGGCATCAATCGCGATGAACTTACCGATGGATTTGCCAATGGGTTCGTTGCCTATCAATCGGATGGCACCGCTGCCAACGATAGCGATACGATATCCATTATTCAGAGCCTTGGGTCTTCGGGTAGTGCTGGAGGGAGTAATTATGAAGAAGATTTTGAAGTCGTTTTTGGGGCAGAGGCTGCCGCTGTGGGGTTGGGATTGGCCGGCAAGATTGGGGATCTTAGCGAGCCTTTGTCGGTAACTGTAAATTCTAGTCTCGGATCTCTCCCAGCCAATTTGGTGATTCGCGTCTACGGCGCGGATGGCTCCGGTGGATTGATTACCTTGGAGCAAGAGTTTCGATCTGGCATTAGCGGTGGGTCAGCTGTCTTTATTTTGGATGGGACATCTAGCAATGATGGGACTGACGACGGAGCGGGTTTGGTTCATGGCCCGAAAGTTATAAGAGTGTACGAAACCTCATCAGCATCCGCTCCCACGGAAGACACTGATTTGGCACCCGCTGCGACTTCTCCTACGAAGTCTCCAATTACAAACGTAGTTGTCGATCGCTTTACTAGCAGTATCACCCTGACGCTCTATTAGCTCTTCAAAGTTATATGCCACGCCCCACCAAAACTTTTCTGGTCGAAGCCGGGAATCAACACTTTCGAGTCGATCTGAATCGGATCGCGGGTGCGTATTCGGTTGCTGGTGTCTACCGGGACGAGACTTCGGCTGCATCAGGAGGTTTCGCGTCGGATGGGCTTGATGCGTTCGATCCCATGGGTGGTGCCATGGAAACGGAATGGATGGCACCGCTTCTGAAGAGGCGCCCCAAGCCCGCTGCTGAAATCACTGTCTTAAGTGATCGAATTACTGCGGTGGTGGCCGAGATTCCGGCGTCACCCGGCGAGGACTGGCGGAGCAGTGCTGAAATGGAGGCCCAGACAATCAGTGGGCTTTCTTCTTCCGAATCTGTCGTCTCATCAACCCTTCTTCCTGCTGAGTCCGGAATGGTGTGTGCGTGGGTCGCTCAGGTGGCAATGCGAGATGTTGCCTCGTTGCGAACTGCCGTCACTGGAGTGAAGGGCTGTCGACTGATCTCGGTAGGGCACCCGGGCGGAATTCATCTTGATACTGCCAGGCCACAATTGGAAAGCTGGACAGATTTTGTGCTTTTTCATTCCGCAGGGGAACGAATTGAACTTCGTGGGTGGAATGGGCCTGACGCGTTGATCGAAGCCAGGGAGGATGGGGCAACAATTTCCGCCTTGATCGAGGCGGGCGACGATGCCGTGTTTGTTTCCTCAGCCTCAGACCCCTCGATCGAAGAATTCGGTGTGATTCAGACAATTGATCTTACCGACCTGGATGGGGTAAAGGCCTGGTCAAAAGCTCTCGCCAGGTCTTGCGATCCTTTAACCGGACAGATCATGGGTATGCCTTTGGTCGCAGTTCCAAAACCTCCGCCCAGTTCGGCAGAACTGGCCGTAAAATCAGGGTTAATTGCGATGGCTGCGATTGCTTTGTTAGGAGGGCATTACTTTTTGAACAGCCTCAACAAAGCCAAGCTTGAGGCCGATGTCGCTACCCTGGAAGACCCGGCAAAGCGGGTCGCATCGGCGAGAGAACGCATCAAAGAACTTAATCGTGAACTGAAGGAATTGAACGACGCCGAAGGCGAATTTGGGGAGTCCGATGTCAACGTGTATGCCCATCGTCGCCGTATCGGAGCTTTGCTCGACGGAATTGCTGTTGGCGCGGAAGTCCCCGGAGTCGTGGTTCTTGAGTTCCGTCCTGATGAGTTGGAAACAGTAATCACTGGCGCGGCAACTTCATTTAATGCTCCCCAAGCGCTGGCCAGGCGGATTGATGAGGCGCTTGCTGCTAATGGTTGGCGAGCGGCGCTGACGAGGAGAACGGCGAAACTGTTGCAGCCCGACGGTGGTCCCTGGAGCTACGAAATCAGGTTGAATCCAGGTCGACCCGTTTCCGTCGATGGGCCGTTCGGAGAGTCTGAGGCAGGCGTTACCGCAGGGGTTGGTAACAGCGATCGAAGCAATGATGACGGCGACACGGCTATCACATTCTAATCCGGAGAAGAAAATATCTCACTGCAATTATGAAGTCTCTATCTCCACGCGAACGCAAGATGCTCTTCGTGGTTCTGCCGGTTTCGATTCTGCTGCTGGCCATCGGTTACTATTTTTTGCTGAGCGGTCCCGAAGCGCCGGCTCATGCGGATTCACACTCACATCCCCACCATCCTCATTCTGAGAGTTCAGAAGATCACATCCATTCTAACCCCCAATAACGGCGGCAATATCTTCTTAGAAAATACTTGATGAAGAACATCAGCCCACGAGAGCGAATCATGGTCATGGCCCTGCCTGCGGGGATCCTGTTGCTGATCTATGTGTTTTTTGTGGCTAGTCCTGCATCGAAGGAAATGGAAACGCTTCAAAGGCGTGTCAGTCTGGCGCAGTCTCAAGCTCCTTCTTCGCCGGTCCAAGCCGAAGTTCTTTCCGAGCTTAAGAGACTTGAAGCAGAGATCGGTAAGAAACGATCTGCTGTGCAGGAGCGCGGAAATCGTAGTGATTCGGTATTAGCTTTTTGGAATGATCCTGATGCCAAAGCGGAGAGCGGAGAGTTCATCGGGAATGTGCTGGCTTCGAACGGGGTCGTTCTTGTCGAGGAAGCGATAGCATCGGATGAAGACAAGAAGGCGTTCGAGGCCCTTCTCGAGCCGCTCCCGTCGGCAGAGCTTTGGAAGCTGCGACTTGCCGGAAGCTATAATGCCGTTCGGCAGACCGTTTCTGAGATGGGGAAAACTGAGCTTCCTCTCATTCCAGCTGGAATCGAAATGGAGCCAAAAGTCGAAGGGAATCAAACCATTCACCTCTGGAATTTGTGGATCTGCAGATGAGTGAATACCAATCAGTCGACTGTTCAAAAGAGAACGGAGAATCCTTTTCCGCAAGAGACTTGCTTGATCGGTTTCTGGATACCCTGATGGATATCGAAGCTTCCGATCTCCATCTTGCTCCACGAAATCGCCCCCTCTTCCGTATCAGTGGTAGACTGCAGGAACTGGACGCATTTCCTGATATCCTTAAGGAGGAGGAAATGGAGCAAGTGGCCGAGTTGCTTGCAGGCGAGACGCTGGAGACGGCGATGCCCTCGTCAGGATCTCTCGATGGAGCATTGACGGCAGGGGATAGCGAAGAAGGTCGCTTTCGCTTCAATATCTACCGGCGCCTTCCGGGGTATTCGATTGCATTGCGTCGTCTTGAAAATGAGTTTCGGACCCTTACTGAATTAGGTTTGCCGGAGTCCTTGCTTGATTGGTGTGACCTTCCGGACGGCTTAATCCTTGTTGCAGGACCGACTGGTTCCGGCAAGAGCACTTCTCTAGCCACCCTGATTGACCATATCAATCACACGAGACCCGTGCATGTCATCACGATTGAGGACCCGGTCGAGTATCTGCATGTTTCAGATCGGGCGTTAGTCGATCAGCGGCAAATCGGAACTCATGCTCGTGACTTCCAGGCGGCGCTGGTTTCCTCCCTGCGGCAGGACCCTGATGTCATTCTGGTCGGTGAGATCCGTGAGCGAGAGACAATCAAAACAGCAATCACTGCCGCTGAGACTGGCCACCTCGTCTTTGCCACAGTTCACGCACCAGATTGTGCCGGAGCTATCCAGCGAATCGTCTCGACGTTTCCGGCAGACGAGCATCCCGGAGTGCTTCGCCAACTCAGCATGAATTTGCGCGGGGTGCTAACTCAACACCTCGTTCCTGCCGATGGAACCGCCTGCGCCAAGCGCCAGGACTTCGGTTCCGGATCAAGAACCCGAGTCCTGCTCAGTGAGATTCTTCAAGTCACCCCGGCGGTGGCCAATCTTATAGCCAAGGCTCAATTCATGCACATTGCCTCCAGTATGGAGACGGGGTCGCGATATGAAATGCAGACCCTGGAGCAGAGTCTGCAAAGTTGGGTGGAGTCGAAGCATCTGCTCCCGGCTACGGCGCTCTCCTATACCAAGAATCCGAAGGTTCTGGAACAGCGTTTGGCACGAGCGCATCAGATGCCGTCTTCCCGACCCGCGGCTTCGCAACGTTCACCGCAAATTTAATTGTCCCAGCCATGAACGAAACGACAGTCAAGACAACTGAAACGGCCGCGGAGCCGATAGCGAGTCTTGCCTCGGTTGAGGAACCCAGGGATGGAGCTCTGGATCTCGAGAGAATCAAATTTGATCCCCGTTGGGCCATGCGGGTTGCTCCGGGACTGATGATTCGGAGAAGATTTTTACCTCTGCTTGAGCTGAACGGTCGACTCTATGTGGCCGTTGAGAAGACGCTCGACAGTGGGTCACGGCGACTGCTGGAACGCCTTAGCAGTATGTCGGTCGAGACGGTCGCGGCCACCGGAGCATCGATTCGGAGCCTGCAGGCCAAGTTGTTTGGAGACCTTCGTGAGGCGATCTCCATGGATCGCCCTGCAATTGATGCGGCAGCAGCACTTCGTGCAGACAATTCAGAACCCAGCTCGGATGAAGCGGTTGAGATTTTTGATCAGATTTTGAAAGGCGGAATTGTCCGCGGGGCATCAGATATCCATTTTAACGTCAAGCGCGGTGGCGATGTTCAGGTTCGGTTGAGAATTGATGGTGCCCTGATCGATGACTTGGATCTTCCCGAGGCACTTCGAAATTCTCTCTTTAATCGAATCAAGGTGATGGCGGATCTCGATATTTCTGAGAAACGAGCCTCACAAGATGGTTCGTTTCGATTTGATCCCGGGCCTAACCTTCCCAATATTGAAGTTCGTGTTGCGACGATACCGGCTCGACATGGCGAACGAATCACGCTTCGACTCCTAACGAAAAACGAGAGCCTGCTGACGCTTAGTGGTCTCGGCTTTGAAACGAATCACCGAAAAGTCTTTGAAAGGGCCATCACCCTTTCCCACGGGATGATTCTCCTGACGGGTCCGACCGGAAGTGGTAAGAGCACCACCCTTTATGCCGGTTTGAAGTATTTGATGGAACGGAAAAGCGTCAATGCGATGACGGTCGAAGATCCGATCGAATATGAAATCGAAGGTGTGACACAGACGGAAGTGGATGCCCGCCAGGAAAAGGTCTCGTTTGCGAGTTCGCTGCGAAGTATTTTGCGCCATGACCCGGACGTCGTCATGCTGGGTGAGATTCGAGATCGGGAGACGGCGGAACTGGCGGTGCGGGCGTCCCTGACTGGACACCTTGTTCTCAGTACTCTGCATACAAACACGGCCGCAGGGGCGGTGACCCGACTGATTGACCTTGGGGTGGATCGCTTTCTCATCTCTTCGGTGCTGCGTCTCGTCGCTGCGCAGCGATTGGTGAGGCGGCTTTGTCCTCATTGCTCTCAGGAGAATAAAATTTCGGCTATGGAAGCTCGTTCGCTTAGAAATCCTGAATTGGCGGGAGAGTCCTGCATGCGGCCTGCTGGTTGTCTGATTTGCGCTGGTACCGGGTATTCCGGGCGGAGTGGACTTTATGAAGTTCTGCCAATCGGACCGGAGGAAGCTGACGCGATCGGAGGTCGTGACAGCACCGAGTCGCTTGAGTCGATGCTTAGGAAAAGTGGCCAGGATAAGGGGCATGCATCACTGCGAGCCAACGGAATAGAGAAGATCATAAATGGGGAGAGCACGGTCGATGAAGTGCTGAACGCGACCCTTGATTTCGCCTGACGTGCTACCAACGAAAATTTGATCAGTGAAGTATAGGAGATGGGTTGGTTTGACTACACAGCTTTGACCGATACAGGGGAGAGTATCAACGGACGTCTAAGGGCGGATTCTGCTGAGGAACTCCGGTGGCTGCTGCTTGAGCGCGGGCTTCAGCCACAGGCAGTTCGGGAGACTGAAGCGCCTAATGATGGGTTTGCCGTCGGAAACTTTCTGAGTGCCCGTTCCGTTCACGTCGAGCTGACGCTTCGACAGATTTCAGTCATGTTGCGAAGTGGGCTCACACTTCTCGCTGCCATCGAAACGGTTATCGAACAGCCTCCTTCGCGAGCCGTTAAGCGGGTTTATGAAGGTATTCGCGAAAGGCTTGAGAGTGGTGGAACATTTTCAGAAGCGCTTACTGAGCACGCCTGTTTCCCTGCCGGTGCAATCTCCATGATCGGGATGGGGGAGGAGAGTGGTAATCTGGATACGGTTATTGAAAGGGCAGCTGACTCGATGGAGTCGAAGCGGCGGAGTCAGACGGCAATGTTAACGGCGTTGTTCTACCCGACCTTTACCTTTCTTTTTGCGATCGGCATTTGCGTCTACATGGTCCTTGCGGTCATCCCTCCTATGAAGAAGGCGCTTGAAGCTCTCGGGCGCCCTATGCCGGCGATGACTCAGTCATTGCTGAGTGTGTCCGAATTTGTCGGGAAGTGGGGTATCCTCATGGGGAGCGTTTTGGTCATCGGGATTATTGTTTTCGTGATGATCTACCTATGGCCGCCGGGCAGACTGGCGATCGACCGAACGCTCCTTCGCATTCCTCTAATCGGAACGATTCTCAGGACTGGTGCCTCTGCCCTCTTCGCCAGGTCGATGAGCACACTGTTAGGAAGTGGAATATCCCTCGTCGAGGGTTTGCGAATTCTTGGCACGATTCACGGGAACCGTTACTTCTGTGCGGTGGTCGAATCCGCTCGTCGTCGAATTCTTGAAGGGGGTTCGCTGGCAGATAGTCTCTCAAGTCCCCGTTCATATACCCCAATGATGTTGAAGATGGTTGGGGTCGGGGAAGCGTCTGGCAACCTCGAGGAGACCCTCGATCATATTGCAGATTTCCACGAGGACCGGCTGCAGGCGCTGATCAAACAACTCAGCGCCTTGTTAGAGCCAGTAATCGTGCTCGTTGTCGGTGCGCTTGTTGGATACGTCTACATCGCATTCTTTGTGGGGCTTTACGGCGCAAACTAGAATTGCGGTAAGTGCCCGGCGTACAGATTTTGAACAGGAAACTTAGGAAAATACACTCATGAAACAAACAGTAATCAGTTGCCTTAGAATGATGTGTCTCGCTTTGACGCTTGGGCTTGCGAGCTTCATTACTAAGTCAGCGCATTGTCAGAACGAAGCGGGATCACGAGGCGACCCGACAATGGCCGATTCTGAAATGGCTGAGGTCATTCGAGCCCTGCGTGCCTCGCAGAATCAAAGTGATGCACAGCAGCGTCAGCAAGCTGGACCTGTGGAGCGAATCTCGCTTGCAGGTTTGGTGGTGGGTGGCCGACAAGAGCCAGAGACAGCAAGTGGAACCGCGATTTTCCAGGTGGGAGATGGATATCTTCTCGCGCGGGAAGGACAGACATTCGAAAGCGGCGGAGACATCTATACACTGAAAAATGCGAATGCCCTGCTGGTGTTGCTCGAAAATTCTGCTGGTGGGCAGCTCGTGCTTCGAGCTCTGAAACCGGAATATGTACGTGGTATTGCTGCCGATGTTTCATTCATCGAAATGCAGGAAGTTCCGCTCTATCTTGCGGCAAGAGCAATTTCTGATGAGACGGGAGTCCGAATCGCTGTCTCATCAACGGCTCGCGACACACCGGTGAGCATTTATCTGCAAAATGTCACCGTTGGAGACACGATCGACTCGATCGTTTTAACCCATCGTCTCTACATGAGTGAGATTCCCGGTTCCGAGATTGTGAGGCTTCACACAACCGAGGAGTATGCTGAGGATGCTGCAACCTTTCGCGATGAGCGAACTCAAGTATTCACGTTGAAGTATCCCAACGCGAGAGATGTCGCCCTGTCGATACGCGATCTTTACGGTGACCGGGTTCAACTCGCTCAGCGCTTCACCGACGAAGACCAACCTGGTGAATACCTTTCCGAGGACCTGGAACAGCGCATGGAGCGCTTCGATATCATCGATGCCAGAGGACAGGGGTTTGGTGTCGATTCAAGTGGAGGAAATTCTGGAGTTGGTAACCGTTCCCCGTCGAGTCGACTTAGTAACCTTAGCTCAAATAACTCTCGCTCGTTTCGAAACTCGGAGCTAGGCAGTCAGGGCGGTGAACGTGAAATAGACCGCTTCACCGCAGAAGATCAGCTTTCTGCTGAACAGATTGCTGCGCTTGCTTCCGGTGATGCTCTTGCCATCGAGCAAATCCTGCGGTCGCGTGCGGATATTTACGTCACCGTGCTCGACCGACTCAACAAGGTAATGGTGCGAACAAGGGACGAAAAAACAATGCAGGAAATTTGTGACCTTGTGAAGTCGCTCGACGTGCCGACGCCGCTCGTCCTTCTCGAAGTCAAGATCATGGAAGTCGATCTTGAGCGTGGACTCGACACTGCCTTTGACTGGGACTTTAGCGATGGGAACTGGGGAGGCGAGTTTCGCCCTACCGGTCCATTTCCTATCGGTTCCGAAGACCTGCTTTTCACTTACATGTCGAGTTCCTTCAACGCTCAGATATCGGCTCTGCAACAGGGTAACAAGCTGACCACGCTCGGGAAACCGATGCTGATGACAGCAAACAATGAAGTCAGTCGTCTTTTTATTGGTGAGGAGGTTCCGTTGAACCGAAACTTCAATGCGGCACAGGATGTCATTGCCGATGGCACAGTGATTCCCGGGGCGGCAGCAACTGAGATCGAGTTTCGCCCGGTAGGGTCCACGCTTTTGATTACACCGAATATTAACGATGACCGCACAGTTTCGTTGCGTGTCCTTCAGGAAGAATCCCGGGTGGTTGAGAACGGGGCCAACGTTCTTGTGCCGAACGCGGTAGGAGGATTCAGCAACCAACAGATCGACATCGTGTCATCCCAGACGGCTAGCGGAACCTTTGTCGCGAGAGACAAAGAAACAATTGCTATTGGTGGAATGATCACGGAGAGAATGGTTTCCCAGCGATCGCAGATTCCAATTCTCGGGGATATTCCTGTAGCTGGCGTGTTGGCTCGCAATCAGAGACTGGGGCGCGAGCGGAAAGAGATCGTTCTGTTGCTGACCCCACACATCGTCAAGACTCCGGGAGAAGGCGAGCCTATCACTCGTCAGCTCGTTGAGCAGAATTCCTACCACCCCAATGCTCCTCAACTGGGCGAGGGCGAAATCGGCGCGTTCGTGAAGCCTAATGTGGTGACGCCTTCCAGCGACGAATTCTGGCCTCTTGAGAGAATTCAGGAGCAGCAGGAACTCCGGGCTGAGCCGGTTCAGTACGATGCCAAATCCAATGGGCCAGTGAAGAAGAATTACAACATCTTCCGGTGGTTTACCGGGCAGTGATATTCCTGCCCGGATCGTTCGCTATTCGCTGACAATCTTGATATAGCTCCAGTAGCCAAACTCGTTCTTCCAGTCATTGGCGCCGTTTTCGATACTGAGCTCGGCGTGCTGACCGGCGTATTTGGTGAGGTCATATTCGAGTTCCAGCCATTCGTCGCTCACGTTAGCGTAGCTGATGATTCGATCATCGAGAACTTCGTCACCGACAAGAACCCGGAGCTGCCAGTCACCATGAGGATGATAGCTGACTCGAATCTTGAGCTTGGTGGTTCTACCTTTGGGAACGTCGAGGTGTTGAGAGAAAACCGCGGGCGCCTCTTTGTTCAACGGGTGAGTCTGAAGAACCGTTTCATTTCGAAACCCCTCCTGCAGGCGTGGTTGAAGCTGAGTCATGGTGGAGACGTTGGAGAGGCGGAAACCGGGAGCGATTCTTTGCACGTCCTTGAGCCACGGTTGGATCGCGCCGCCTCTTTTCGGCCCGGCCGGGGCGACTGATCCGCTAACGAGGCGGCGGGTGGTGTGAGTCTGGAGTTGAGGGATTTTCCCTGCCATTGCCACCTCCAACGCTTTCTCTGGGTGTTCCGGTACCATCGGTTCAAGAGCAAACCAGAGCATTCTCGGGATGTTGTTGTCCTCGACGTCTTCCTCGTGCATGGCGAGGGATGAAAGAATGCCCCAGCGTTTCTCGAAAGGAATTCGCTGGAGGGCGGAGGCAAGGTAAAGCCGAACGACGGGGGAAGGGTCATTCTCTGCCAGCTCCGCGAACCTGGCTAACGCTTCATCACCCGGATTGCGATCTTCGCAGAGAAACTGGATGGCCCATGCCCGGACGTATTCGTCATCGTGGGTCAGCATACTGGTCAGGGTCGCGTTGTTTTGACCGCCTGTAACGTGGAGGGCCCAAAGGGCACGGAGTCGTTTGCCAGAAGTGGTGGCAGAGCCAAGTTGCTGGAGAAGTTCTCCATAGACGGCGGCCTGATCGAGGTCTCCGGAATGAGCGCGGTATTGCAACTCGGTCCGGGCCTGACGCACGTACCAATCATTGCGGTGAGTCTGCAGTTTGGCGAGTTCGATATCAGACAGCGAAGAGATGTCAGGCCGTTCTATGGGTTGTGCCCCCTTGGGCATGATTTGATAAATTCGCCCGCTGTCAGGGAAGTTGATAGCGTTGCCGCAGATGTCGGTGTCATGCCAGTCAAGAATGTAGACACCACCCTCAGGCCCCGTCAGCACACTGAAGCCCACCCAGGCAAGATCGTTAGTGGTGACAAAATCGAATCCGTGGCTTCCGATGAAACTGGAGCCTTTCCGCGGCATGTAATCCGTCAGGACCTGGTGCTGATGGATGTTACACATGAAGAGATGATTGTGATACTCCTCGGGAAAAGTGTCGGCGAGGTAGAAGCGGGCGCCGCCGTGGGCTGAGCGGTGAGTGTGGTCACGGATCGTGGTGATGTAATCGTACACGTAAGGGTTGATGTGAGGTTTGCTTTGCTTGTGGTAGTATCCGCCCTGGACCACGTGAAAGAGGTGGGGAATGACGCAGCAGGTCGCAAATCCCTGCCCTTCATCGTTGAAATCGAAGCCCCAGGGGTTGGAGAGGCCTCGCGCAAACACCTCGAACTCGTCCTTGGTCGGATGATAGCGCCAGATGCCGCCATCGATAAATTGCCGGTCGTCTTCCTTGTCACCCGGCTTGCCGACCATTGAAGTGGTGAAGACGCCGTGGCATCCGTAAAGCCAGCCGTCGGGCCCCCAGATGAAACTGTTGAGGGTTTCGTGGCGATCCTGGATGCCCCAACCGTCGAGTAAAACTTCAGGAGGGCCATCCGGCTTGTCATCACCATCGGCATCGGGAATGAAGGCGAGGTAGGGGGGCATGCCGACGTAAACGCCGCCGAACCCGATCGCGATGCCTGAGCTGAAGGTAAGTTCGTCTGTGAACAGTTTCTTGGTGTCATGGACACCGTCTCCGTCGGTATCTTCGAAGATCTGGATACGAGTCAGTTCCTCGCCCTCCTTATGGCTGCGGCGGTCAACGTAGTTGTAATTTTCCACCACCCAGATCCGTCCCTTCCCGTCGAAAGTGAAAGCAATCGGCTCACCGATGTCGGGCTCGGCGGCGTAGATGGAGATGTCGAATTCGTCGTCGACTTCCATCTTGGCGACGGCTTCCTCCGGAGTGAGAAAGGGCGCATTGCTCGTCTTCAGTTCCTTGCCGAAAACGAATGTCGTCGTCAGCGAGAGACAGGATAGCAGGAAGGTGGCAGGGGTGAGCTTCATGGTTTCGGGGTAACGGGTTCAGTAGTGCGAAGGTATCTGACCAGGTCGATAACGTCTTTGTCAGGAAGAGTCAGTAACAGTCCCTCCGGCATCATCGAGTAGGGGCTGGTGGTGCGTTCCTTGATGTCGGATTTGAGCACGGTATTCTGCAGGCCGATGCTGTTGAGAACGAGCCGCTGGTCATCTTCGTCGGAGACGGTTCCGGCAATGATCTGGCCGTCGTTCTTGGTGACGGTGACCAGTTGATACGCTTCCGGAATATCGCCGCTGGGGTCGAGCATGTTGAGCAGAATATAATCGAGGTCTGCGCGATTGGATCCGGTGAGGTCAGGACCTATCTTGCCACCTTTGCCGTAGAGGATGTGACAGGCAGAACAGGTGCGGTCGTAGACTGCCTTACCGGCGTGAATGTCTCCTTTTAAAACGGCTTCGTTGGTTAGCAGCGTTTTGTATTTAGCGATGAGCTGTTCCTTGTCGGAAGACAAGTCGTTCATGTCACCGTAAACGTCGGTGAACGGTTGGCCCAGCATCTCACCGAGTGAGCGGGCAGTGTAGGTGGGAATTGCCTTCTGGTTGATTTGTCCTTCCCGGAGCGCGGCGAGAAGCTTTTCGGCATATTCCCTTCTGCTGGCGAGGGTCTCGACGATGGCCCGTTGCAGGCTGGGTTCGAGATCCGGATAAGCCGTGAGAAGTTGGTGGGCTCCTTGATCAACCCGAATGCCGGCATAGGCGCGAATGGCATCAAGTTGCATGGCGGGGTGAGTCAGCAATTCAGGGAGGATGCGGGAAAGCTCCGGGTTTTGCTGCGCAACCAGCGAGCGCAGGGCGGCTCGTCGTTCCGGTCCCGGAACTGACCTGTCTTGAAGCCTCTTGAGAGCCAATTGAGTGGCAGCCTCGTCTCCAAAAATCTGGCCGAGCTCTCGGGCCAGATCGGAAATATCCCGGTTGGGATTCTGTGAAAGTTTCCGGCTGATTTCGGACCAGCCTTCCGGGGCGTCCACATTACGCTGGCCCTCGAGACCGGATTTCATTCCCCGCAGCAGAGCGGCCCGGGTTTCGTCGGAGTCGGCTTTGGCCAGTGCACTTGTCACCAGGTCGAGCGACTGGTTGGCATTGAGCGGCTCGAGTTGACCATTGCGCAGGCGTTGGAATAAGGCTGCTGCTTCGTCCCGGTCAGAGGCTGCCTTCGGAAACGATGGCTCCT
>SPKZ01000109.1_pt1 | contig 18556 bp, 15 predicted proteins | sample 2456571 | NCBI WGS metagenome assembly SPKZ01 (sample SAMN11192286, study PRJNA482655) | marine metagenome | biome: ENVO:00000447; feature: ENVO:00000244|ENVO:00000211|ENVO:00000569|ENVO:00002023; material: ENVO:00002151; isolation source: ocean water from marine abyssalpelagic zone ... | reverse complement strand
CCAATAATGATGACTGTTCAACAGTCGCTAAATAACTCGAGGACAACTTCACCCTCCCCCTTCTCCAATATATTTTATGGTAATAATCTGCGCTGGAATTGAAACGCCGTATTTAGCTTCGAAAGCTTTAATTACAGCATCCATAATTACGTCCAAAAAAATGCAATAAAGCCAATCAAAAAAATATTAACCAATAACAATCCGGAGTTAGCAATATATGTCCTGTTCCACATGCCTGATACTCAACTTAACCAGAAACTAATCAAGTGTGTAGGCTGCAGTCACCTCAGTTGTTGGTAAAGCATAATTTGGATGATTAATCACCAATATTAGTAACTGAGATGCAGGTCAAGTTTATCTCTAGATATGAAACTTGATAAGATAATTAAGTGTCAGCAATAAAGGGAGTCAGTTAAAATAATTATCGATAGGGAATAGCAAAGTACACTGAACTTCAGACAGATTTTATGTCTAGCTTCGGAGTAACGCTAGGTAAAAGTACAATCTTTCTATTACACGATAAAGGGATACCAGGGCCACAAAGAGAAAATGGCATACACGAATAAATCCTTAGTAGAGTGATTATCTTCCAGCTCAATAAAAGTTTAATAGCCAAATATTCATGACAAACGATGTTAAAGTTTTATAATTAGTGCTCTACTCACTTTCCTCTGGTTACTATAATAACTACTCGAACCATGAAAGTATCTCTGAAAATAAGTACTTTCCCGTTAGATGATTCATTGAGCCCCCTCACATAGCAATTGTTATTCACCAACAAAACAATACCTACAGCCTGCTTGCGACATTGTATTAGCTGAGTGTTTGAATGATACATCTAGTAACTAAAAGCACTATCGGCTATCACTCATCAATTATTACAAATTTATTCATCTGCATAAAAATAATTACAACGGTCCCAGAGGCAAGCCCATAAACCTTTCTGTTGCCCATAAAAAATTTGTAACCTCTCCACGAACCTCGGTTATAAAAAAGTCAAAAAAAAAACACAGGAAAGTTATAGAAAAGCATGCAAGTTTCGTACATATTTTAATGGCCAACACCATGAGGTGTTTATTACAATTTTAAAATGAGAAAAATAATAATGAAAATAAAACTACCATTGATGATTACCTTTGCTCTAATGCTTACTATTTTCCTCGCAAACCCATTAAAAGCATCACCAAATCCAAATACAGGTTTAGGCTTGTGTGACATGTATCCAGAGAAATGCGAGATAAAATTTACTGTTGAAGTAAGCCGTTAGACCGAGTCGAAATTAGAGGTAAGCATCATGAATAACTTATCAGAAATGATCGATAAAATAACCGAAATCAACTCAGAAATTAGCCTAAATGGGTTATTTAGAGATATCAATCACAAATTTAATTATCACTGGAGTGGGCTAATAGTTTTTACACCTATGTCAGCTAACTACCATTCGACTTATATATTTGGAAACATACCATTTGCTATGGTTGATTACATTAAGCAAGATACGAACATACTCCGCTATTGCATGAATGAAGATAAACCCACTAATTACAATAAGTTAACAAGAGGCGACACTCTAGTCTCTACACCGTTTACGGATGATAGCTTTGAGTTGATCATCCCCATTAAGGGTCGAAACACTGAATTTGCATGTTTGATATTTTCCATTCCAGATAAATTATTAAGCTCTGACTTGATTGATAAGATTGGTTGGTACTGGCTTATTCCCTCAACATACATCTATTCTAGTTATCGAGAATACCTCTCAAGTAATACCATACAGATAACACAAAGAGAGCAAGAATGTATCAAGTGGGCATCAGAAGGGAAAACGTCCTGGGAAATAAGCCAAATACTCACCATAAGTAAAAGCACCGTCAATTTTCACCTTGCAAACTGTATCGAAAAAACGGGAAGCGTAAATCGACAGCAAGCTATAGTAAAATGTTTATTAAATGGCCAACTATTTGCACTTTAAGCTCAAGGAGTAGCACTATATTGACAAGCGAACCAGTTGAGAGCTACTTATATTTCCTTGGCGATATATCAGTGAAGTTCCATCATAATTGATTGTAAATTCTGGCCTAACCACGTTGTAATCAAATATTTTTTTAGATTCAACTGGCTGGGTGATATCACTTATATCCAGTTGGTGAAAAACAGTCTGTAATAAATCATGGCTGCTCCAATAAATGTGGTCAGCGGTGAGTCCCCAATGCGTATTAGGCTCATCAGACAGCTTATGGCCGAGTGCTACTTGCTCGCCATTAGAGCTCTTATACCAAAACAAATCTCCCTTAGCGCTCGCTATTATATAGTTTTCACCAAATGCACGGATATAACGAAACCCGCTTAAAAATTCATTAGTGGTTTGACTATTTATGTGGTACCGGTAAATCACCCATTTTTCATAGTTCTTAATAGAATAATAGACATATTCCTCATCAGCAGAAAAAGCTGCATCCCCAATAAATTCATCCCCCATTGTAATATATCTAATGGCTTGAGTCTCAGTGTTAAGTATAGCAAACCGTTCATTTAATTGGATAAGTTCTAACATTCCAGATGAAGAAGCCAAAGCGCTTAAGCTATATTGGGTTTTTATATAAGGTGTGACTTGGTTAGTTTTGGTATTTAACTTGCCCATAATGGTAACTTGATTATTGTATGACAAGATCAATTTTGAGTCTTTATCAGGTTGATGACCTAAAAAGTAACTGCCTTCAAAAGAAGTATAAATTTGCTCCGTAGACCAGCGCTTAAACGGTAATGCTTGCTCAAAGAAAAGCATGCTATCGTCAGGTTTAGGACTGTTCAAGCCGATAATCTGGTCGTTATCAGCCATTATGAACGCTGACAAGCCTGGTGATTTTTCAAGCAATGTTGTGTTTGAACTATTATTATAATCTACAGCATAAAGTTTATCCTTATCTAGCAAGATCAACTGTTTATCATTCAGCCATTGCAGATCATAGATAACCCTATCTTGATGGTATTTAGAAAGCACTTCAAGACTAACTAAATCAATAATCCTGACCATTGACGACTTTTCATACTTAGAAAGGCGTAACACAGCCATTAGCTTCCCGTCAGGGGATATAGCTCCTTTGACATCTAAATGAGTCTTTTGAGTGGTGGAGGTCATCCTATTCACATTTTGGTTAATCAAATCGTATTGGTAAATGTAATAAGGCTGATCAACCTGTTTCTGTCCAGAAAAATAGACATACTTGGGATCTGGTGAGGTAAACACATCACCAATAAAATTGTAATTCGCTACAAGTTTATCAACTTTACTTTTCATCCCACTTTCTAGGGAAATACGATTAAGCGAAGAACTTCCCTGAGAAACATCCGAATAGAACAATTGCTTGCTATTAGTAGAAAAAGCTAATGCACCAGGTAACAAGGCATCTTGAGTCACTGGAATAAAATTAGGTTCATGACTTTGCTTTATATATACTTGATAACCAGATTGCTGATTAACTTGACCTGAAAAGGCTAAATAATGCTGATCAGGAGACTGTGCAATGGCTAACTTATCACCCGGTAAAGCAGTGATGACTTGCCTATCGGTCACTTGGTCTGATTCGATGAGAAGCTGAGTTTCTCTGAAGGCGCTAAATATAACGATAATCACTATAGATGCAACAATGTAAACTAGAGGGACAAAAGATTTTTTACGTGTACCCTTCCCCTCAAAAATTAAACGCCACCGTGCTTTGTGGTGCTTGACAAAGCTTAGTGGTTCATCCGGCTCTGTTGTCGATGGATTATTGCCCTCTGGTAACATGCCAGCGTTATCTAGTTTTATTTTAGGATTCCGTGTTAGACTATCAGCTAGATCAGGCGATGAAGATATCTGGCAGATCAGCTTATAGCCGCGTTTGGGTAATGATTTAATATATTGCGGTACTTTATGATCATCATTGAATATGAGACGCAATTTACTGATTGTTCTTCGCACTGCGGCATCAGAAACACATCTTCCCTCCCAAACATTGTCATGCAGTTCGCCCATTGAAATAAAACGGTTTGGATTACTGCAGAGATACAGCAAAACTTCAAAGACTTTAGGTTCAAGCACAACCTCCAACTCGTCACGAATTAGAGTCATCTCTTCAACATTCAAATAATAACTACCAAGTACGATCAATTATCCATCCGTTCAGTCAATAGCACCCTTAAATCCATCATTACCCCCCATGCAGTATTTATCACATTTAGCCTCTGATACTACCACTCAAGCCTTTAGCCACAAAGGCGCTACATTACCACCCCATCGAGACAACAATCAATTGATGCCAGATGGTCACGTGAGCATTATACAGGTCAACTCCCCCAACAAGTGAATGAGAATAAAGACTGCACTATTCCCCCTTACCTAAGAAATCTCCAGATAATTTCTTCTGTTTTCATAAGCTAGACACCCATGGCTCTATTTTCTCTAATCAATGTCGTAAAAAACTAGATAACAACACATACGCGATATTAAGATACTACATGATTCACTAGCAGACAATGTCCATAAATTCATAAGAAACGCCTTAATACTCTTATGCTTGCAACCGAGTCCCTACTCGATGGTAATTAGCTGACATTAACCCAACATTAAAGGAGATGTGAGGGCTAAACACCGCATCAAATGTATCGATAGGCTAATGGGTAATCCACACCTTAGATCCGATAAACTCGCTATTTATCGCTGGCGTGCAATGCTGCGCTAATCCCATGCTTAACGTGCTGACTAACTGGGCTGATGTACGAAAATAACTAGGTTTGATAGTACTTTCCCCTTTGTATCCTCCCAAGACATTGATCCTTTAAGCGAGTTACCTTTTAAAACTCATAACTTACAACCTTAAAAATAAATCGATAACACATTGAATCAAATGGAAATCACAACATAGTTACAGGATGGTCTCACTCAGATTATTGCTAGATTTAGGTATTAAAATTACTTTTAGACAAACAAGCAAAACCCCCCTCTATTCCTGACACGAAGAGGGAATGCCATCAAGTTAGATAACTACAACGAAAGGATCATGCTCATGAATAGGGGAAATATAAAGGACAATCCATCAGTGGCTAACGCAGTAAGGACCGCTGAAGGGTTTATTGAAATAACCAGTTTAGATCTATTGGACCAAATGGTGGGTGGCATGGTGAACCCAGAAGCAGTCTTTTGTCAGTTGTATGATGAGGATGTAAATGTGACTCAACATGTCGTTTCTGAAGGACTGTAAACGGAATATAACTGAGACTATATCCTCTTTCGTATTTACCCATTTATATCAATGAGGCTGGACTTACTTAATCTATCCAATTAATTCATGACAAAACAATTATCACAAAAGGCAATAATTATGACGGATAAATTTCAAAATATTGAAAGTGAAGAGGTTAAGCTCAACAAAGATGGCGAAATAGAATTAACTAGCGAGCTTGCTAAAGCCGTATCAGGTAGATTTAACCCGGAAGAGGATGAAAATGAAACTCACAATTTTAACTGCGTGTTTAACTGCGTGCGTGAAACGGAATTACAACGCTCCTAGCCGAGTGCTTGGCCTAGTATATTTACCAGTTTTATAAAAATAAACAATCGGCATAATGAACTCATCCAACAAGTGGATAACAAATTAACCAACTAAATTTAGGCGGAATTATGACTGATAAATTTGAAAAAATCCAAAGCGAAGAAATTAAACTTAATAAAGATGGTGAGGTTGAATTAAGCCCTGAGCTTGCAGAAGCTGTCGCTGGTGGATTTAATCCAGAAGAGCATGAAGCAGAAGGTAACAACGGTTGCGTGAATGGTTCTTGTGCTCAAGATTTAAAGTAATAAAATTCAACAACAAGAGTTAAGTGGTCTGTCAACACTAACTCTTGTTGTTTAGCCATTTTTATAAAGCGGATATTGACATGGACAACAATAATTTAATCAAGGGTTTTTCTAAGCAGTCTCTATCTGCAAGTTTGAGTAAAGAAAAGTTCCACCTAATCATATACCCAACTGAACAATGTAATTTCAGGTGTGTCTATTGCTATGAAGATTTTGAAATAGGAAAAATGCAACCATGGCTAGTTGAAGCGACCAAAATACTTATGACTAAAAAAGCAGAGACGCTTAAAGTACTATCTTTAAGTTGGTTCGGTGGAGAACCATTACTCGCCAAGGAAATAATATATGAGCTTTCTGAACACGCACTTTATTTATCGAAAAAATACAATTTCAAACTTGCTGGCGACCTTACTACAAATGGACTCTTATTAGACAATAAAACCTTAAGTCGCTTAGTAGAGCTAAAGCAAAATCTTTTCCAGATTTCAATTGATGGTGATAAGGATTCCCACGATAAAACCAGGGTGACTCGAACAGGAAAAGGTAGTTTTGACAGAATATGGGCTCGTCTAATCGCAGCCTCTGAAACTGACCTAGATTTCAAAATCACAGTAAGGGTTCATATAACTGATTTAAATCAAGATAGTGTTCTTTTGTTTTGTGAACGCTTCGATAAAAATTTAGCAAACGATCCTAGGTTTATCCTTTTCTTTAAAGCAATAGAAAACCTTGGCGGAGATAATAGCGACAACATTAAACAACTAACAAACCAACGCACCGCAAAAAAATTCGCAAAAATTCAAACTGAAAAATATCATAATAAAAGTGTAGATTTAAACAAAAATGGAAATTACATTTGTTACGCTGGAAAACCTAACTCTCTAGCCATACGTGCTAATGGTGAATTAAATAAATGCACTGTGGCACTCAGTGATGAAAAAAATAAAATTGGGAAAATAAATTCAGACGGTACCCTCACCATCAACAATCACAAAATGAAGACATGGATGAATGGCTTTACTACATTAGATAGTTGGCAAATGGGCTGTCCATTAAGCTATATGAATAGTCACTCAACTATCGGTGACATTCAGATTAAAGAAGTGGGATGATGTTATGTCTATTATTAATATGTTTCGAAAGGAAGCGTTAAGGCATCAATACAGATCACAAGAGTTTGGCCATTCTGTAATAAAACAACCCAGCATTATAAATAAATCAATAGTGGGTCTATGCATAACGATTCTCGCCTTCATGTTTGCCATTCAATTTATGACGCTATCAACCAGTCACACTTATGATGTCGAACTGAGCGCTGATAACTATTTCCCCCTTGTCATGCCTGAAGCCGTAGTGATCTCACAGCAATTAGTCAACGAGGGCACGCTGGTATCAAAAGGTCAGCCCTTAGCAAATATCAATATCATTAATAAACAGGAACCGGCTGGTGAGCATCAATATTTAAGAGCAACCAAAGCAGGGATCTATTTTCAATCCCAGGCTGATTCCACCATCATTCCGGCATATAAAGCTATCGGATACCTATTAGATAGTTCAATGTCAGATGATTTTTCATTGTGGTTGCAACAAAAGCCCCGTAGGCCAGTCCAGATTGGTCAATCCATCAGTATCATCATCAATGATAAACCCATTGAAGGTCGAGTATCTATGATTGTCGGTCCATTCGTCGTTGGTAAGGGTCAAAAAATCTTGGTTACATTCACCAGCTCACAGCACTTATCCCAGTTATCTCCGGCAGCGAGCTTCAAGATCATACTCAATAAACAACCAGCAACAATTGCTCAATTACTCCGATAAACAACTAAGGTACAAGTATGCAACTCGCCGATTATATTGACTTTAGTTCTTCAAAAACCCCCTTATTCGTTCAAAGCGAAGTCGCCGAATGCGGCATTACTTGCCTAGCCATGATCGCATATTATCATGGTTATAAAACTAACATGTTAGCGATGCGAAAAAAATACCCTGTTGGTATTCAAGGGATTACCGTAAAAGAAATCCTTAAGGTTGCCGATGATATAGGTTTATCTGGCCGAGTATTAAAGCTTGAGCTAGGGCAGCTATCAGGAATTAAAGGACCTGCAATTTTACATTGGAATTTCAATCACTTTGTCACTTTGACAGCAGTAAATCGGAACGGAATCACTATTCATGACCCAGCTAAAGGTAAAGTAAAACTGGATTGGGCTCAAGTTTCAGAATCATTCACAGGTATTGTCATTGAGCTCACCCCTTCCAGTAGCTTTGAGGCCTGCGATGATCGCATTAAGGTACCTTTAACTGCTTTTATTGGCAATATAGAGGGGCTAGGGCTTTCACTGTTTAAAATTTTTGTAATCGCCATAATATTACAGGGATTATTTTTAGTTTCTCCCTATTATATAAGGTTGGTTATCGATCAAGGCATTCCCCTGTCCGATCATAGTATTCTATTGTGGTTCCTTTTTGGCTTTATATTTATCACCTTCCTCACTTCTGCAAGCAATTTTTTACGAACTGCCGCAATCTTGTATCTCGATAAAAATTTAGGCTTTCAAGTAAAAGCCAATATTCAAAGGCACTTACTTCACCTGCCATTATCCTTTTTTGAGACTCGTCATATCGGCGATATTAAGTCAAGATTTGAAGCATTTAATGAAGTTCAACGAATGATCAGTCGTGGATTCATTACTTCAGTTGTAGAAGGGTTACTTGGCATCACGACGCTGATTATTATGTACAACTATGAGCCATCTTTAGCACTAATATCGGTTTCATTTCTTTTATTAACTTTTATAGTGCGATTTTTTTTAACGAATAAAGAAAATAAGTATCTAGAACAAGCCTTGTCTAAACAGGCAAAGGAAAATAGCCATTTCCTAGAAACAATCAGAGCAATTATGCCAATCAAGTGCTACGTAAAAGAAAGCACACGCTTATCGTCTTGGTTAAACCTCTTTGCCGATACCACCAATGAAAATATTAAGCGCGAGAAGATCACTATTCTAGCTGAGATATCACAAGATCTAATTGGAAAAATTGAGTATTTACTCGTGATCTATATTGGTGCGATCCTGATCATAGACGGTGTGTTTAGTGTTGGTATGTTTATCGCATTTTTAGCCTATCGCCTACAATTTTCAAATAGTGCACAAGCACTTGTCAACCAGCTATTCCGCTTTAGATTAGCATCTACATACTTGCGAAGGATGTCAGATATTGTCTTGCAAAAACAAGAGTCTGAACAAGGTAAGTTAGAGCTCTCCAAGGAAAATATCTCCGGTGAAATCAAGGTTAAAAACCTACACTTTCGCTACAGTCTCTCTTCCCCTTGGTTATTTAAGGGAATCAATTTTCACGTCAATGCAGGCGAATCAGTAGTGATAGTAGGGCGCTCCGGCCTAGGAAAATCGACCTTACTTAAATTGATGACGGGGTTGATTCAAGCAGAACAGGGTGACTATCTACTGGATGGCTACAGTATCAACCATATGGGTGTTCGTAATTTCAGATCCTTATGTGCCACCGTAATGCAAAATGATCAACTACTTAATGGATCTCTTATAGAAAACATCTCATTTTTTGAACCCAAACCCGATCTTGAAAAAGTTCAGGAGGCCGCTAAAGGCGCCTATATATGGCAAGAGATACAAGCAATGCCAATGGGCCTTCACTCACAGGTCGGCGACCTGGGTAGTACCCTGTCCGGAGGACAAAAGCAGCGATTACTTCTTGCAAGAGCCTTATATAGCCAACCAAAAATACTGTTTTTAGATGAAGCTACCAGTCATCTCGATAGTAAAACGGAGCTCATGGTCAACCAATATCTAAAAACAAAAAAAATTACAAGAATTAGTGTCGCACATCGTCAAGAAACGATAAAAGCAGCAGATCGAATCATTGACCTAAACCAGCTGATTTTAGATTGCAATGTCACAAAAATAGCGATTTAAATTATAACCGTAAGGCTTTTTATGAAAATTAAAATCAATCAAAAAATGGTTTATCGTGCCGTGACCGGTATCTCGTTGATCATGCTCATTACTGGCTGGCGCTTAGGTTACTCTGATCTGGAAACATTGCCCCATGCAAGCGTCGCTATCAGCAAGGTAGAAACTGGCGATTTTTCCATAAAAGTAACAGGGTATGGCTCATTACAATCTATCAACAAAAGATTACTAACAGCAACGAGCAATGCTGTCGTCGATGAAATCATCTTAAAAGCCGGGGCTGTAGTTGATATCGATACGATCATTTTAACCCTAAAAAACCCTGAATTAGAAAGCCAGTTGCGTCAATCGCTTGCCAAGTTACAAAATAGTAAAACTCAGAAACGGAAAATCATTCTGCAACAACAAAGAGAGCTGCTCAATAGTGAAACTAGTCTGTCAGAGCTCCAATCAGAATCTGAGATCGCTATGCTTCAGGTCGATGCTGAACGCACTTTAGCGCAATCAGGGATCATTTCAGGGATCCACGCCAAGAAAAATGAGCTAAAAGCAAAACAACTGTTCAAACGCGTAAAACTCGAAAAATCCAAGCAAAGTAAATTGCTTGCAATGCAAAGTGAAGCGCTATCAATTCAGGATGATCTTATCTCCCAAGCACTAGAGGAGTTTGATGTGGCGTCACTCATGGTCAAACAACTCTCTGTCACAGCGGGAATGAAAGGGGTTATTCAACGTTTACCACTAAACCTTGGGCAAAGTGTTGCAGCGGGGACCGAATTGGCGCTAATAGGGAGTTTATCTCCTCTCGTTGCTGAAATTAAAGTACCTCAGATGCAATCCCATATGGTTATGCCGGACATGAAAGCCGAAATAACCACTGTTCACGGCCAAATAATGGGTAAAGTTGTCCGTGTGGATCCCGTTGTGAGTGAAGGGGCAGTTCAAGTTGATATAGAACTATCAACTCGAAATGAGATAGGTGTAAAACCTATGCAATTGGTCGATGCCACTATATTTGCCAAGGTCCGCCAAGGGGTGCAGTTTATTAAAAAACCCAGAGGGGTAAAAGAGAACAGCCATATATCACTCTTTAAGCTGACTGGGCAACAGAGCGCAATCCGCGTCGACGTTCAACTTGGTAAGGTGTCAGGCCAACAAATTGAAATCCTTTCAGGCTTAAAAGTGGGAGATGAAGTGATCACCTCATCTCATGATCTTTCACCAGAAACCCGCCAACTTACTTTGACAAACTAACCCGATCCAAGGATGAATAACGTGAATACTGAAATACTCAAAATCAATAATATGAGCAAATCATTTACCTCCGGCGATCAGCAAATGCAGATATTGAAAAATATCAGTTTTTCGATATTCGATGGTGAATTCGTCTCGATTTCAGGGCCATCGGGTTGTGGGAAATCGACCTTATTGAATATTCTAGGCCTATTGGATACCGCAAATAACGGCGAGTACTATATCGATGGATTGCAGGTCTCAGGAATGAGTTCCAATCAGCGTGCAAGTATTAGAGGCAATCGTATAGGTTTCGTATTTCAATCATTTAACCTTATTGATGAATACTCAGTACTAGAGAACATTGCTCTGCCTTTAAAATATCGTGGTGACAGTTTTGAGAAGCGCCAAGCTCGCGCTTTAGACTGCCTCGATAAAGTAGGTTTAGCTGATAAAGCCAACTTGTACCCTAGCCAATTATCAGGTGGACAGCAGCAGCGCATCTCAATAGCCAGGGCATTAGCTGGAGATTCCGGCATTATGCTTGTGGATGAACCCACCGGTAATCTGGACTCAAAAAATGGTGATGCTGTCATGTCACTTTTGCAAGAGCTAAATAAACAGGGTACCACTATAGTGCTCGTTACCCACGATCCCCGTTATGCGGATATGGCATCTCGTAAGATAAAATTACGAGATGGATCAATTTTACCCACTGACGCAGTCCCTCACGGTAAGGTTGCCTAACCTATGCTTATTCAACTAGCGATCAATAATTTTAAACGAGCGAAGCAGTATTATATAACCACTATACTCACGCTTACCCTAACTCTGTCGATGGTATTGAGTGTATTTAGTCTCGTCGACTTGGTGTTCTTTTCTCCCCTTCCCTACAGTGAAGGAAACAACCTATATCTATTAGAAGGGCGAATTAAAGCTGAAGGATTTGATGGGGCAGGAACCAATCCTCAGATCATTGCTCATATAGCTAAAAATAACGACCTATTTGATGGGCTGGCTAGCTATCACAAGTGGAGTGATTATAAACTCAGTGATCAATTAACCCAGCCTAAGGTTGATGTAATACTGGCATCTAATAACCTATTTTCGGTATTAGATGTAAAACCTGAGCTTGGCCGCCTCTTCAATAAAAATGAGGTGTTAGGCTCCCAGCAACCCTCCGTAATCTTAGGTTATCGGTTATGGCAGCAGCAATATGAAGCTGATGAGAATATTGTTGGTCGAAAAATTCAGCTCAATCAACGACGCTTTACCGTTATTGGGGTCCTGCCTGACAATTTAGTTTTGCCACAATACAGTGATATAAATGATGCCCTATGGATCCCCATGGACATGGATGAAAGCTTTAATCCCAAAACCTCTGGGGCGTTTATGGGAGCTTATAAAGCGGTTGTTCGCTTAAAGCAAGGAGTTGAGATAGCACAAGTTAATGCACCTTTAAACCAACTTGCCATAGCTGGGGCTGAGCTGTATACCCCAAACGTGCTAAAAGACTTCTCGGTAGATGCAAAGCTGACCAATTTTAAAAAGGCGCTCAAGGGTGATAGTGGAAAAATAGTTTTTATGCTATTAGTCGGTGCCGTACTCTTAATGGTTATCGCATTAATCAACTTATCGAGTATGCAAATTGCGAGAGCTATCTCTAAAATAAAAACCTTAGCCATCAGCTTCGCTTTCGGCGCAAGCAGTAAAAAACTTGCCCTAGCAGCGTTTAAGCATAATTTAGTTGTGATCAGCTCTAGCGTTGTATTGGCGCTGCTACTGACTCAGAGTAGTTTCACCATTATAGAGCTGCTTGCCGCAGGATCGATACAGCGATTAGACACATTATCTATCAGCATCAACACCCTATTAGTCTCCATCGCTTTAACGCTAACTATTTCAGGCCTATATACCTATATTGAACTCAAAGTAGTCAAAGAAAAAAATCTTACAGACAGTCTGCAAAGTAGTGGTAAAGGTGTGGGGAAACAGGTTAGTGCAGCCGCAAGTCACACGCTTATCGGTCTACAAGTCATGTTTTCATTTATCGTTCTACTGGCTGCAAGCCATGTGGTGTTAATGACATTATCGGAAGCTCTACGAGACAATGGACTCAATACGGATAACAAGTGGTCATTAACGGTTAATTACGCCAACCTAAAAACCACAGAGGAGCGTATAAACATACACAAAACCTTGCTTTCGCAGCTAGGCCAGTTGGATGCAGTAGCACACCTTGAGTCGGTATCTGAGCCTAGACTGCCAGACAGCTTAAACGTCGATCAACTTTATGATGAGGGGAGTAACTATATTGCCCAGGTTCGCATGACCCGCATAGGCTCAGGATACCTTAGGCAGTTAGAGTTACCGATTTTTGGTAATGGATTTAAGCCTGGTGATAACGATCTGACTAATTATCCTGTCATAATCAATCAGCGTTTAGCCGATTTAATAGAGCAAAGCAGTACAGATATTATCGGTAAAAAGGTCAGTTTTAATGGCAAATCTTTCCACCCTATTATTGGGGTCACGGCAAATACTTATGTTCCAGGAAGTATAGAAGATGAAGCTTATGAGGTGTTTAGTCCTCAAAAATACAGTGGGTGGCGCCAATATTCATATTTGATCACCTCAGCAGATAACCAAACACTCGAGCAGCAGATTAGACACTTAATCACCCAGATCAACTCACGCTTAGATATTGCTCAATTAGCTACACTAGAGCAACAGTTTGACCAAAAACGACAACTTCACTTGGCGGCAGCTGGCGTGGCAATCGTACTGGCGCTACTCTCTCTACTCATGGCCTGTATTGGTATCAACGGCATCGTAAATTATATGGTGCAAGTTCGTCGTTACTCCCTAGGTGTAAAGCTAGCTATGGGAGCAAGTAACCGCAGGTTATTGAAAGACAGCTTGGCTGAGTTAATGCAGCCAGTGATCATGAGCTTAGTATTCTCCTTCTCCCTGAGTTACATGCTCATTGCTTACTTTAACAGCCTAACTCTACATAAGGTTCTTCCAAATTGGCCAATGACAGCATCTATCTGGCTAGGATTATGCTTATTATCATTTACAGTGAGCTTCATACCAATAAGGTACATTCTAAGTAAAGATCCAATTAAGGCGCTCCGAGATGACTAAATTAAGCATCAAATGCCACAGCATTATTCTCGTTGCGACACTTTTTTGCAGCCTGGCATCCGCGCAGTCTGAAACTAAGTCTAATGACCTATGGGGCGAGCTTCTTGAACAAAATACAACAACACAGTTGTATGGTGCGCCCAATGGGGAAGAAATAGCTATTTTACATCAGATTAGCTACCCCTCAATAGCAACTCTTGCGCAGCCTAGCCAATCATTGGCGGGTGAGACATTCTATACCTCAATAGCAAGTCGGCCTGATCAACGACTGTATAGCCACATTACTTTAATTAAACACGATCAGCGTATCAAAATAATTGAACCTGTTAGCGGTGTTATTATCGACTACAGCTGGGCCCCAGACTCAAGTGCTATAGCTCTACTGATACAAAGCAGTAAGGGAATAAAATTATGGAACTATGATGTCGCGCAACACAAATTAATCCCCTTGTCACAACTTGAGCTTTCAACCCGCATAGGTGAAAGGCATCTTCGCTGGCTACCTGACAGTAGTGCAATCATAGTCAAAGAAAACATACTCTCAGAACATGCCCTCACCTCTAACATATTACAACCGCGGATATCTTCAACCGATGATAAAGTTAAACCTGGCAGAACCTATAAACACCTACTAAATACACAGGAAAAACAGTTACAGTTCAAATCTATCAGTCAGTCACAACTAACCAAAGTCGATAGACAAGGCAATAGTTACCCTATTGGTGATCCTAGCCCCATCTACCATTTTGCCATATCTCCTGATGGTAATTACTTGCTTGTTGAAAAGCTACCAAGCAGACCCTCGTCTACTTTGCCGCAAAAAAAATGGGGACGGGAATATTCAATTGTTGATTTGATAACAAAACAACATGTTTACCGGCTACCAGCATTGGCCAATAAACCGCATTTAACACAAGCTAAAGACATGGTTGCTCAGGGCTCTAGAGGAGTCCAATGGCTCCCATTCGAACCTTCGACCGTATCATGGGTTACAGCTACAGATCAGGGTCGGATGGCCAATGACCAAATTGTTCACGATAGAGTTTATACCCTCTCTAGCCCTTTTATAGACACCAAAAAGGAGGTGCTAGCTCTAACCTGGCGATACTATGATCTCACCTGGAGTCTTAGTGGTATAGGAGTACTACAAGAGTGGCGCTATCAAGATAGGCAGTCACGTACTCAGCTGATTAAATACCAGCAACCAGAGCTAACCAGAGTATTATCCCAGCGTGATTATCGTGATAATGACACCGATATCGGTGATCCCATAACCACTCGGACCCCAGAAGGAAACAAATTATTACTCGAAGGTAACCAACAACAGATTTATATGAAGGCTATGGGTAGATCTAATATAGGAATAACCCCTTTCGTCGACACTCACAACCTCTATGCCAATACTAAAGATCGTATCTTTACAGGCAAAGAGTCTGCATTAGAAATACCGCTTGTAATACATGGGAACTCTCTCATCATAAGCACAGAGACTTCCAGTGAAGCCCCTAAGTATATCAGTTTATCTGGAGAGCACTTCGCAAAAAAAATGGTCGTATATAAGAGCCTGCACCAGAATAAGACCTCACCCTCACCTAAAATCATAAATTATAAACGCAAAGATGGTTTACAGCTACAGGGAACACTACACCTCCCTAATGGTGCAACTAAAGAACGTCTTACAGAAGATAAGATCCCTGCAGTGTTGTGGGTCTATCCCAAAGCATTTAAAAACAAAAAAATAAGCCAACAATCTTCGACAGTCCCAAACAAATTTAGACAATTTAATCCCTTAGGCCCGCTTCCATTGCTACACGATAATATTGCCGTTTTTGAATCTCCATCAATGCCAATCTTGGCGATAAATAATGGAGAACCAAACAATCAATTTATTGATCAATTAACCATGAACGCCGAAGCGGCGGTCAAAGCATTAGAAGAAACAGGCATTATAGATGTAAAACGCTTAGCAGTAATGGGACACTCTTATGGTGCATTCGCAGTCGCTAATTTACTCGCCCACACCGATTATTTTAACGCCGGCATTGCGAGAAGTGGTGCATATAATCGAACATTAACTCCATTTGGTTTTCAAGGAGAGCAGCGAAATTTATGGCAGGCACGCCAAAGTTACCTCGCAATGTCACCATTTTTATATGCTGACAAGATTAATGAACCCCTATTATTAATTCACGGTGAGAATGACCTAAACCCAGGAACATATCCAATGCAGTCAACCCGAATGTATAATGCACTAGCTGCTAATAACAAAACAGCTAAGTTAATCATGTTGCCCTATGAAGGGCATCAGTATCAAGCTAAAGAAAACCTTCATCAACTACTCATACAGCAATCCAATTGGTTAGCACGTTGGTTAGCTGAAACCGACAAGCAATAATGGCACTCAGGGGCCGATAAATCGAAGGATTCTAATAAACTGGCAGAATAGTCTATTACTGAAGACCCACCAATCATAACCAACGTTCTCGAGAGCAGGCCAATTAGTTTCACTACTTAAAATACATAAGAATAGGAAGAAAAAAGGGAAACTTTACGATTAAGTATACGTCAGACACAAAGGTAGGCTTGCGATCTCAGATGAGAGTATCTCTTAATAGAGACTTGTATCCCTAATAGAAAGGGATTGGTACTGGGAGTGGGCTTAAACTTCCACCCTAGATACAGAGATACCCATGTTGGACACTTTACCTAACATCCAAAGGTGGACGATAACGAAATCAAAGCTCTATTGGTTCATTGAGCGTTTCGTAATTTAATCTACAGTGCTTAAATGTTGTATCCGCTGCCGTCTCAACTAGAGGCGTTATCGTCTGGAGCATTTTGTTATATGACAGAATTTGAACCCTATCCCACTTTAGGGTGTTGACAGCTAAACATAATAAATTGAATACAGTTTGTACTCGATTATCGTGACCATGTTGGCGTAAAAATTTATTTTGGCCGATAACAATACTCCCTCGCTCTATGGTTCTCATGGAAAAAATACAGTCAACAATTTCATCCTTACCAGATAAAAGCTCACCACTTCTAACCGCTCTGCGCCAAAGGGTTTGAACTCTTGCCTTTAACTCAATAAATATAACGTTAATGTTTCCCTCATACTCAGAACTAGAGAATCCACAAATGTGCGGATTTACGCCTAAGAAATTAATGCAGACATCTCCCTCTCTAGCTGACTAGCATTTAACGATGTCATACATCAAGGTAAAGACGATTTTTTCTATATTACTCAGCTCATCCATGTCCATGATCATATCTGTTTTAACAATAATATTATTTACATGCTCAACGAATAGCGCGACGACTATATCCTCCCGAGATTTAAAGTGGCTATAAAATGTTTTAGGTGAACACTTGGCTTGAGTCGGTATTTGAGACAGCCTAAATGAACAAACTCCCTCTTCTATTATAAGCTTTTTGGCTTCAGCCAATATCCGGTCTCTGATCACCGACTTTAGCTATGTCGGTGTTGGCTACATGGCCGAGCTAACCAAGGAGCTGGACTTCGACTTTGATAACGGTATTTTCCAGCACCTGATGGGAGTTAGTCCGATCGAAAAGGCAAGGGAGATCTATCAAGTATGGGAACAAAACTTTCTGGCTTATAGCCTTGGGATAAAAGCTTACCAAGTTAAGATCAGCAGCGATTAGTTCTGCTTTTTCTAAAACTGTAAACCCAAGTTGTAGAGTCATTTCGCTCTACATCATTGGAGACGTTTTATGAAAAAACCTAAACAAAAACTCAAAAGTAATTACCCGTTCTATGTCGTATTTACTGGTTCCAAAATCGGTATTTTCGAAAGCTTTCATAAGGCTAAACAAAGTTACGAAGGCTATCCTTACGGTCGTTGTAAAAGCTACTACACACTCAAAGAAGCAGAAGATGCTTTTAACCGTTGCCCCAATGCATTGCAGGATTCTAATAAAGAACATAATTGGAGCTTCACTCCACCACCACGCGGTAACAACTGCTAGAAAATAGTAAAGCCGAGGGCGGTAGCAATGTTGTTATCCCCCTAGTACGTATCTCTCCAAATATTATCTGCCCACAGGCATTTAGATCACCTACGCCCCCCCCCTCTAAAGAACTTTTCTTCTAAGCTAAAAAGAAAACTCTACACTCCCTAACGGTTCAAGTACTCCGTCTCGTTTTTGCCCCAAAACCAGTATCACAAATAAAAAGGCAAGCTGGCTTGAATAAGGTTTTTGCTTTCAAACAGCTAATGTGAAGGGTTTTGCATAGTCTAAAAAGTTATGCCTGTCCCGTCTCCTCTCAAACAAGCATCTGCGGATAATGAGGGGCTAAAAACTCATGAGTTTGAACTCGCCACACAAGTCAATCCGGTCAACAGCGAGCCGGATACAAGCATTG
>SPKZ01011365.1_pt1 | contig 18561 bp, 17 predicted proteins | sample 2456571 | NCBI WGS metagenome assembly SPKZ01 (sample SAMN11192286, study PRJNA482655) | marine metagenome | biome: ENVO:00000447; feature: ENVO:00000244|ENVO:00000211|ENVO:00000569|ENVO:00002023; material: ENVO:00002151; isolation source: ocean water from marine abyssalpelagic zone ... | reverse complement strand
TACCGTTTTGATTATTAGCGGTGTTGTATTATCCAAAATATTGTTAGGAGTCTTCATGTCTGCCGCATTTACTGATTTTATACAGCAACAAATCGACCAAGTTAAAGCCGAAGGTTTATATAAAGAAGAGCGTCAATTGTTGACGGCGCAACAAACTGGTATCGAGGTTGCTGACGGCAAGGTAATTAACTTTTGTGCTAATAACTACCTTGGCTTGGCTAATCATCCTGAATTAATACAAGCCGCCAAAAATGGTCTTGACGACAATGGTTTTGGCATGGCGTCTGTTCGTTTTATTTGTGGCACGCAAGACATTCATAAAACATTAGAAAGTAAGATTAGTAACTTCTTGGGCATGCCAGACACTATCTTGTATTCATCATGCTTTGATGCCAATGCTGGTTTGTTTGAAACATTATTAGGCCCAGACGACGCGATCATTTCAGACGCATTAAACCATGCATCAATTATCGATGGTGTGCGTTTGTGTAAAGCAAAACGTTTCCGTTATGCTAATAACGATATGGCAGCCCTAGAAGAGCAGCTTATTGCGGCTACTGAAGCCGGTGCACGCTTTAAGTTAATCGCTACCGATGGTGTTTTCTCAATGGATGGCGTTATCGCTAACCTTAAAGGTGTTTGTGATTTAGCTGACAAGTATGACGCTATGGTGATGGTTGATGATTCTCACGCTGTAGGGTTTGTTGGTGATGAAGGTCGTGGTACGCATGAGTTTTGTGAAGTGATGGACCGTGTTGATATTATCACCGGTACATTAGGCAAAGCATTAGGCGGCGCTTCTGGTGGTTTTACATCGGCTAGCAAAGAAATCGTTGAATGGTTACGTCAGCGCTCGCGTCCTTATTTGTTCTCAAACTCTCTAGCACCTGCGATTGTTACCGCATCGATTAAAGTATTCGACATGCTAAAAGACGGTCAACAGTTACGCGACCGCGTTAAGTCAAACGCTGAGTATTTCCGTAAGCATATGGCGGCGGCTGGTTTTACCATGTCTGGCGCAAATCATGCGATTGTGCCTGTGATGTTAGGTGATGCGAAATTGGCATCAGAGATGGCAAATCGTTTGTTAGCGAAAGGTATTTACGTCATTGGTTTCTCTTTCCCTGTTGTGCCAAAGGGTCAGGCGCGTATTCGTACGCAAATGTCAGCGGCGCATACGCAAGAGCAAATGGATCACGCTATCGCGTCATTCATTGAAGTGGGTAAAGAGCTCGGAGTGATTTCATAATGAAAGCACTGAGCAAACTAAAGGCTGAAAAAGGCATTTGGATGGTTGATGTGCCTAAACCTGAGCTTGGTCATAATGACTTAATGATAAAAATTGTTAAGACTGCTATTTGTGGTACCGACATGCATATCTATCATTGGGACGATTGGGCACAGCGTACTATTCCTACCCCTATGGTCGTTGGACATGAATATGTCGGTAAAGTGGTTGCTATTGGTCAAGAAGTTAAAGGTTTTGCCATTGGTGATCGCGTGTCTGGCGAAGGACACATTACCTGTGGTCATTGTCGTAACTGTCGCGGTGGGCGCACACATTTATGTCGCAATACCATAGGTGTTGGTGTTAATCGTGAAGGCTCGTTTGCTGAATATTTAGTGATCCCCGCCTTTAACGCATTTAAACTACCGGATGATATTAGCGATGATTTAGCCGCGGTATTTGACCCATTTGGCAACGCCGTGCATACAGCTTTGTCGTTTGACTTGGTTGGTGAAGATGTATTAATCACCGGCGCTGGTCCCATAGGTATTATGGCCGCTGCGATATGTAAACACGTTGGAGCTCGCCATGTGGTAATCACTGATGTTAATCCATATCGCTTGGAACTAGCCGCTAAAATGGGCGCAACACGTGTGGTTAACGTCGCTAATGAAAACTTAGATGACGTGATGAAAGAGCTGGGCATGACCGAAGGTTTTGACGTGGGCATGGAAATGTCTGGTGTACCATCAGCTTTTAAAGGCATGTTAGAGAGCATGAATCATGGCGGTCGCATTGCGATGTTAGGTATTCCTCCGTCTGATATGTCTATTGACTGGGATCAAATTATCTTTAAGGGATTAGTGATCAAAGGCATCTATGGTCGTGAAATGTTTGAAACTTGGTATAAAATGGCTAGCTTGATTCAATCGGGTTTAGATATTTCACCGATTATTACTCACCATTTCCATATCGATGATTTCCAACAAGGATTTGACGCGATGGGCTCTGGTCAGTCGGGTAAAGTGATTTTAAGCTGGGATTAATGCTTGGCTATATCTGTTAAAAAAACCTGATACCGATTATTCAGTATCAGGTTTTTTTGTGCTATTTTTTCGGTGGTGTGTAAGCGTATTTTTCAGTGCTAGGTGCTCGGTTTCTGTCTTGTCGATCACTGCGTTTACTTTGTAATTTACCATACGGGCTGTCGCTACGCGGCGCAGTGCTGGCATTATCTCTTGTTGGTTTAACGTAATCCGTGGTTTTCTTAGAATCTGTAATCAGTTTATTAAGCTGCGCTAGTTCATCATTTTTCAAATGACGCCATGCGCCTGTCGCCAAATTATCCACAGTTAAATTCATGATACGCATGCGTTTTAACTTGCGAACTCTAAAATCAAAATGTTCACACATGCGGCGGATTTGGCGATTTAAACCTTGAGTAAGGATGATTTCAAAACTCTTTGGGCCAGTTTGTGTCACTTTACACTTATTGGTAATGGTATCTAAAATCGGTACACCGTTACTCATATCTTGAATAAACTGCGCGTTAATAGGACGATCTACCGTTACTACATATTCCTTTTCATGATTATTGCCTGCACGTAAAATCTTATTAACGATGTCGCCGTCGTTGGTCAGTAAAATAAGACCTTCAGATGGTTTATCTAATCGACCAATAGGGAATATGCGTTCTGGGTAATTAACGAAATCAACAATATTGCCTTCAATGTACTGATCCGTCGTACAAGTGATGCCTTGAGGTTTGTTTAGTGCGATATATACCGGTTTGGATTTACTGCCAACAAGCTTGCCACTGACCTTAACTTCGTCACCTGGCTGCACTTTCATGCCCATGACGACTTTGCTGCCATTAATGGTAATCAGCCCACGTTCAACCAATTTGTCGGCTTCGCGGCGCGAACAATAGCCGACCTCGCTAAGAAACTTATTAACGCGAATACCACTGGTAGATTGATCTGATGTTTGTTGTGACATGATTAAAGGCTTGCTGGATAAAAGTAACGCTAATTTTATCATTGATTGTGCGGGGCGAGTATAGATATTTTAGTGGCGACGAGTCTGCCTCGTCACAACTTGATGATTGGTCTATTTTAAAGCTTATTTCTGTCAGTAACCGCTTGCGCTAATTGACGCATAACCAATTCTGTATCATCCCAGCCAATGCAGGCGTCTGTGACACTTTGGCCATAAGTTTCGACTTTACCATCGATGATATCTTGTCTACCTTCAACCAAATGACTTTCAATCATTACGCCAAATATTGAACTGTCACCTGCGCACATTTGTGTACTAACATCAGTAGCAACGTCTAATTGTCGTTTAAATTGCTTAGAGCTGTTGGCGTGGCTGAAATCGATCATCACATTGTTCGGTAATTTTGCACTGGTTAGCTGCTCGTTTACTGACTTAACATGCGTTGCCGAATAGTTTGGCTCTTTACCGCCGCGTAAGATGATATGACAATCTTCGTTGCCTGAGGTCTGCACAATGGCCGAATGACCATATTTAGTCACCGACAAGAAGTTGTGCGGGGCGCTAGCAGCGCCTATGGCATCAATGGCCATCTTTATGGTGCCATCGGTACCATTTTTAAAACCAACAGGGCAAGACATGCCGGAGGCGAGCTCACGGTGAACTTGTGACTCGGTAGTTCGCGCGCCAATGGCGCCCCAACTCATTAAATCTGCGATGTACTGCGGCGTAATCATATCTAAAAACTCACCGGCGGTTGGCAAGCCTAATTCGTTAACGTCAATGAGTAGTTTTCTTGCTAAACGAAGACCGTCGTTAATGTCACACGTATTGTTCATGTATGGGTCGTTAATTAATCCTTTCCAGCCTACCGTGGTGCGCGGTTTTTCAAAATAAACACGCATCACAATTTCTAGTTCATTACCTAACTCTTGACGTAATTTCGTTAAGCGCTTCGCATATTCAATAGCAGACTTGGGGTCATGAATAGAACAAGGGCCAATGACTACTAATAGACGGTTATCCTTGCCTGTAAGAATATTATGGATCGCCTGACGAGAATCAAAAACCGTTTTGGACGCGGTTTGGCTCAACGGGAATCGCTCTAATAAAGCAATTGGTGGTAGTAGCTCTTTAATTTTGTCAATGTTGATGTCGTCAGTTTGGTAATACATTGCTGGAGATCCTTGTCTTCATTCCTAAATTTATGGTTACTAGTTGAGTGTACTAAGCATCAAGGATTTGGCAACAACTGATCGAACTAAATTTGATAAGAATGTGATGAAAAACAAAAAGAGCGCTTAAATAGCACTCTTTTAGAAATTTCAGAAGGTATCGGGAAAGGTATTAGACGCTAAACGTCAGCAGAGTTTGACATTCAGACTCGACGGCTGCTTTAAGCTGATCTTCTTTCTGTGCTCGCTTTACGTCAAAGCGCATACGCTCTTGGCGTTTAAGGGCTTTATAAGCGGCGTGAGTCGGATAATCGCTAAGAAACGTATCAAGTTGGTGCAGCGAAGGGTAAACCTCTGGATAGGCTGCATCTTGCTCTATATATACTTTCTCTAACAAGCGGCAAATTCGTATAGCGGCTTCTGACAGCTCGCATTGCTGTTCAGTCACCGCCTTAGCGATTAACTGAATGCTTTCGATTAACTTATTGTTGTGCTTGTCTATGGCTTCTTGTTGGCTTTGCATCGCTTGTTGTTGCGATACTCGTTGCTTTTTAACTTGTGCAAACAAACTGCCCGCATAAAAAGCTAAGGGAGCAATAATGGAAACGCCAACAACCAACAAAATAATAAGCGTATTGCTCATTACTTTTTAAACTCGTCAAATTCAGAGCTATCTAGTTTCTGCCATTCTTCAAGTTCTTCTTCAGCGTCACCATTGTCTTCGTCATCGAGGTCAAGTTCGGCAATCAACTTTTGATGGTGGGCCGTTTGGTGTTCAATGTATGCCTGATCTTTTTCTGAAATCTCTTGATCCGCGTCGAGTAAATCTAATAACTTATTCAGACGCTCATCATTTTCTAACGCATGCAACTGCTGTTCTGGCGTCAGTACCGCTTTGCTTTTTTTAACGCTAACACGAGGCACCAATGCTTTTTTAGGTGCTTCCAGGATCAAGTTAATCGGTGTTTTACTACCAACTCGGTCGTCAGTCGCAGATTGTGATGATTTCGATCTTGATTTAGTTTTTTTGAGCGCTCCATCAATGTTAGCTTTAGCGCCTGCTGGACGACCTTTGCCTTTCTTTTTTGACAGCTCTTTTGTGCGTTCTGATTGTTTTTCTAGAGGCTTTTTAGCAGCGCCGATGCTTTTTTCGGTGCGCTTTTTCTTAATACGAGTCATAGGTATTTTTTACTTTAAATAATTTAAGCGTTTTATAGCAGATTTCGGACTAAATTTCAGTAAGCAGAGTAATAAATGTGCAGATAAACAGAAAATAAATTTTAGGCATAAAAAAACGGCAGACGAATCTGCCGTTTAAAAGTGAATATACACTACTTTTATATTTGAGCTCTCCTTCAAATATAAAAGAAAGGTTTACTACTTAATATCACTTTCCTACTGTTTTATTATATCTTCCATAATAACAAGGTGAACTAAGTTTATTCTTTTTATTATTTAGCCTTTATGATTTTGCTAATCTAAAAGATGATTAAACAAATGCATCAATAACAGGCTGGTCTATAGGATAGACGCATCTCTAAAAATAAGAGATTAAATGAGAATAAATTCTCAATGCCAAAAGCGGCTTTTTATTATTTTCCTAGAATCTAGGTTTGCTCAAAATAAGCAAATTAAAGGTACTAACTAAACGTCAAGTACAGCGACACAAATGTGTCAATATTATTATTTTTATAAAAGGTTGATTTAAATCAACTGTAATCGAACACTTATGATGATCATTTAATGATTATTATTATTTGGTCGTGTCCAACTGGTGAGATACTCTACTGGCGTGAACTTTTGCGACAAGAGAGATTTAGCACTTTTTTTTTATAACATACACATAAAAAACTATAACTATTTGTTTGTAATTGTATTTACGCTATCCTTACGTTTACGTAATGGCGTATGTCGCACGTAACAACGGGTCAATATCTTACGTGTTGAATGTCATTAATCCTACATTCATTGTGGTTCCCCTGTAAGTTAACGGTTGGAATTCCACCTAAAGCGCTCAAATAAGGAACCGTTTAGGTGCGTAAATATTCAAACGCCTGTTTAATTATGCAGTATATTGACATTTATATGCCATGTTTATTTGGTGTATATTGTCAGCATAAACGCTGAATAATTTTTTAGGGGCTCCATCGAAGTATTTTCTCGATGATATGTGCAGGGTATTGTTCATGATGAGATCAATATTTGACGTGGGTGGTGATAAATTCTGACGAAGTAACACGATGGAAAGAGATATTCTGGTATTGAGCGCAACGCAGTAGATTGGTTTTTAGAGCGTTACAAAAGCTCATCTTCATTGATTATGGATATAAATGCATCTCACAAAAAAGCACCGCCAATATCATTGGCGGTGCTTTTTAGAAACACTAATTAACAGATTACGGTATTAGTGCAGACCCACTAAATAATTAGCCAATGCATCAATTTCGGCATCGGTAAGTTTCTTGGCAGTATCAACCATCATGCCTGAAGGATCATTTGCACGTTCGCCTGAGCGAAACTTCTTCAACTGAGCGATGATGTACGCAGGGCTCTGGCTAGATATTTTTGGAAATTTAGCTAAGCCATTACCGTTGCCACGTGGACCATGACAAGCGATACAAGCTGCTATCTTACGTTCCATGTCACCACCAAGGTATAAATTTTTGGCAACAGCGACAACATTTTCTGGCGTAGTGCCTTCTTTCATCTGTTGAGACTGGAAATATGCAGCAATGTCTTGCATATCTTGCTCAGAAAGAGCCATAACCATTGCTGCCATAGTGGCATCTTTACGTGCGCCAGATTTGAAGTCTTTCAATTGCTTGACGATGTAATCTGCGTGCTGACCAGCCAAATTAGGGTAAATGGAAATTAAGGCATTACCATCACTACCATGACAGGCTGCACAGGCTAATGCTTTGGTTTTTCCTGCTTGCGCGTCACCAGTTGCGTTGGCTGTGCCGACTAAACTTGCTAAAAGTGTTAATGCTATTGCTATTTTCTTCATGGCGTCTCAACTTTTTACGGATTTATTGTGATTGCTATTACTGACATGCCCGAGGGCGTGTTAAACTTATGCTTATAATTATCGCATTATTCTACATGAAAAAATTGAAAAGTAATTAGCTCTTGGCTGATTCACTGAAGTTTGGAGCAAAAAAACTGTGTCAGATCTAAAAATAAACTTTGAAGCGGCGACTTTTTTAACAAGTGCGCCTAATATTGCCCATATGCACATGCCAGCAGATGTTGGTTACGAGATTGCTTTTGCTGGTCGTTCTAACGCCGGAAAATCTAGTGCATTAAATACTATCACTCGTCAAAAAACGTTGGCCCGCACCAGTAAGACCCCTGGACGTACCCAGCTGATCAATATCTTTCAGCTAGACCCTCAGCGTCGACTGATCGATTTGCCGGGTTATGGTTACGCGAAAGTACCACTTGCTATGAAAATTAAGTGGCAGAAATCATTGAGTGAATACTTACAAAACCGTCAATGTTTACGCGGTTTAGTGATCATGATGGATATTAGACATCCACTGAAAGATCTTGATGTGAATATGATCCGCTGGGCAATAGAAAGTAATATGCCGGTATTAGCCTTACTAACTAAATGTGACAAGTTAAAGTCAGGTGCCCGCAAGGCTGCAGTGTTAAAAGCTCGCAAAGACTGTCAGGTGTTCGGTGGTAATATCACCGTGCAAGCTTTCTCATCATTAAAAGTTATTGGTAAAGCGGAAGCTGAAGCTGTGATGAGTAAATGGTTACAGCCAGATGACGAACTTATCGATCATGATTTACTCAATGAAGCGCAAGACGAAGTGCAAGATGAGCCGCAGGACAATGCCCAGTAAGTTATCTTTTACTGAGCAATTTCAACAGATTGATTCTTTGCTTAGAAAAACACGGTCGTATTGGCAAATACGGCCGTTTGAACATTTGCAGTTTCCTTGGCCTGAAAATAGTGCGCTATGTCATTATGCTAGCGGCTTATCAAGCGGCCAGATAGAAAAACTGGATGTTGACGATAAACGTCTGCGCCAAGTTATATCCCCTCTAATTGGCACTAACCTCGATATTATTGAGCCTTTGCCATGCCTAAATTCTTTAAAAGTTGATGCTCCTACTTGGCTGAAAGCTGGAATTAAGGGGCGAAAACTACAACAAATTGAATCGTTTTGTGCGTTAACATTAGATACTAAGTCGCCCGTATTAGAATGGTGTGCCGGCAAGGGACATTTGGGTAGGTTAATCGCCTTTACCCAGCAGCGCTCGGTAACCAGTGTCGAATGGCAGCAGCAACTTTGCGCTGACGGAGAGTTGTTGTCACTAAAACATAAATTAAACCAACGGTTTAGGCCGGGTGATGTTCTGTCGGACGAGGTTGATGGTTTGTTGCAATCAAAGCAACACGCCATTGCATTGCATGCCTGTGGTGATTTGCATATAGCCCTATTAACAAAGGCTGTGTTAGCCAAAACGCAGCGTATAACGATTGCCCCTTGTTGTTATCATTTAATTGATGGTCAAGATTATCAAAAATTATCGCAGCAAGCTCAATCTAGTGAGCTGCAACTACAGCGTAGTGATCTAAGTCTATCGATGCAACAAACGGTTGTTGCGGGACAGCGTCAACAACGTCATCGAGCCACTGAAGTGGCATGGCGATTAGCCTTTGATTTGTTGCAGCGTGATATTAGGCAACAGAATCACTACTTGCCACTACCATCTATTAGACAATCAATGTTGGTGGGAACATTCGATGATTTCTGCCAATGGGCTTGCGACAAGAAAGGGCTGGTGCTCGTTGATAAAAGTATACTTGACCATTATCAACAGCGTGGTTGGCAACGTCGAGAACTAAATAGCCGTATTGAATTAGTGACTCATGCATTTAGGCAATTGCTAGAACGTTGGTTATTGCTGGATCGTATTTTGTTTCTTGAGCAACACGGCTATCGTGTTAATTTAAGCGAGTTTTGCGCGCATGAAATTACTCCTCGCAACGCCTTTATTGACGCTACACTTTGTTCTATTCATTAATACTAATTCCGACAATTATCTGGTCATTTTTCTGCTTAAAATCAACTATTACATCGTTGCTCTCAATCCCAATAGCAAGCTATTAGTTAATCGTGCGCCTTGTACATAGTATTTACACTCACTACAATTTTCCGAATTTGCAATGGTTACGGGTATATATACCTCGATAATCGGAGACCACCTATATGCCTGATTACTCCTGCTGGGCAAGTTGAGCTAAAGACGTTAGCACAGGCTGTAAAGCAATAGGTGTCTGCTTATTAATAATATCTTTGATGAGTGTGTTGTTGCACCAATAAGGTAGGATTGTTCTGTTTTCCCCAAACACACATCTGCCAATGTCCCGAGTGAGTCATAATGCTGTTGAGTTTGGCTAAGGGCATTTTAAAAATAAGAACGCCAATATTCTTACCTTGCTCAAAAATAGATGAGGCGATAAACGCCGCTGGGCTTTCATCAGAAGGTGAATAACTGGGAGATCTTCAATTACCGTAAAGTGAACGTCGTTTGGTTTGTTGACCATTAAAGCATCATAATATTGTATAAGTTCACGGCGGCGACATCTAGCCTAACGTTATGTTGCTCTTGGAAGTTTTGATGAAAGACCTTCATTGCATAGATAAACATTCTGTCATTAGACAATGTCTTTATTTGCTTATCTAACGATGGATATAATTTTTAATGCGTGCTTTGGTGAGTTCTCTAGTCGCGGTTAAGTGACTTTTACTTGCGCGTTCTTAATCGGTGAACGATTGACGTGACGAGGCATATCCAAGAATGCTTGATGAAGTGATGATGGGGATAACCACCAATAAAATGAGTAGCCAACTTAAGAATAAGTTAATAATAAACCTTTAGAACTTTGAAAATAAAGAAAAAAAAGACCCCTTAAAAAGAGGCCTTCGAACTTAAATTATAACGTAGTTCTTAAAATGAAAAGTGTTCGCTGTCGATTGCTGCTAGCGTACTGTTACCAGCGGTAATCATCGCTGCATGCGATAATGTACGAGGTAAAATACGTGCAAAGTAGAATCGAGCAGTATCTATTTTAGCTTGATAGAACGCGCTATCGCCCGTTCCTTCGCTTAGTTTACGTTGAGCTACATCAGCCATTTTGGCCCAGAAATAAGCCAGTGTTACATAACCAGAATACATTAGGTAATCAACCGATGCGGCGCCAACTTCGTCTTTGTCTTCCATTGCTTTCATGCCAACAGCCATGGTTAACTCACCCCATTGCTGGTTTAGCTTAGTTAATGGCGCTGTAAATTCTTGCATTGCTTCATTGTCAGTGTGTGACTTAATGAATTTGTGCATAATTTTAGTAAAGTTTCTTAGCAATTCACCTTGTGACATAAGAACCTTGCGGCCTAATAAATCAAGGGCTTGAATGCCTGTAGTACCTTCATATAACATTGAGATACGTGAGTCACGAACGATTTGTTCCATGCCCCATTCAGCAATATAACCATGACCACCGAAGACTTGAACACCGTGATTAGCTGCTTCAAAACCTGTTTCGGTCATGAAAGCTTTCATGATTGGCGTTAAGAATGATAATAAATCTTCAGCTTGCTTACGCTCTTCAACATTATCGCTCATGTGCGCAATATCATTTTGCTGTGAGCCAAAATAAAGCATGGCACGGTTACCTTCAGCAAATGCTTTTTGGGTAAGCAACATACGGCGAACGTCTGGATGTACGATGATAGGATCTGCTGCAGAGTCTGGTTGCTTCGCACCACTTAAAGAACGCATTTGCAAACGATCTTTTGCGTAAGCTAGCGCGCCTTGGAAAGACGTTTCTGCGGCTGTTAAGCCTTGAATTGCGGTGCCGATACGCGCCGTATTCATGAAGGTGAACATACAGTTTAAACCGCGATTTTCTTGACCAATCAAGAAACCTTTGGCACCGTCAAAGTTCATCACACAGGTAGAGTTACCGTGAATACCCATTTTGTGTTCAAGTGAACCACAAACAACAGCGTTACGATCGCTTAGGTTGTTTTGTTCATCAAGGTTGAACTTTGGCACGATAAACAAAGAAATGCCTTTGGTGCCAGCTGGAGAACCAGGTAAACGAGCAAGTACGATGTGAACGATGTTTTCGCTCATGTCATGCTCGCCAGATGAGATGAATATTTTTGTACCTGTGATGCTGTAACTACCATCATCATTTGGCTCAGCTTTAGTGCGTAATAGACCTAAATCAGTACCGGCATGTGGTTCAGTTAAACACATGGTACCTGTCCATTCGCCACTTACTAGCTTAGGCAAAAATGATTCTTTTTGTTGTTGAGTACCGTGACTAGATAAAGTGTTCATACAACCGTGGCTTAAACCTGGGTACATGCCCCAAGACCAGTTAGCGCTACCAATCATTTCACTAATAACAGAACCCAATGATTCAGGTAATCCCTGACCACCAAACTCAATGTCATGAGCTAGTGAAGGCCAGCCGCCTTCAACGTATTGCGAATAAGCTTCTTTAAAGCCTTTTGGTGTTGTTACGCTACCGTCTTCGTGGCGAGTACAGCCTTCTTGATCACCGGATTGATTAATTGGTGCGATAACTTCTTCTGAAAATTTAGCCGCTTCAACTAAGATAGCGCTAACTAGATCAGGTGTTGCTTCTTCGCCGCCAGGAAGGCTAGCGTAGTGCTGTTCGAAGTCTAACACTTCATTCATTACAAATTCGATGTCTTTAAGTGGGGCTTTATATTCTGGCATGCTCACCTCGGTATTATTATACTAATCACTAAAATTATGAATTTCAAAACGCTCGTTTGAAACGTGTGTTAGTGCCGATACTACCAGCAGATTTGCTGCTCGTATAGAGTGATTACTCAAATTTAATCAAAAAGTGCTCAATCTTTGCCGTATAGATCCCAAAATTAGACCAATAACGTTAAATTTATGAGCGTGGAGATAAATGTCTTTTAGCACAAAAAAACGCCGCACTCCCCAATAGGGAGTGCGGCGTTTTGTAATACGCTACGTTTTCGTTTTAGCGAGTGCCAAAAACCACGATGGTTTTGCCATGAGCTGATATTAAGCCTTGCTCTTCAAGCAACTTAAGTACACGACCTACGGTTTCGCGAGAACAACTGACAATTTGGCCAATTTCCTGACGAGTAATTTTAATTTGCATCCCATCGGGGTGCGTCATCGCGTCTGGTTGCTTGCACAAATTAAGTAATGTTTGTGCAATACGACCTGTGACATCTAAAAATGCCAAGTCGCTTACTTTTTCACTGGTGCTTTGCAAACGGTCTGCCATTTGCTTAGACAAACGCATTAAAATTTCTGGGTTAGTCTGCACCAATTGCTTAAAGCGGGTAAATGAAATCTCCGCAATAACGCAAGCTTCACGTGTTTTTACCCACGCAGTACGCTTTGGTTCATCTTCAAAAAGAGCCAGTTCACCAAGGAAATCACCTTTAGACAGGTAAGATAAAATCATTTCCTTACCGTTTTCATCCTTGATTAATACAGAAACTGAACCCTCTACAATATAATAAAGCGTATCAGCGACATCACCACGATGAATCAACGTGCTTTTTTTAGGGTACTTATGTAAATGACATTGCGACAGAAACCAGTCAATAACTGGATCTTGTTGGGGTTTTTGTATGATTGACATAAGCCCTCGTAGAGGTTGGTTCAAAGAATGAATAAATATTAGCTGATAAATAGCAAATTTACTAACAACGACTGTAAGTTAGCTCGTTTTAATTTTATTTGGTATTTTAAGCGCAATTTTTCAGTTTAATACGACTTAAGTCTCATTGCCAATAAATTAATCCAAAACAGCAGGTTGAATCACACAAATAGTACGATTGAGAGTTGTTTTTTATTATTTAGTTTAAGCATACCTGTAAAAAAGCTTTTAAATACTATTGTTCTATATCATTAATAGATTAATCGACGTCTTATTATTTGCTTTTAACATTACTAGGAACAGTGAACATGAAAAAAACGACTATATTATTGGCGGCAACTCTTGTTAGTGCCAGCACATTTTCTACGCAGGCATTTGCAGTGGATGGTTTATCCGCTAATGTTGCGGCGACAAATAATTATGTTTGGCGTGGGGTCTCGCAAACCAACAATGGTGCAGCGGTATCGGGTGGTATCGATTACAACGCTAAGTCTGGGTTCTATGCTAGTACTTGGATTTCCAATGTAGATTATGGTGACGATACAACGTCGGAATTGGATATTATTCTGGGTTATGGTTTTGAGATTGAAGACTTCGCCTTTGACATTAGCTATCTTAATTATGCCTATCCAGGTGGCGATGACCTAAATTTTTCTGAAGTTGCCCTAAGTGTCAAATGGGAGATCTTCAAGGTTGGTTATAATGTGTTGGCCAATTCTGACTATGGCAGTGATTTTGGTGATGATGATTATTTGTATGTTGATATTGGTTTTGAATTAGCCAGAGATTTGAAATTATCATTCCACTACGGTGTGTCTAGTTATAACGCTGGCGGCGACTACAATGATTATGGCATTAGCTTAAGTAAAAATGATTTTACTTTTGCGCTGATCAAAAATGATAAAGATGATAGTGACCTCGCTGCAACAATCACTTACTCAGTAAGTTTCGATCTTTAATTGCGTCAAACTAAAAGGAGAGGGTATTTATCTTCTCCTTTATTTCCTTTCATCTGAACTCTTACATTATCTTCGCGTACAAAAACTAGCCCCATGGTCTGCCATCCTGTAGAATTGCGCTCTTTCAAGTGAACAGAGATTGCCATGACCGATTTTTTAATTGCCCCATCGATTTTATCTGCAGATTTCGCGCGTCTTGGTGAAGACGTTGAAAAAGTATTGGCTGCTGGCGCCGATGTGGTGCATTTTGACGTAATGGATAATCATTATGTCCCCAACCTAACTTTTGGCGCTGGTGTGTGTAAAGCGCTGCGCGATTATGGCATCACTGCACCAATCGACGTGCATCTAATGGTATCTCCGGTAGATTCACTAATCCCCGATTTTGCCAAAGCAGGCGCTTCAATTATTACTTTTCACCCTGAAGCGACTCAACATTTAGATCGCACCTTGCAATTGATTAAAGAACAGGGCTGTCAGGCCGGTGTGGTATTAAACCCAGGCACGCCGCTAAGTTGTTTAGAGTTTGTGATGGACCGATTAGATGTCATCTTATTAATGTCGGTTAATCCAGGTTATGGCGGTCAAAGTTTTATCCCGTCGACGTTAGACAAGCTACGCAAAGTTCGAGCGTTGATTGAAAAAAGTGGTCGAAATATTCGATTACAGGTTGATGGCGGCGTTAAAGTCGATAATATTGCTGAAATTGCCGAAGCCGGTGCTGATATGTTTGTTGCCGGATCTGCCATCTTTAATCAGCCAGACTACAAAGTAGTTGTAGATCAGATGCGTGAGCAGTTAGCAAGCACCGCAAAATAAAAGTAAAAGAGAACATATTTATGTCAAATCAAGCTGTATCAAGACCTGTTGTACTTAGTGGTATTCAACCTTCTGGTGGCCTAACTATCGGTAATTATATTGGCGCTATTAGTCAGTGGCTGCCGATGCAAGAAGAAAATGATTGCTTCTTTATGTTGGCCGATTTGCACACCATCACCGTGCGCCAAGATCCTAAAGAATTGCGTTCACGCGTATTTGATTGCTTGGCGATGTATATCGCCTGTGGTTTAGATCCAAAAAAGAGCACTATATTTATTCAGTCTCAGGTACCGGAGCATGCGCAACTGAGCTGGATCTTAAATTGTTATACGCAAATGGGCGAGCTTAACCGCATGACCCAATTTAAAGATAAGTCGGTCACTCACGCGAACAACATTAATGCGGGATTGTTTAGCTATCCTGCGCTAATGGCCGCCGATATTTTGTTATATCAAGCAGACAAGGTGCCGGTAGGTGACGATCAAAAGCAGCATTTAGAGCTGACTCGAGATATTGCCACGCGTTTTAACAATTTATACGGTGACGTCTTTAAAGTGCCCACACCATTTATACCAAAGGTTGGCGCGCGCATCATGAGTTTGCAAGAACCGACTAAAAAGATGTCAAAGTCGGACGAAAACCCAAACAACTTTATTATGCTGTTAGACGAGCCAAAGAAAATTGAAAAGAAATTAAAACGTGCAATGACCGACTCAGACGAGTTAGCCCGTATTTATTTTGATGTGGCTGAAAAGCCAGGCGTATCTAATTTATTGACCTTGTTGTCTTCGTCTACCGGACGCTCAATTGAGCAGTTGGTACCTGAATATGAAGGCAAGATGTATGGTCATTTAAAGAAAGATACCGCGGCGGCTGTTTTATCATTCATTGAGCCCGTGCAAGCACGCTATTTTGAATTGAGAAAAGATGAAACTGTATTACTAGCTATCATGAAGGATTCGGCCGAGTGCGCTTCTGCTAAAGCGTCAGTCACCCTTGCTAAAGCAATGGATGCGGTAGGCCTTATCTCGGTGAGATAATTACTACCCCTAGAACATAAAAAACCGCTCAATGAGCGGTTTTTTTGTTTCTAAAACAAAACAGCTAAGTCGAAGAGCTATTACTTTTTATTAGCTAGGTATTTTACCAACTCTTGAAAATTTTCTGAGCTTGAAATACTGGTAGTTATAATTTTATATTTACCGTTAACTATAAATGTAGGTACTGCGTTAATTGAGAGTTTTTGTGCGTTGTGCGCCATTTTCGATACACGGCCATTAGCTATAAAGCTTCTTGCGGCGCTGTCAAACTTGTTAGCTTCTACACCGTTATCAATAAATATTTGACGAATATCTTGTAGGCCAGAAAATTGTTGTCTTTCAATGTGCACCGCATTGAAGATAATAGGGTTGATGGTGTCTTCCACGTTTAATAGTGATGCAACGGCATAAGCACGGCTAAGATCTTGGCCTAACGGGCCACCTAAAAATTCAACGTGGCTTTTATTAAACTTAATATTTACTGGAAGCTTACTTTTTAAATCTTTAACCAAAGGTTCAAACTTAAAACAATGACCACATAGAAAGGAGAAATACTCGGTAATTTCGAGCTGGGCAGGCACTGCTGCTTTGCTAATGACTTTATAATGCGTGCCTTCGCTAAATTCCGTGGCTGAGGCAAGCGGGCTTAAAATAATAGTTAATAACAATAATGCGAGTTTTTTCATTGTAGTGAATTCCTTAAAAATTTGCGCAAGCATAACACTGCATTGCTTGTTTAGCATTAATTTGACCGTATCAAACATTAACAAAATGTTTACCATCTTATTTATTAATATTGACCCGGTAGACGAATCGCAGGTTCTTGCAAAATGGCGATTTGTTCTTTAATGGCTAATACCTGTTGTTCCCAATATTGGTTGGTGTTAAACCAAGGGAAATTACGCGGAAACGCCGGATCATCCCAGCGTTTAGCTAGCCAATTCATGTAATTGACCATTCTTATGGCACGTAAAGGCTCAATAAGTTGCAATTGTTTTGCGTCAAAATCACAATATTCTTGATAACCTTCCAATAATACGTCGAGCTGGAGCATTTGGTCGTGTCGATCACCGCTTAACATCATCCATAAATCTTGCACTGCAGGACCATTAACACTGTCATCTAAATCGACAAAATGGGGGCCGCCGTCTGTCCACAAAATATTACCTGGATGACAATCGCCAAAAATACGCAGATGCTCAACAGCGCCAAACTGGTCAAACTTTTCTTGGCTTAAATCAACAATATGATCGAGCACTGTATCAAAAGCAGGTTTTAAATAACGAGGCACCCCGTCATATTCTTTAAGTAATTGTCGAGGTTGCTGCAAGAAATTATCGAGATTGAGATCTAAGCGATGCTTAAATGATTTGGTTTTTCCCACTTGATGAATACGACCAATGAAACGACCTACCCACTCAAGGTGGTTTAAATTGTCCACCTCGAACTGACGGCCACCTTGGCAAGGAAATAACGCAAACAAAAAACCTTGATAGTGCAATAACGTTTCACCGTTAAATACTAATGGCGCTATAACCGGGATCTCTTGCTCAGCTAACTCAATGCTAAAATTATGTTCTTCATTGATCTGATTGGTTGACCAACGACCTGGACGATAAAACTTCACCACATAACGTTTGCCGTCGTCACAGCTAAATTGATAAACCCGATTCTCATAACTATTTAAGGCCAACAATCCAGACGCCGGAAATATGCCCACCGACTCAATGGCGTCCAGCATGAAATCTGGTGTTAACAATGAATAATCTTGATTGCTCTGAAGTATGATTTCTGACATGTTATTTCCCGATTAACGTAGCGATATAGTCTAAGTTATCTTGGTCTTCTGACCTGTCTAACTCTAGCCAAAAACTGCTGCTGATTTCTTCAAAATGTAAGTAAAGACGACAACCTTCGAAATCAAGCGCCCATCGATGTAGGTCGGCGCCAATGTCTTTGCCGACGATTGTTGTATCGATAAGTTTGCTCAGCTGACTAGCCGCTGCAGGGAAGTTATCCCAGGTGACATTACCGTCGATGTATAAATTGCTGGGTTGCTTGCCAGCCTGAGCTATTGTAGAGTTGATTTTAAAAGAGAAGTTGTTGTCAGGCATTGCTGGTAACCAAATTATTGCAAATAAAAACTGAGTGCCATAGTACCAATTCATCGATTAAAAAGTCTATTGATACGCTAGACATAATAAAGATAAGAAGAATATGAAATCGCACAAACATCAATTAAATAATAAAACTCAATCGATAGAGCTTAGTCTCGCAAGAAGTCTGCTGGATATGCAAAACGATGCCATGTTATTGATGGATAATTTGGGTCATGTTATTGAAGCAAATACCGCGATGAGTGCTTTCTTAGCGTTGGAGCAGCATGAGATGCTACGCCAACACGCCAATAAAGTATTGCCAACGACTCTGAGCGATATTATTTCTACCAGTCAAAGCTCTTGCAACAAGATTACGCTTGGTGGGCGACAAGTTGAAGTGCAGCAAAACCCGCTGCGCGATAAGCATGGTGTTAATTTGGGGCTACTATTGTGTCTTAAGCCTGTTATCAATAGCGCGTTAAAGGATCTGCAATCTAGGGCATCACGTGTGGCTAACATTGCCGCCAATAATGCGGTGTTTG
>SPKZ01012263.1_pt1 | contig 18596 bp, 15 predicted proteins | sample 2456571 | NCBI WGS metagenome assembly SPKZ01 (sample SAMN11192286, study PRJNA482655) | marine metagenome | biome: ENVO:00000447; feature: ENVO:00000244|ENVO:00000211|ENVO:00000569|ENVO:00002023; material: ENVO:00002151; isolation source: ocean water from marine abyssalpelagic zone ... | reverse complement strand
TCATAGTCTTCTCATTTCACTTATTATTTAGTAGAAATCGTCCGTGCCAATGCCGAAATTTTTTCAATCTCAGTATTAAACGGTATTAGAGTGTAGCTATACTGTTGATTAGTCGCGCTTATCGTATATTGTGGATGCACTAATCGTCCCCAAGATGTATCGCCACCAACGCCCATTTGAGCATGATCGATATTGACCGTGATTAAATTTCTGATCGGTACATCAATGGCATGTTTTGTCGTGACCGGGACTAAGCCCGACGCAGATGCTGATGCATCGCCCGCGTTAAAATCGATATCCTGTTGTAAATAAGGCCAAGCGCTAGCATTTAGCGGCTGTTGACCTACCGCTAATAAACCCACCCCTTGATCATTACTGAGTGCCAGCCATCGCACTTGAGTTTTATTGCCATTTTCTTGTGGTCGAATGTAATGATGGATATTTTGCGCTACGGGTGAGCTATAGAGCGATATCGGCGCGGAATCTTGACGGTCCCAGTAACTTTCATGGGGTCCACGTCCAAACCAGCTCATTTGTTTAAACTGACCAGGCATCACTAATTGCATGCCAAATCGCGGTAAATTGGCCAGTTTTTGTTGCGGATCGAGTGTCAATTGACTCGTGATATCAATTTGGCCATTATTTTTAAGCAGATATTGCACTCGGTAATTCCCCGAAAAATCAGGACTGTTATAAAGTGCTGTTATGTTTATCCCTTGCTTGCTTGGCGTGCTTTCAAATGTTCTTAGCGTTAAATTGTCTGCTGCGTGTTGCCACAATCCGGCCCATTTTTGCATGCCATTGCCCAGATCATTATCGGTTGGGGCGCGCCAAAAATTAGGCTTTAAGGCCCGTTGAATTAGCGGTTGTTGCTGCCAAATTAATTGATTTAACCAACCGGTTTTTCGGTCAAACGCAATGGTTACCTGTTTATTTTTATAGATAAATGACTGTTGATTTTGTTGTTTAACCAATGGTGGCCCTGACTGTGGTGTTGACTGGGCAACAATCGACTTGACCGGCAATTTAAATTGATTAAAGGCAATAGCATGACCGGACTCTAATAATGGCTGCTGACCACGGGTAATCATGGTTAGGGTGATAAAATACTCTTTAGTGCTCGCTTGTGGCATTACTGGCAATTGCAGCTTAATCTTTTGTTGCTGTCCTGCATTTACCGCTGGCATTTGCTGACGACCTTGAGCAATTTGTTGACCATCGGCTTCGATAATCCAATTTAAATCAAATTGTTCTAAGCTAATAAAATCGTGTTTGTTGTTGACCTCAAATGTGCCTTTGCTTAGGTCAACGACCGAAAAAGTCACTGGCTGATACACTTTTTTGACTTCATATAAGTGTGGGTGAGGTTCACGATTAGGATTCACTAAACCATTATTAAGAAAATTGCCATCGCTGGGTAAGTCAGGATGAAAATCTTTGCCATAGGCCCAATATTTAATCCCTTTTTTATTGGTGTATTCAAGCGATTGGTCGGCCCAATCCCAGATAAATCCGCCCTGTAATTGGTCGTATTTTTCAATCACTTGCCAATAGTCTTTTAAATTACCAACCGAATTACCCATGGCATGGGCGTATTCAATCATAATGCCTGGGCGGCTAGGGTTAGACTCTGCATACTTAATTAATCGTTCAATCGACGGATACATCGGCGCAAAAATATCGGTATAATGTTCTTCTCCTGCAGGCTCGTATTGCACCGGCCGACTAGCATCTCGCTCTGTAAGCCATTGATACGTTGCTTCAAATATTTTCCCTTCACCGGCTTCATTGCCTAATGACCAAATGATAATCGATGGATGATTTTTGTCTCGCTCAAACATTCTTTTGGTGCGATCTAAATGGGCTGGAAGCCAGCTTAATTCATTACCCAATTGCGTTTTAGCATCAATCGCTAAGGGATGAGATTCGATATTCGCTTCATCGATCACATACATTCCGTACTTATCGGTCAAATCATACCAGTAGGGATTGTTGGGATAATGACTAGAACGAACCGCATTGATATTAAATTGCTTCATTAATTTAATATCGAGTTCCATCGATTCCTTACTCACCACATGGCCATGTTGTGGTGATGTTTCATGACGGTCGACACCGCGGATGGTAATAGCCTGACCATTAACGGTTAGTTGACCGTTGGTGATTTCGATATGACGAAAACCAATGTCATCGCGCACGGTTTCAATCACATTCCCCTGTTGATCTTTTAGGGTGATTAGTAATGTATATAAATTAGGGGTTTCTGCGGTCCATAGGTCTGGCTTACTAATCTTGCCCTGTAAATTAATAACCGATGACTGCTTAGGATCTAAGTTGATCGTCTGGTTAACCGTGAGTACCGATTTTAAATTTTGACGAGGATCTAATAGCGCTAATTCAACATTGAGCTGACTGTTTTGATGGTTTAAATAGTTGTTAACCGTAATATCAACCTGCAGGTTGCCCTGGTCAAAGGTTTTATTTAATTGTGGCTTAGCATCAAAGTCAAAAATATGTTGTTTCGGAGTCGCATATAAAAAGACATCCCGTTCAATGCCAGAAATTCGCAGCATGTCTTGCGATTCGAGATAACTGGCGTCGGTCCAGCGTCTAATTTGTAACGCCAGTAAGTTGCTGTCGTTGTTAAGGTAGCGGGTAATATCAAATTCAGCGGGTGTTTTTGAACCTTGACTAAAACCAACTTTTTGACCATTTAACCAAACATCGAGTGACGATTTAGCCGCGCCAATATATAAAAACACCTGCTTATTATGCCAAGACGGTGGCAATTGAAACGGTTTACGGTAAGAGCCAATCGGATTATATTCCTTGGGAAGATCAGGCCAAGTGGTACTAAATGGGAATCGCTCATCTAAATAGATCGGGTAACCAAAGCCTTCCACTTCCCAGTTTCCTGGCACCGGAATATGGGTCCATTGGCTGTCATCGAAGTTAGGTTGCATAAAATTTTTCGGCTTGTTAGCGGGTGAACGCTGCCAATTAAATTTCCAATGGCCATTTAAGCCCAAATAATTACTGCTTTGTTCTTTTTGATTATCAAGGGCTGAGGCTACTGATAAATAGGGGAATAATGTTGCATGGGGAGCTAGTTTATTAATAGCAAAGACTTGATGGTCTTCCCACGGTTGCCGTGTTTCCTGAGCTATCGCTGCAGTTTGTAAGCAAAAAAGAGCACCGGTAATGGCGATTGAAATTTTCATCATTATTCCCACTTGATATACAATACTATTTATAATACAAATAAAAACAAAATGATCAAGTTATTTTACTTAACAATGATTTTAGTCGTTTGACTAAAACTCCTAGTGTATTTTGTCATACTAAATTAAGATATTACTATTATTATAAAAGAGCATAGTGTTCATGCAGTCATCACATCGAAATTTAACCCAACAATTGGTTCACGAACTGGGTACTAATATTTTAGCGGGTAAATATAGTGCAGATGATGCAATGCCGTCCGAAGCAGATATCTGTGATCAATATGGCATTAGCCGAACTGCAACCCGTGAAGCGATCAAAATGTTAACCGCCAAAGGGTTAATCAGCTCTCGCCCGCGTCAAGGCATCAAAGTGTTAGCCCTCAAGCATTGGAACCTATTTGATAGTGATGTGCTGAGTTGGATTTTAACTGGCAAACCTGACTTAAAGATGCTGCGTTATTTTTTACAGTTACGATTAGCTATTGAGCCTGAAGCGGCTTATTTAGCCGCGCAATATGCCAGCCCAGAGGCATTAAAAGAAATTGAAAGCGCCCTAGCCCGTATGCAGCAAGCTACCAACGGTTATGATGATAGCCATGAAGCAGACATTGAATTTCATAAGAGTATTTTACGGGCTAGCAACAATCCTTTTTATCAACAGTTACAAGTCTTTATTGAAACAGCGCTTAAGGTAAATATCCGCTTTACCAATCGGATGAAGGCAGTCACCGAAGATGAATATCAAGCCCATGTCACCATTTTTGAACACATTAAAAATCACCGCGCTCAAGCCGCTTCAGACGCTGCGCTAATCACGCAAAAAGCGACGCTTGCTATTGTTGATGACAAACTGAATAAACTCAAAAAATAGTCGATTTACGCGATAGTATGTTGACTATCGCGTCTCCTTAAAAAATTTGGATAATTTATATTGTATTATAAATATTATGATTGTATGGTGTGATTATCTACCTTAGTCTAATCGAGTTTATGATGCAGCAAACTACTCCTCATCGTCGCTACAACCCATTGTCTGATGAATGGGTGTTAGTGTCGCCACATCGTGGTAAACGTCCTTGGCAGGGTCAAGCAGAACAACACAGTGCTATAGTTAAAGCATCATATCAAGCGGATTGCTTTTTATGTCCTGGTAATCAAAGGATTGCCGGAGAACATAACCCTGACTATCGAGATACTTTTGTTTTTAAAAATGATTTTTCGGCGTTACTGCCTGATAATTCCCAAATGGCTAGCCATGATGATCCATTATTAAAGCATCACTCTGTCTGCGGTGAAAGCCATGTCATTTGTTATTCTCCCGATCACAGCAAAACACTGCCCTTGTTAACTACCACTGAAATTGAACGAGTAGTCACCACTTGGGCTGAGCAAATTTCAACCCTTGGCAAACGCTATGTTTGGGTTCAGGCTTTTGAGAACAAAGGGGAAATAATGGGGTGTTCCCAACCTCATCCCCATGGTCAAATTTGGGCCAGCGATTTTGTTCCCAATGAAATTGCAACCAAAGATCATCAGTTACAGGCCTATTATCAACAACATGGTACAAATCTGTTGCTCGATTATGTGCAACGTGAATTATCTGAGCAGGACCGCGTGGTGGTGGATACCGAGCATTGGCTTGCCGTTGTGCCTTACTGGGCAAAGTGGCCATTCGAGACGATGCTTTTACCGAAACAAGCCATTAGTCGTTTTGATCAACTTAGCCTCTGTCAGCGTCAAGATTTAGCCGTCGCACTTAAAGAATTGACTACGCGCTATGACAATTTGTTCGAATGTTCATTTCCCTATTCAATGGGTTGGCATTTTGCGCCGTTTGAACGCGATGACGAGGGACAATTACTCGACAGTCATCATTGGCAGTTACATGCCATATTCTATCCGCCATTATTACGCTCTGCGACGATCAAAAAATTTATGGTTGGCTATGAAATGCTCGCAGAAAGCCAGCGCGATATCACCCCAGAGCAAGCTGCTTCAATGCTACAAGCGGTTTCAGATGTCCATTATCTTACAAGTGCCGAGGCGCAATCATGAAATCACTAATCAGCAAGGTGAATACGCACTTTGAGAGAAGCTTTCATTATCAAGCACAATCATTATTTCAGGCCCCGGGTCGAGTTAATTTAATTGGTGAACATACGGACTATAATGATGGGTTTGTGTTGCCCTGTGCGATTAATTTTTACAACTTGGTGGCAGCATCACCGCGTACCGATCGACAAATACGAGTACTAGCGGTTGATTATGATGATCAAGTAGACAGCTTCGATTTAGACTCAGCCATTGAACCACACTCTAATTATTTGTGGGCAAATTATGTCCGCGGCGTGGTTAAACTGATTAGGCAAAGATTCCCCAATATTAGCGGCATCGATTTAGCTATTTGTGGCAATGTACCACAGGGCGCGGGCTTAAGTTCATCGGCCTCGTTAGAAGTCGTAATCGCACAAGCCTTCAATCGACTATTTGACCTTGATTTATCCCCGTCTGATCTTGCACTGATTGGCCAACAAGCCGAAAACCAGTTTGTCGGTTGTCAGTGTGGAATTATGGATCAAATGATTTCTGCTAGCGCGCAGCGACACCACGCAATGCTACTGGATTGTCGATCATTAACCTATCGTGCGGTTAAGATCCCAGCTCAACTGAGCATTTTAATTATTAACTCAAATGTTAAACGTGGTTTAGTCGACAGTGAATACAATACTCGTCGTCTACAATGTGAACAAGCAGCATCCTTATTGGGCATTACCGCGCTACGAGACATTTCACTTATCAATTTTGAACAATGTAGTAAGCAATTACCAGATTTAATCGCGCAACGAGCACGTCATGTTATTAGCGAGAATGAACGAACTCTTTGCACCGAACAGGCGTTAAATCAGGGCAACATTAGCCTATTGTCACAACTGATGACGCAATCCCATAGTTCGATGCGCGATGATTTTGAGATAACGGCGCCAGAAATTGATTTTTTAGTCGATTTAGTGGCAAATTTTATTGGTGATTCCGGTGGTGTACGGATGACTGGCGGCGGATTTGGCGGTTGTGTCGTGGCCTTAATACCCCATGACCAAGTCGATGCAATCATTGCATTGGTCAATCAGCATTATGGTGCTGTTTCCGATGTTGCAGCGGATTTCTATTGCTGTCATCCGGTGGCAGGTACTAGTGAACTGCAGCCCCATGAGTAAACAAACCACCGAGCGAATTGCACTCATCAACTATGGTCAACTGACTCAAGGCCAAGTTCAAGGCAGTGAGATAAATCAGTGGACCCTAGTTAACCAACAGGGTACCCGCGTTGCAATTATTAATTATGGAGCGATTATTACTAACATTGCAATGGCAGATCGCCAGGGAAAATTTGCCAACATCGTGCTTGGTTATGACGACTTACTTAGTTACGAACTCGACCCTTATTATCTGGGCTGCGTGATTGGCCGCTACGCTAATCGCATTAAACATGGCAAGTTTATGCTCGACAGTCAGCACTTTGAATTAGCCTGTAATAACCAACAACATCACCTGCATGGTGGTGTTGAGGGGTTTAATAAACGGTTATGGCAAGGGAAAACATCGCAAAACCAAACCAGTTCAACCCTCACCTTAACCCTAGTTAGCCAGGCGGGTGACCAAGGTTATCCAGGACAATTAACGGTGAGTGTCAGCTATACCTTAGATGATAACAATTCACTGACCATTGAGTATGAGGCTATTTGCGATCAACCAACGGTGATTAATCTAACTCAGCATAGCTATTTTAATTTAAGCGGCTTAAAAAACAGCAATGTATTGGATCATCAAGTGCAAATATTTAGCGATGATTATTTACCCATGGCGGCTGACAGCATTGCTACAGGCACCAATCAAAGTGTCGATAACAGTCCATTTAATTTTAAACGACCCACTGCCCTTGCCAGCGTCATTGGCACTAAAAATCAACAGTTAACCTTGGGGCATGGTTATGACCATTATTTTTATGGCGCTAATCACCGTGAAGATTTAATACTCGCCACGGTGACCGATCCCGTGTCAGGCCGTTATCTCACGGTGGCATCCGATCAGCCGGGTTTACAATTTTATAGTGGTAACTACCTTGGCAGTGCCGATGACAACTTTGTTCAATATGGTGGCTTGTGTCTGGAGACCCAACAACCGGCCCATCTCATTAACACCGCCGATCCCAGTGCCATCATATTAAGACCTAATCAACAATATCGCAGTCAAACCCAATGGTGTTTTGGCTGTTAATTATTTTAATAAAAACAAGAGGATATTATGTCTCAACTTTCAACGTTAGATACCAGCATCTTTATTATTTATGTGCTGGGATTAATTGTATTGGCTTATGTGGTATCTCGGGAAAAATCGGGCCACGAAAAAGATGCAGCCGATTATTTTCTCGCCGGTAATAGTTTACCTTGGTGGGCCATTGGCGCTTCGTTAATTGCCGCTAATATTTCCGCAGAACAAATCATTGGCATGTCAGGTTCTGGTTATGCGATGGGACTAGCGATAGCATCCTACGAGTGGATGGCCGCAATTACGCTAATTATTGTCGGCAAGTATTTTTTACCGATATTTCTGAAGCACAAAATTTTCACCATGCCGCAATTTTTAGAGCAACGTTACGATCATAACGTCCGAATGATTTTGGCGTTCTTTTGGCTTGGGGTATATATCTTTGTTAACTTGACCGCTATTTTATGGTTAGGTGCCATGGCGATTAACACTGTGACTGGCGTTGATATGACGCTGGCTATTATCTTTTTAGCCTTATTTTCATTAGCCTATTCATTGTATGGTGGCTTAAAAGCCGTGGCTTATACCGATATTATCCAAGTGGTACTGTTAGTTTTTGGCGGTTTATTTTTATGTTACATAACCCTAGATATGATCAGCGATGGTCAAGGGGTATGGAGTGGTTTTAGCCAGCTAATGCAATTAGCACCGGAAAAATTTGATATGATTTTATCCAGTGATAACCCACATTATATGAGCTTACCCGGTCTATCGGTCTTAATCGGTGGCATGTGGATCATGAATATTTCCTATTGGGGCTTTAATCAATACATTATCCAGCGAGCATTGGCGGCGAAAAACCTTCGTGAAGCGCAAAAAGGGATTATCTTTGCCGCATTCCTTAAATTACTGATGCCAGTCATTGTGGTGTTACCGGGTATTGCCGCTTTCGTATTAATGCCAGATTTAAGCCCAGCCGATAAGGCGTACCCTACTCTGATGAATTTAATGCCTGAGGGGATTAAAGGCTTGGTCTTTGCGGCGTTAGTTGCTGCGATTGTTTCGTCATTGGGCTCAATGGCTAATAGTATTTCTACTATTTTCACCATGGATATTTATGCCTATTACCGTCAGGGTAAATCAGGAAAACATTATGTTAAAGTGGGTCGAATCGTCAGCTTAATCGCGATGATTATTGCGGTTTTAACCGCTCGTCCATTATTAGGTGAGCTCGACCAAGCCTTCCAATATATCCAAGAATTTACCGGATTCTTCACCCCGGGCATTGTGGTGCTATTTTTACTGGGAATGTTTTGGCGCAGAACCACTCCGCAAGCAGGTTTAGCAGCGGCCATTGGTTCTTTTGTATTATCACTAACGTTTAAGTTTTTGCTCCCGACCATGCCCTTTATGGATCGGATTGGTTTAGTGTTCCTGAGCTGTTTAGCCATTGCGATTGCTGTGACATTTATGACCAGTAAGCAACAACAAAGCAGCGGTAGTATTGATGTATCGACCATCAATTTTAGCACCACTAAATCCTATAACGTCGCGACCATCGCGGTTATTTGTATTTTAATCGCCTTTTATAGCGCTTGGTGGTAATCGCCGCGTAAATTAACTATGATGGCGTTTTTTATGCCATCAGGTTTTTTAAGTGACTAAGCACAAAATTTTTATTATTGGTCTGCCACGCACCTCGACCACCAGCGTGTGTGTCGCGACCTTAGATTTAGGATTTACCACCGCGCACACCGCTTACACTGAGCAAACAATGAGTGATGCTCAGGTTATTGCCGACACCCCGATCTTTTGTGACTATCAACAATTAGATCAGCAATACCCGGGTGCTAAGTTCATTTATTTAACCCGTGATTTGTCAAAGTGGCTACCATCGATTCGGCAATTACTCGAGCGAATGTTTACTAATTTACAACGCAGTGATGGCGGTTTCAATCCCACGTTAAAACGTTGCTACAATGGAGTATTTTCACCATTAACCCGCGATAATATTGCCAGAGATCAATTTTTGACTGATTGTTATCAACGTCATTATCAGGGAGCTCAACGTTATTTTTCTCAGCGTCCGCTAGATCTGTTAACCATTGATGTTAGCGCGCCCGATAGTTACCAGCAGGTTGCTGACTTTCTTGAAGCGACGACCAATCGCACTGATTTTGTCCATATTAATATTGGTGGTAAAATCACGGCATGGAAACAAATAAAACACCCGTTAAAAATTGAGTCGACCCATCGTGGCAAAATTGATAACTTAAAGTTAAAGATAAACAAATAAGTGCCGATAAAATAACAAGTTACACTTACTGGTATCGGCAATGAAACTTGATCTTTATAGTGAAAAAATGGCAACAACGCTGCGGGTCTCCCCGCGTAAAGTGCTGACTGCCAATGAAAGTCCCGACTCTGACTCCATTAAAAATCAAACATTAAGCCCTGAACGAGTGATTTTGTCTGCCGATGGCTTGCGTAAAGCGCGCGAGTTTAACACCCAATCAACGACTGAAGCCGATGACAAACTACCGCCACATATTCAACGGATAAAGGAGCGAATAACGCAGCTAAAAGTGTTAATCGTGGAACAAAAGCAAAAAATAGTTGAGTTTGAACAGCAAAGTAATATGTCAGAAGAGGTTAAAAAAGAAACCCTCAAGCTTTATCAAGAACAACTGAGCAGTCTACAATTTGAAAAAGTGGCAATGATGGAAATGCTACAACAAGCCTTAAAAGATGCCGGAATAGAAGAGCCAGGGGCGCTAATTTCCGCCATGATGTGATAAACTCGCTTTTTTTATCAATAAGCTCCGTTATGTTTGAATTAAAATATCATACTCCGCCGCAGTGGATTGAAGCGGTTATGGCCGATTTCACCACTTTTTTACAAGATCATGCCTCGGCAGAAAAGAAAGCGTCTGGCATGGCCATGTCGATGCTCTCTAATTATCCTGAGCGAACTAAATTAGTGCGAGCGATGATTGATTTGGCCATTGAAGAACTGATTCATTTTAAGCAAGTGCTTAAGCTATTATCAGCCCGTGATGCCGAATTAGGTAATGATATGAAAGATTCATATATCAAACAAATACGCGGCTTATTTCGCAGTAATCCCGATGACTATTTTATGGATCGTCTGTTAACGGCTGGCGTTATCGAAGCCCGTGGATATGAGCGTTTCTCACTAGTCGCCGAAGCATTAGCACCGGGTAAAGACCGTGAATTGTATGCCGCGATTGCGAAATCAGAAGAAAAGCACAAAAACTTGTTTGTTGAGTTGGCCCATGAGTATTTTGATAACGATAAAGTCGATATCCGCTTAGAAGAAATATTAATAGCTGAAGCTAAAATTTGCGAAGCTCTGCCCTTTAGAGCAGCGTTACACTAATTTTAAGTATTAATGACTAAACTTCATCAGTTCTTTGACCGATAGTCTGCTATTACCACCGATAGCTGCTGCTTGCGCTAGCAACAGTTGCGCGGTAGCAACTGCATCAGCGAGTGCGTTGTGCGCCGCTAGCGGTGGTAATCCATAACGGTCACAACAGGCATAAAGACGCAACAATTGTTTGTTGTAATGCTCACCTTGACGTTGTAAACGTTTTGCTTCTATTAGCAAGGTATCGAGCAGATCAAAGGGTAATTTATGGCCGTAATATTTTTGCGCCGCCTGTTGGATAAAAGCAATGTCGAGTGCGCCGTGGTGGGCGACTAACACCCGCCCTTGCATCGCTTTTAATAATTGTTCTAAGGCTATATCCAAGGTTATAGCATCATTAAGGTGATGATCATGAATACCGTGAATAGTCGCACTATCGCCAACGCCAAATTTCGGTTTGACTAAGATTTTCCGCGCCTGACTCAATACTATTTCACCGTTAATAATCGGCACCCAGCCAATACTAATCACTTCATTTTTTTTGGGATTTAAGCCAGTCATTTCCATATCGACACTTAACATTTCGACTTCACGGTAAGCGCCTGACAAGTCACAACTGGCACCAATATAGTCTTTAATGTGTGACTCTTTTGCCTTAAGTGCCAATATCCAACGATTGAGCTTGTTCCAGCCCAGGTTTGTACTCAAAACATCCCTCGGGTAAATTTCATTTTTAGACCATTTTGGGCACTGTTAACCGCTTCAAACGCGTCTTTAAGTTGATGGCGTAATAGCCCTGATATATCGCCTGGCTTAAGGAAATTATTGGGAGTTTTCCCCTGTTTAACTTGTTCGCCTTGATTATATAACCGCATGTGAGCAATAAATTCGTGGGCGTCTTTAAGGTTTTTGATATCTTTATGACTGAGTGTTTTTCGCCCGAGTAATTTCTCAAGCCGTGCACGTGTATTCACTTCCGATAAGCCCTCGGCTAAGGCATAAATCCGGGCAATGTCATTAATAAGTGCAACGCCGCGGTGTTTTAAGTCCAGCGCTTTGTTTTCTTCACCGTCACGGTCAAGCACAAACTTACCAAAGAAGCCCAATGGTGCCCTGTTCGCCACGGCATTTCCCGCCATCGCTGCGATAAAAATTTGATTTCCACGGGTGGTGCTTAAGACCTTTTGCTGAAGCTGTTCGAACAATGTTTCACTGCCCGCTAGCACCCGCATATCAAAAAATATCGAGGTATTTAATAAGGCTTGTGGTGATGGCGTATTAACCCAGCGGTAAAAATAGCCCTGCCAAGTGGCTAATGACACCCGCCATTTATCGGTTTTCGCCATGATTTCACCGGGACAATAAATGTAACCGCAAGCATCAAGACCATGACAAACAAATTCAGCAAGCTGTTTAAAATATTGATCTTGTTGCTCGTTTGGTTGCTGCGCTAAAATCATGCCATTGTCTTGATCTGAACCTGCGGTTTGATCCATGCGCCCTTGGGAGCCAAACACTATCCAACTATATTCAAATGGCGGTGGACCAAACTCAGCTTCGCCAAGGGTTAATAATCGCCGTGTTAGCGAATCTGAAAGCAAGGTAAGTATCCGCCCTATTTCATCGGCTCGGGCATCGGAAGTAATTAAAGTTTGTAATAAATCGGGGATTTTTTTACTAATAGTTATTAAACCGTCTAGATTATTTTGACGATTGATTTCACCAATTAAAAATATTGGCTGATTGTTTTGCGAGCGCACCAAGTCAGTGGTGGTTATCATACCGACAGCTATATCCCCTTCAACCACCGGTAAATGGTGAATATTGTAGGTACTCATGATCATTGATGCTTCAAACAGTAATGCAGTACGCTCAATGCAGTGAGGCTGCTTAGTCATTACACTCTCAATGAGAGTATCGCCATTAAGCCCAACAGCTAACACCCGAGAGCGCAAATCACGATCGGTTAAAATGCCCACCAATTTGTCATGTTCAATGATAATTAATGAAGAAATCCGATGTTTATCCATTAGTTTAGCGGCATCTACAATGTTAGCACTGGGCGAGATACTGATCACCTGATGCTTTATAATTGATTCGATGGTTTGAGTGTTCACTCGCTTTGTATCTGAGCTATCACTAAAACGCTTCATCCGCTTGGCGTGGGCGCGGTTAAAGAAGCGATCAAAATTAATGCTGTCATCACGGAGGTATTTAAATAGGGTTAAGTCGATTAAATAAACCAAACCATCTTCGAGCACCGTCACTTTATTATTAACATTTTGCCCCGTTAACAACGACGGATAACCAAAGTACTCACCTTCGGCTAAACGGTCAAGTAACCCACCTTGCTTATCACGCACCTCAAAACCGCCCGTGCGAACGATATATAGCTGTGGGTTGTCATAATCGATTTCGATGTGACCGCTACTGGCTGCAAAGTAGCTGATTCGGAGCCCTTTGGCTACTCGCGATAAGGCGCTCTCACTTAAACTGTCAAAGGGCACGATGGCTGATAAAAATTGTTTTATTTCGGTGATTTCAATATCTTCAGTCATCTGGTATTTATCCTTTACACTTTGGTCTTAGTTCCCTCGTTTGATTAATTGGCTATAGTAATCAACCGAAAACAATAATAATGATAATAATATATGCTAATACAACTACTTGGTTTTCTTGAAACCTTCTTACTCGTCAGTGGACTCGCCTTGGTCATTGTCGCCTTAGTCAGATATACCAGCCGAACCAAAGACTATGGCAGTATTATTCGGGTGATGGTTAATCAATTAAAAGAAGGCTTTAGTATTGCTGAATTTAAATTATATCGCCTTGGCGTGATGTTGCTGATTGCCACGTTAGTCATTCGCTTTGTTAACCAGTTACTTTTTCCATCCTAAACCATAATTACCTCTTTTCGCACAAGACATTAGTCTAGCGAACAAATATTAATAAGCTCAGAGAGCGGCTCACTAATTTTAAGACTTTTTGAATATGCTAAGCCAATAGTACGCTCAATGATGACATCTGCTATTTCAATGATTCGCAGGTTATCTCTCACCATTGATGCCTGCGAGTTCGGCACTAGTGCCACCCCGACTCCTGCTCCCACCAGCCCTAGCGCGTATTCAACCGTTTGGATTTTGGCACGATTGTTGGTGTTATAACCTTGTTTCTCCATCGCATAAAATAATTGTGTTTGTCCCTCACATGACTGACGGGATATAAAAGGAATTTGATCTAATTGTGCTAGCGAAACTGTTTTTTCTAAACTGAACTGATGGCCCACTGGTACTGCTAGCACATATTTGTCGTGCCAAATGACTTGAAATATTTCATCTTGATGGCTTAATGTTTGCGTGATGATTCGCGCATCATGACTGTCATTATGGTCGACAAGGGTTAGCTCGAGCGACGCTATTTTTTGACTAAATTGTTGCAGTAAACCACTGATCCTCTCAACGCCTAACGCTCGACTCAACCCTAACCGAAATGGCGTACAGACATTAGCTTGGCTAAACTGTTGCTTCATTTTAGCAGCGTCAGCAATTAATTTTTTAGCCAATGGATATAATTTTCGACCATCGCTGGTCGCAACAACACCACGGGAATAGCGCTCGAATAATTTACTATTGAGCTCCTGTTCAAGTTGCTTAACAGCTTGGGAAATTGACGGCTGGCTGATATAACATTGCCGGGCAGCACCCGAGATACTACCTTGTTCATAAACAGATATAAAATAAGATAAAAAGCGTAAATCCATAGCTAAAACCTATATCAAGTAAAGGTATTTAATATTTTACCTAAGTTAGCACAATTAATAAGCTCTATGGCTGTTATTTACTTTAATCAAGAAGGTTAACGATGCAAAGCCGTGCCAGTTTATGTGATGAGGAATTTGCCAAGCGGGTTAAAGACCAGCTTTTACCCCCGGCGCTTAATCAACTAACGCCGCAACAGGTTGGATTATCTGATACCGAAGTTGTGGACTTATTTGAAAGCCAATTAATGAGCCGCCATCTTGATCTGCAATCTCGGGAGCTAGCCAAAAACAAACAAAGTTTTTATACCATTGGTAGTTCCGGTCATGAAGGTAATGCCACCGTCGGTAAAGCTTTTCGATTTAATGACATGGCTTTTTTGCATTATCGCTCCGCAGCATTAATGATTCAGCGTAGCAAACAGCTGCCGGGTCAAACACCGCTTTATGACATGTTGTTATCCTTTGTTGCTTCCAGTGATGATCCTATGTCTGGTGGACGCCATAAGGTATTGGGCAGTAAAACGTTATTTATTCCGCCTCAAACCAGTACCATTGCTTCGCATTTACCCAAAGCCGTTGGCGCCGCCTACTCTATTCCTTTAGCCAAACAATTTAACATTGACACCCCCTTGGCCGATGATGGCGTGATTTTATGTAATTTTGGTGATGCTTCAGCTAACCATTCTACTGCACAAGGGGCGATAAATACCGCTGCATGGGTCAGCTATCAACACATTCCTCTGCCCTTGGTTTTTTTATGTGAAGATAATGGTATTGGTATTTCAACCTCTACCCCGAATCATTGGATTGAAGCGAACTTTAGTCAGCGTCCCGGATTGAAATATTTCAAGTGCAATGGCCTCGATTTACTCGACAGCTGGCAAACCGTTAATGCAGCGCAGCGCTGGGCCAGAGAATATCGCCAACCGGTGTTTTTACACATGAAAACCGTTCGGTTGTTTGGTCACGCGGGTAGTGATACCGAAATAGCCTATCGCGACCGCCAAACCATTGAAGCTGAAGAAGCCAATGATCCGATTTTGCACAGTGCGCGGATTTTACTAAGCCATGACATTTTAACAGCTAACCAAATAATTTCGCTATATCAGCAAGTAAAACAGCGCGTTGCACGTATTGCAGTACAAGCTATTACTCGCCCTAAACTGACCTCCATTGAGCAAGTTAAAGCAGCTGTTGCGCCAATTAGACCGGCGCAATTAAGCCCAGACTTAGTCACGGAGCAAAAACGAGAGCAACTCTTTGGCTCTGAAATAGTAGCAATGACTAAACCGCAAAATATGGCGCGTTTAATCAATTGGACCCTCGCGGATTTAATGGCCCAACAACCGAATATTTTTATTGCCGGTGAAGATGTTTGTACCAAAGGTGGGGTTTATGGGGTGACCAAAAGCCTGCATAAAAAGTTTGGCAAGAAACGCCTGATTAATACCCTGCTCGATGAGCAAAGTATTATTGGGCTAGGCATTGGCGCAGCCCACAACGGATTTTTACCGATTATTGAAATTCAGTTTTTGGCTTATGTTCACAATGCCGAAGATCAAATTCGGGGTGAAGCGGCAACCTTACCCTTTTTCTCTAATGGTCAATTTAGCAACCCAATGGTATTGCGTATTGCTGGGCTGGGTTATCAAAAAGGCTTTGGTGGTCATTTTCATAATGATAATGCATTGGCAGTGTTTCGGGATATTCCCGGCGTGGTCATTGCCTGTCCGTCCAATGGCAAAGATGCGGTTGAGATGTTGCGAGCCTCGGTTAATTTTGCGCAGGAACAACAACGGGTGGTGATATTTATTGAACCGATTGCACTGTACATGACCAAAGATCTCCATGAAGAAGGCGACGGTTTATGGAGCCATCACTACCAATCTCCGCGTCAATCACAGCCCATTGCAGTCGGCGAAATCGCCGTTCACGGTAGTGGTAAGCATTTGGCGATTATCAGCTATGCTAATGGTTTTTTCCTCTCTTCACAGGCGGCAAAAATTCTAGAACAACAACATGATATTCAACTAACCTTGATCGATTTACGCTGGTTAGCTCCTTTTGACGAGTCAGCATTAATGGCGGCGATTGACGGTTGTGACCATGTGTTAGTGGTTGATGAATGCAGAGAAACTGGCTCCTTTAGTGAACAATTACTCAGTGTAATTTACCGCGATAAAAGTCTTGAGCAGCAAGTGGGCAAAGTATGCGGTGAAGATTGTTTTGTACCACTGGCCGGTGCCGCCACCTTTGGCATGCCAAGTAAGGACTCGATCGTCGATGCGGCGTTAACGTTAATCAATAAGGAACATAACCATGACTAAAAAACAACAGGCGTTAGTTATTTGCCCCGGTCGTGGTAGTTATAATAAAGAGCAACTAGGGTATTTTTTTAACTATCATCAAGACAATACCGCATTAATTAATACCATTGATAATTATCGCACTCAGCATGGGTTCGAGACTATTGCGTCGTTAGATCAAGCTGAAAAATTTAACCTTAAAATTCATACCCTGGGCGAAAACGCGTCGCCATTGATTTATGGCTGCGCCGAGGCAGATTTTGAGGCGATTAATCTCGAGAAATACGATATTTGTGCCATCACTGGCAACTCGATGGGTTGGTATATTGCGCTAGCGGCTGCCCAAGCATTAAAACCACCAGCGGCGATTGAAGTGATTAATACCATGGGCGCGATGATGAAAGATGGCTTAATTGGCGCTCAAACGATTTATCCCATTATCGATAAACAATGGCAGGTACAAGGCACGGTTAAACAACAACTGTTAGAGTTAATCACCAGTATTAATCAGCAATCCGATTGTGAATTATATTTATCAATCGACCTAGGGGCTTATTTGGTGGTCGCAGGTGATACCGCAGGATTAAAGCAATTTGAAAGTAAAGTACCGCCAATCGACCAATATCCGATGCGATTATACAATCATGGTGCATTCCATACCCCGATGTTAAAACCATTGGTCGCACAAGCCAAACAACAGTTATCACAGAGCTTGTTTAATGCCCCAAACATTCCACTGATCGATGGTCGCGGCCACATTTGGCAACCTTATTCAACTGATGTTGAAGGACTTTATCAATACACGCTCGATCATCAGGTGTGTGAGCCTTATTATTTTAATCAAGCCATCGATATTGCCATTAAAGAATATGCTCCCGATGTTTTTATTGTACTTGGTCCAGGCAATAGCTTAAGTTCTAACATTGCCCAGCGTTTAATTGCATTAAATTGGCAAGGCATTAGCAACAAAGAGGATTTTATTGCACGCCAAAACAGCCAACCCATTATTATCGCAATGGGATTAGAGGAGCAGCGTGAATTGGCTTTATGATCGGTGGTAACAAGTAACATGACTCTCAAATAATGTAACTAAAAAACGGTTACATCTTTGATTTTTTCTCTTTATTATTTTCTATTATTAGACCTAAATGAGCGAAAAAAGCTATCATCATACAGACAGGAAAACAGAGATAAGATAGGTTTAATGAAGCCTCGCCTTTAGCTTGTCGTTCATTTACTAATGTTTTGTAATCGACGATGTTCTGACCATTTTTATTTATTTGGTAAATATTTCTATTTAACATTAAATCTCTTTTATACCAAACTGTTACATAACCTCCTGCATTCAATTGTTTAGACAATCTGTTATAAACATTGACATCTGGTAGCCTAAAAGTAAATTTTATATCGTTATTGGCAACTTTGAGTTTATATTTCACACCTCTACTACTAAGTTGTTCGAACTCTTGAATTGCTCCCGAAAATTTAGATAATGAATCGAAACTTGGCAAATCGACGTTTAAGGTATAAATAGGTGCAGCTACAGACACAATAGCCACAGCGAAAGCCAAATATCTCGCTAAATTTAGCTTTTCTTTTTTACTTTCATATTTTGCCCCATTAGTAAAAAACATCAATGTCTGCCTATC
>SPKZ01014414.1_pt1 | contig 18630 bp, 33 predicted proteins | sample 2456571 | NCBI WGS metagenome assembly SPKZ01 (sample SAMN11192286, study PRJNA482655) | marine metagenome | biome: ENVO:00000447; feature: ENVO:00000244|ENVO:00000211|ENVO:00000569|ENVO:00002023; material: ENVO:00002151; isolation source: ocean water from marine abyssalpelagic zone ... | reverse complement strand
GTTCTCAAAGGAGTTCATTCCAGCGATAGAATGCACCCCTCCCGAGGTTTTGCGGTACTAGATTATATGAAAGAGCGAGAACCCGCGCGCGTTAGCTGGGAATATGTTCCGCGCAAATGATGGTGGTGCGCAAACCTGCTCGCGCGCCGCGGTGAATGTGGTTCCGAATCGTGCGGGTCAGTTGTTCCCCGTTCCGAGCGTGCAAGTCCACCTGCTGCCAGTGTCCGGCCGGGTCCTTCCAGCCCAGCCGGGCCCCGAACGGGTAGTGCTTGCTAGCGGCTACGGCTCGATATTCGGCGGTGATCCACCACTCGATGCGAGCCCCGGGCGGGACGCGCGAGAGCTGTCGGCCGCTCTGGATAGTGAGGGGATCAGGCACCAACAGCCCCAATCGCGCGGGCGATCTCTTCGACCGTGTTGACGACGTAATATTCCCCCGCTTTGCTTTCGGGATTTACAGGGCGCAAAAGCACCAATGCATGCGCCGACCGCTGGCCGCCCAAGTCCTGCACCATTCTGGGTGTGGGTTTCAATACGACACGAATCTCGCGCACGTCGATGACCAAGGGGTCGCCCCAGGAATCGATGACTAAGATAAACTCAGGCGCCGCCATGCTCGGGCCCTTTCGTGAATAGATGCGCGGTTGCTTCGCCTCGCCGCTCGCGCTGTTCGATCCGGTTGTGGCACATGCTGCACAGCGGGGCCAGGTTGGTCGGATCGTACACGCGATGCGGATGCGTCCGCACGGGTTGGATGTGGTGGACCTCGGTCGCGATCTCGACCCGGGCCGGGTGGTCGCCCAGCGGGTCGCAGCAGACCGGATGCTCGGCCAGGAAGACGGCCCGCAGCTTGGTCCATGTCGGAGACCGGCGCAGCCTCGCGGCTTCCAGCAGGGCCGGATCGTTCGCCCGGGTCTCGCGCTCGTAGCGCTGGCGACGGGTCGGCAGGCGCAACCGGCGGCGCAATCGCTCGTGGGCTGATTCGCTCGTCACAGGATCCGCCCCCACAGATAGCCGGCCAGCAGCCCAGCGAGCCCCGACACGAGGCACCACCAGCGCCCGGACCGATCGATCGACTCAGCACGCGCTCTCGCCAGGTACGCTTGCGCCTGCCAGTAGTCCGCGCTTTCTCGTTCGGGGCCGCTCATGCGCCGATCCAATGCACGATGACCATCCCGGCCAGGGTAGCCGAAAAGCCGAGCATGAAGCCGGCCAGGAGCCCGTCGCGGAAGTCAGGATTCATTGCGCATGCCCTAACACAGCCAAGAAGAGGTGAACAAAGGCCACAAAGATGATTGCGGCACACGGCGCAACTATCAGGCCGACAACCGTCGCGACGAGATGATCTTCCTCAGGTTCCTTCATAACGGCATTCCTTATCAGGTGCGTAAGCCCAGACCTCGCCGGGCAGGAGCGGAACGTATGGGAACTCGCCCAGCGGTGCCTGCATCTGGCGCAGGATCCAAGGGTTCACGGCGTCCACCTGGAGCGGCATGCCATAGGCCAGCAGTTCGCCGTCTTGCATCCAGTTCCAGACATATCGGCCGGGTTCGGGCAGGGTGCGCGGGGACCCGTCATAGACGATGAAATCAGGACGCGACACGGCGCCACCGACCTTTCCCCGGGAAGTACCAAGCCCAGACGCGCTCTTTCGCCCACTTCTCACCGATGAGGGTCGGGTCGCGGATGTCGGGGGCCCGGGATAGGCGACGCCAGAGAACGATTTCGTCGAGATAATCTAGCATCTCGACCCACACATCCCGCGGCGGAAACGTGTCTACATCCTCAGGGTCGTATGTAATCCAATCGCTCATGCTTCGCTTTCATCCAGCACGACCCATAGCGCCGTGCGGTTCCTGTGGGTGTGATGAACGATGCTCAGGCCCGGCGCGCCTTCCACATCATTCCGCATGCCTGTCCGTTCGCAGCCGATGCGCGAGGCCAGGACGGCGGACGGGAGCGCGCGGACCAAATGCCCGCCAAGCTCGACCGGAGGTTCGGCCGCCAGGACTTCCCGCGCCCGCCGGATCACCTGCCGCTTGCGCCAGGCCAGCACCGCAGTCACCGACAGCTCACCAGGAACTTCAGCCTTGCGGGAGCGGCGCGGGCGCGGCTGGACCGGCACCAGGACCGGAGGCCGCGGCAGGCCGGGGATGCGCGGGGTCGTCGGGTCACCAGCCACGTTCAGCCGCCAGTCCGCCTAGAACGCCACCGATGAGATACGCCGCCAGGTAGGCCGGAAACTGCCCGACCCACACAAGCAATCGTGCGTCCGGCATCCGCCCTTCTGCCGTAGCGTCCAGCGCCCCGACGACGATCCAGACAACCAGGGCCACGCACCAGGCGGCGGTGAGGAACATCCACTCGCGTTTGTGTTGGTCGTAGCTCATAAGAGTCAGCCCCCCACCGTCTGCCGGCGCGCGTATTCGGCCAGGCACAACGCATCGCCCCAGCCGTCATGGTAGACCCGCGAGCGGGCCGGACTGAGCGCCAGGGATGGCCACCGCCGCCGGCAGAAAGCGAAAGCCTGGTCTTTGGTGTCCGCCTTGTCGCGCGGCTTGCGGTTGAGGACCTTGGGCTGCCAGGTGCTCGGGCGGACCAGTTGCGTAGCCCAGCCAAGGCAGCCGGTCACGCCGCGGATTGTCCCAAACGACTGGCCTAGGCTGAAGTTGGTGCGCTTCGCCCCCTTGGCGATCGTGCCCACATGCTCGACCACGCACAGGGCCGGCGCGATCCCGCGGAGCAGACTGGCGAAAGCAACGGGCTCGGTCTCGCCGGCCAGGCTCGGCAGGCTCCACACCCGCAGCACGTCGCCGGCCGCATCCAGGACCGCAATGGCCCCAATCTGGCCAGGGTCGATGCCGACAAAGCAGGGGCCCGCTGCGACCAATGCCGCGCCGTGGGTCGGGTGCTCCGCGTTCGGGGTCTTGAATGTCATTCCGCCCACGCCTCCCACCGCGCCACCATGTCGGCCCGGTCTTCCGGTTTCACCCGATGCACATCCCCGAAGGCCGCGACGCATTCGATCTGCTGGAGCGTGGCGCCCAGGTTCCGCGCGAGGTTGATCCAGGGCCCGAACTCTGCCCGACTGCACATCACGTCAGCATACACAACCGACCGCCCAGCCTGGAGCGCGTGCGCCGCATGCTGCCGCATGACCTCCTGGGCTTTCTGGTGTTCGGCGTGCCCGCGCCACTTGTACGCCCCGGTGATTTGGTTGGTGTGCCGCTGGTCGGGCTCTAGGAGCAGGGCGTCATCAGGGGCCGCGAGTAGCCGGGCGATCCGGGACTTGCCGGACCCGGGCAGCCCGCGGACCAGTGTCAGCGTTGGCATGCGTTCAGCCCTTCCCATACCGCTTCCCGTGCCACCCCTCGGCAGCGATCGGGAAGCCCTCGGCCCACGCGGGGGCCTCCGTGGTCATCAGTTCGATCAGCCGGTCCAGCGCGGGCTGCGCCTCGGATTCGGCGACTTCCAGGACCAGTTCGTCATGGACGTGCAGCACGGGGTCGAGCTGTTCCGCTTCCGCCCGGTCCAACGTATGGGCCAGTAGATCGCGGCATGCCGCCTGGGTTACGTTCTCGGTCAGGGTGCCGCCCCAGGTGGTCGAGACACCGTAGCGGCGAGACCAGTAGGCCGGGCCGTCCGCGGTCATCTTGGCGCCACGGTAGACCAGCACCCGGGCGGACGGGAGCCGGATCAACATGCACCCGTCAGCGCTCCGATACTTCATCCACAGCAACTTCGCCGGGCGGATCGCGCGCGGCTTGTCGGGGTGCTCCAGGCACCAGGCCCAGCCGTCTTCCAAGGCCCGCCAGAGAGCCGGGACGCCCGGGTACTTCGCCCGGTACCCTTGCACGACCTCAGCCCCGGAGGTGCCCAGCGCTTGCAGATCGACCCCCATGCCGGCGGCGTAGTCGGTCGTCCGCGCCGCGCCCATGCCGTAGCCGCACCCCAGGATGCCCACCTTGCCGAGCGAGCGTTGCGGGCCCTTGGCCACCTGATCGGGTGTGATGCCCAAGAGCTGAGCCGCCATGATCCGGTAGGGTTCCGCGCCGCGCCCCTGGTCGAACTCCGCAAAATCAGCCAGGCCGGGGTCTCCCGCCAGCCACAGCACCCCGCGGGCTTCGATCGCTGAATAGTCCGCCGCGACCAGGGAGAACCCGGGAGCAGCGACCAGGCAGCCGCGGAGGCATGACGCCAGCGCACCGTGCGCCGAGCATCCGGCCGCGGCCGCCAGGGCTTCGATCGCGTCCGCATCGTTGGCCAGGGCCGCCGCGATCACCGCGTCCACGTCCAGGCCCGGAGCCGGGCGGGGGAGGTTGTGCGGCTGGATGCCGCGGCCGGTCCAGCGGCCCGGGTGCGCCTCCCAATAGCGGAACGTACCCCGGACCCGCCCGTCAGCGCAGCGCATCGCTTCCAGGGCCCCTAGCTTCGCCAGAGACGCACGCGAGACCGCTTGCCTACCCCGGACAACCGCAAGGGCGGGATCGTCGCCCCTGGAGGCCGCCAGGGCCTCTAGCGTCGAAAGGTCGTCCGCCGTGAGCTTGCCGGACCCGGTTTCCAGGCCCCGAGAGGCCAGCCAATCGCGGATGAACGTCACCCGGGAGAGATCGGCCCGCCCGACCGCGCCCTGGGTTGCCTGCTCGACGGCCCCCGCGGCCCGGTCGGTGAGTTCGTCGCCCACGGCTTGCAGTTGGTCGGCCAGGGCCTGGTCGGCGTGGACGCCCCGCCGGTTCACCGCCAGGTGAGCCTGCCAGACCGCAGCCTCGTCCAGGTCCAGGGCCTTAGTGCGCTCGTGCACGTCCAGTTCGACTTGGACATCCTGCCGGCAGTAGCGCCACCAGGCCGCGAGATCGGTCTCAGACATGGCAGCGAACCCGCCGCCCTTTTGCGGGAGGCTGAAGCGCTTGATCAACCCCGCGCCGCCATCGTCCTTGCCAGGCAGCCGCAGCGCTTTCGCCGCCATGTCCAGGCCAGCAGGAAGCCCAGCAGCGGAGCAGCGAGCCGCGGAACACTCCCAGCGGGCGACCTCCGGCCAGCCGTAGCGCGCCACCGCCACCCCGGACCACAGCGCAGCCTCAAACTCCGCATTGTGCGCGGTCACGGTCGCGCCGGCTTCGATCGCCTCTCGGAGCGGCGCGGGGCATTCGGGGCCCCGGTAGGCCGTGCAATCATCGCCGGGAGCCGCCGCGGGATCAGTGAAAGCGTTGGCTTCCGTAATATCCGCCGGCGCCCAGCACAACCATTTGCCGTCAATGCAAGCAACTAGGCAGATGATGCCTGTGGAAGCGTCCTCAGCATAACGCCAGGGGCCTGACTTGCGCAAATCGACCGCGCTGCGCGTCTCTAAGTCTAAGGCAACGACCATGGCTGGGGAATCTAGCGGGGTCGCGCTAGGGAGTCCAGGGAAATCCTCGTCGGTCGCTTCCGTATCCGGGCCCAGGTGGGCAAGGTGGGGTAGAACGGGGGTGCTGTTCACACTCACGATTTCGGCACTCACTGACCGATCGGCTCGTGAGTTGATTTCCTTATGGACGACGACCCCCTCTCTTGACCCCCTTGCCCACCTAAGAGCATCTAAATCATTAGAACAACTAGACTTGTCCAGGTGGGCTCGCGGATCCGGAGACCCCCTATCAGGTGGGCAAGGTGGGCAAGGATCCTCGTGAGTAGCCGATTCCGTCGTGAGTAGCTGGCCACTCACGCGCGTGGCACTCACGAGATGGCGCGTGGGTGCGAGAGAAAATAGGCCACTCACGCGCTCTTGGCCCCCTTGCCCACCTGGTTCCCCACCTGATTTCGGGCCTTGCCCACCTGGTTCCCCACCTGCCACCAGCCATTTCTGGACCCCACCGACCCGCACGCCGACGAGTCGGAGCCCCCCGAGCGGCCGACCCGCTAGCTTCCGCAGCCATCCGTTGAGCTTCCGGGCGCCGCCGAGAGTGTTGGAATCCATAACACCGAACGGCATTGCTTCCGCTAACTGGTCATCCACTAGGGCACCCTTGATAGCTTCCGCCGCAGAGAACTTGGCCTCATCGGGCCAGCAGCGGGCCAGTTCAGCCAGTAAAAGGGCGTCACTGTTGGTTGAGTCGTCCACTTCCCACAGCTCTTCGCGGTCCGCCAGTAGAAGCGAATCCATTCCGAGCATGCCGAGCACCCCCGCCGTGGTCTCGCTCCAGCCCTCAAACGACCCCAAGGGCTTCGTGGCCCCCACAGGCCGACCAGCAGCGATCCAGGCCCGGCAGAGCCCGAAGAGCCCCGCCAGGAGTTCGCCGCGGTGCTCCAGAATCCACGGCACGAGCGGGTTGCAGGTCCATGCCTGCTGGCGTTCCGCTGGCCGCTCCTGCTCCGTGTCCAGGACCACCCGGACGCAGCGCCGCACCATGTCCCGCCGGGCGCCGAGGTTGTTACCCGTGGCCACGAGCTGCGCCCGCATCGGGAGCGAGACGACCCGCGTGGAGCCCAGCACGCGCCCGGACAGTTCCCCGCTGGTGATCCAGGCGGCCAGCTCGGGGGAGTCGAAATCCCGCGCCACGTTGTCCCACACGATCAGCGGCGCCCCTTGCTGGAGGTGGGCGAGCATGGCCTTCGCAACCTCTTCATCCGTCCGCGGCCAGGTGGACATCGGCAGGGTGCGCCCGGTGATGAGCGCGCCCGCGGCCTGGGCCAGTAAGGACTTGCCGGTGCCGGCGGTCGGCGCGCTAATCAGGTACATAGGAGCCGGGCCGGAATAGCAGGGCCGGAGCACGATCCCGACCAGCATGGCCAAGAGGTTCGCCCGGCTTACGTCGTCTCGGAACGGGAACTCCGCGAACGGGAGCCACAGCCGCTCAAACGAGCCGCGGGGGTCGTCCTCGGTGATCTGCCCCAGCGCAGGCCCTGCCGGCCGCAGGAGCACCCGCTCGGCCCGATCGTACCCCGGCGCAGCCACCAGCGACCCATCGGCCCGGAAGCATGCCGGCATGGTTTCGATCCGCTCCACCGGCCGCACGCTGGGCCACTGGCCTGCCGCATGGATGCCGTCGGAGACCTCACGCGGGACGCTGGTGTTCTTTTCGTCCCCGTCCGCGTTGACGGTGTACCAGCGCGCCGCCCGTGAGAGTTGCACCCGGACCCGTGCGGCGGGGAGGGCCCGCAGAGCCGGCGGGGGGCCCGGGACTTCCTCGACCAGTTCCCCGCGCCGCTGGTAGACCTCCGGCAGCCTGGCCAGCAGCTTTTCGGCGGTGTCCGCAGCGGTCGCGATGTCCCGGTCCCAGCACACCTTGGGCCGCTCGGTCAGCTCGGGCGGGAACTCGGCGGCCACGTCAAGCGGCAGGGGATCCCGGGGCCGGTAGCCCCGTGCGGCTTGGAGCGGCGACCCCGCCTGGCCCCGATGCGGGCACGTCCGGCAGGCCCCGCAGCCATAGCCCTTGGCCTCAGCGGTGTCGCAACGGATCACCATGTCCGCATCGCGCGACCGGATCGCTGTGGCCTGGCACTCGTCCGGCCGGTACCGGGGATCCTGCCTGCTGATCTCGTGGGCCACCTGAATGCCGTCCTGGCAATGGGTGACCACACACAGGGCGTCGTGCCACTCGGTCTGCGAGACTTTCTGCTGTTGTTGGTTCACCGGGTCGGCCACCCACCGCAGCCAACCACAGGCCCGCTCAACGTCCGCCCAAGGGGGCTTGGGGAAATCGTCGGAAGTCGGCCGCCCCTCTCGGGATCCACCAGCAGCCGCCGGCCGCCCCCGTTCCTGCCACCAGGCCACCCACGCAGCCGGAGCAGGCCGGGGGTCAACGGCGCCCGTATAGGCCCCGGACGGCAGGATGGTCGGAGGGGCCAGCACATACTTGCGGGACGCTTGCACGTCGATGCCGTCCGCTTCCCCGTTGGCCAGGGTCAGCCCGTCCGGTAGCGACAGATACACATGCCAGCCGCCCGAGGGGGTCCGCACGAACGGCATGGCCCCGAACTCCGGCCAGCGTTCAACCCATGCCAGCCAGGTCACGTCGCCACCGTTTCGGGGGTCCACGTCCACGATGCACAGGCCGGGGCCCGCCATGATGCCGACGCCCTTGCGGCGTACCTGGCCATCGGGGAACCAACGCTCGATCTGCTCGGGGTCCGTGGTCGCCTTGTCGGGGGCCTCGCGGATCGATGCGGCTTTCTCGCCAGCTCGGATCGGAAGCACCCGGAGGCCCCGGGCGGCATAGTCAAGAGCGGCGGCGCGAATGTCTGCTTGGGTCTCGGTCATGGCACGCAGGAAGCCGGACCGCCCCCGAGGGAGCTGCGTCCGGCGCGTTTAGGTGCCTTGCGGGGCCGCGGTCATCGCTTGACCCTCCAGCCCACTGGCTAGCGAGCCGGAGGGGTCAACGTGCGATAACATCGGGGCCCTACCCGAACCACCCCAGGAGCCAAGCCACCAAAGCGAGCACCGACGCGATATAGAGCAAGCCGCTAGCTAACTCCAGCCACCACTCACCGCCCGGCATCGTCGGCCGCCTTCCTCATTTCCCAGCCCAGCCAGATGCAACCAACCGTCCACCAAGCCCCGACCAGGCCCCAAGCGAGCGCGCTAAACATTGACCAGATCCGCGCGGAAACAGTAGACCAACCGCGCCCCGCTGTGGTATTGCCGGGCCCCGTAGCGCCCCTGTTGGCCGAACTTGCGCGCGGTCTTAGGCGTCACGTTGAGCCGCCGGGCTAGTTCGCCGCTGGTGATGTACCCGTCCGGCATCGGGTTGTCTGGTCGCCAGGCTGCCAGCCGGGCCCGCACGGTATCCAGGTCGCGCCGATAAATCGCCCATCGATAGGAGCCGTGACCCCGGTCCACGCACGGGATCGCTCCGCATTCGCACGCCCGCCGCAGGGATTCCCGCTTGAGCCCGCCCAGGATCCAAGCGGCAGCCGCGAGGGTGAGCAGGTTGTCCGGGCCCTCGGGGTCGCCGCGCTTGTGCAGGGCCGGCGGGGCCCCTGTGGTCGCTTCCAGCTCGACAGGTTTCTCGGTTGGCTCCGGCGGCCGCTGGACGAACGGGATCGGTTGCCCGGTGAACAGGTCCACGCTTCCGGGGTAAAAGCCTCGTTCAGGTAGGTTCATTTACTTTCTCCTTCGCGGTGTCATTCGGCCACTCCTTGTCCGCGCGCAGGGTGGCCAGGCACAGGGCCTCGGTGAGCGTTGCTGCCCATGCTGATACCGTCTTGCGCATGCCAGGCCGGGCGCTGTCAGGCACGCTGAGCACAACAGCCCAGCCGTCTTCGCCGTCACGCATCCTAACGCGCAAGCCAGGCAACCGCTTCCGCAGCGCAGGCAGCACATGTGCTTCCCATTGGTCGAAGGATGTTGCGGGGGCGAAGGGAACGCCGTGGGGCAAGAAGCAGTCCCGCATCCCCATGACCTGCACGGACACGGCGCGGTTTAGTTCGGCGGGGGTCACGACTCGCCCTCCACCTGGAACGGGCCGGCGACGGGGCGCCAGCGGTTTTCCGCACTCAGCTCAAAGTCGAATCCGCTAGGCGTGGTGCCGTAGAGTTTCCCATCAAAAGAATCGACCCAACAAATGCCCTTCGCTCCTTCTCGGATCGGATCTTGCTCCACCTCAATCACCGTCCCCGGTTCCGGCGCCCGTTCCGCGACCGTGCGGAAGCGAGGGGCGGGCGTTTCACCGGCTTTCCCCCGCAGAAACCGCACCACTTGCTTTGTCCCTGCGTCGTATGTGTCGCTTCGCTCGTCCAGCCATGCAGCCACGCGGCGCAGCTCTTCGGGCGTGGGGTCGTTCACGACTCGCCCTCCGGCAGCTGCACGTCGTAGAAGGCAAGGATGGCCTCACGACTGGTGTCGAGCGCTTCCATTATATCCCACAATGGGACGCCTAGCCCACGCTTATCGCCATCCAGCTCCTTCTTGAACTTCCCGGCGAAGTATTTGCGTTCCTCTTCAATTGCACGTGATTCGGTTTCATGCGCCCGCCCGTCCGATGTTTTCCACCGGACCACCTCGACTCGTTCGATACTCACGATAGCTTCCCCTCTTCCCAGGCTTTGCGCTCGGCGGCGGTGAGGCGACGGACTTCCGTGCTTCCCTCTTCCGGCATGCCGGGCATGGCTGCGATTCCGTGCAGGGTTTTCATGGCAACGAGACCGCCATCAGGAGCCCCAGCCGCCCGTCCTCGGCCTCCAGGGTCCACCGGCCCGCCGCATGCTGGAGCGTCACGGTGGTGCCCGGCCAGTCTTTCACGAGCCGCGCCAGCCAGTCACCGTTCGCAGCGGCCCGACCCTCCCCGGAATGCTCCCCGGCCACCGTGGCCTTCGCGCGCCCCCTGGCCTTGTGCAGCGGTTCGACCACACACCCCGCGGCCCCGATCGTGAGCACGACCGTTCGCTCGTCTTTGCTGGCCAGGGCCAGGGCCCGCTTGATCGCTGCCACGAGATCCGCGGACTCACACGTCAGCCGCAAGGCGTCGCCCGCGCCACCCGGCCCCCGCAGCGCGTCCAGTACGTTTGCCGGCTGGCCGCCCGGGACTGCACCATGCCGCACCCGGAGGGACACCGACAGACCCTCCCCGTGGTCCGCCATGACCAGCAGAGCCGGGCCACCCTTGCCGGCCACCTGGACCGCCTGCGCTCCCTTCGTGACGCCCGCGATCCATTCGGCCACCAGCGGCACCACCGGAGGCAGCCCCGAGATCGCCAGGGGCACGGCCAGGGCCCGCTTGCCGTCGGTGGCGACCGCGTGGGCCCCTTCCTGCCAGACGCACCGGAGCGCGGTGGCCAGGTCGTCAGCGTACCCCGCGAGCGTGGCTAGCTCCTGGAGCCCGGCGGGGTCGGGAAGGGCTTCCAGGTCCTCGAAGGGCCCCTCGGGTTCCGCCGGCCACGGCACGCCAGCCTGGGCCTGGATGGTCCACGAATCGGCGCCCTGCGTGATCGTCAGGGCCTCGGAGTCCGTCTGGACCTCCACGAGTTCGGTTCCGTCCAGCAGGCCCAGCACGGTCTGGAGCGGTCCCCACGGGATCGCGATGCTTTCGCCGGGGGCCCCGCAAGGCATCTGCGCGATCTCAACGACCACGGGCGACAGGTCGGGGCCGTATCCAGTCAGTCGGTTGTCTTGGACCCGCACGACCCCGCACGCCTCCAGGGTGCTCGTCTTCGGCACGACCAGGCCCAGCAGCTTGCCCGCGGCTTTCAGTAGGTGCGGCGCGATCATTCGGGGGCCCCTTCCTCGCGCTCATGGATCACCATTCCGGCAGCCTCGACCCGCTTGCTGGCTTCCGCCTTGGCCTGGGCGATCTCTTCGGGGGTCGCGTAGTCCCAGCGGGTGCCTTCGCCGACTCGGCGGGGGTGCAGCAGATAGGATGTTCCCCCGTCACCCCGGGGCATGGGTATTTCTCCTTCCGTGTCGTAGCGCGCGCACCCGACGATGGCCGCACCGCTTCCGTACAACATCGAAACCCATTCACCCGGCGCGGGCCGCAGCGGCCGCCGGGCGTCGAAGCGCCAAACGCGCTTGGGTTCGGGCTCGGGTTCCGGTTCGGGGCACAACAGCGCGGCGATTTCTTGCAGCCTCTCGCGGATCAGCCCCGCCATTTCGGCTTTGATAACGGTATCAGGCATTCGTGATTCCTTCCAGTTCTCGGAGCAAGGCGATCTGGTGATCTCGCGGCAGCCGGGCCCAGGCGTCCAGCACGTCTTGCCGGGCGTCTTCCTGGACCTGCCAGCCGGGACGTTCGTCCGGGGGTGATTGGAAAATGGGGTGCGGCTGGCCCTCAGACCAGCCCCCCATGAGTTGCGTGGGTGATGTCATACTCCGCACACTCCTGAACATTCGTTGTCGAAAAGGTTGAGCTGGCCGGCGGCGTCTCGCTCGATCGGCGCTTCATCCAGCGGGCGTAGGCTCCGGTGCAGATAGCACGCTTTACCCCTTAGCCCATGGACTTCCCCAGCCCGCAACGCTTTGTCGAACGCCACGGCATCGGCCCACGCGGTCGGGTCGTTGCGGATGTGCCGCCACTCCTCGTTGCTGTGGTAGGGGCAGCCGATGCAAGCGGAGCGGGGCGGGGTCGGTTCGCCGCGGGCTTTGATCCAGGCGAGGCAATCCTGGCGGGTGAGCATCGGGGTCCGCAAGCGCGGCCGGCCACCAGGCTCGTCGGGCCATTCATGTTCGACCAGCGGGTGCCAGAAACGTTGCCACGGGTCCGGGCTGATCTTCATCCGCCGCACTTCATCTCCGCTGATTCCGAGCCAGGTTTCGCACACAAGCCCCCGCGGCCACCTGGACCGCTCCGGGAGCCCCAGGAGTTCGCGGGTCTTGCGGACGATGGGCCGGATTTTGTACTCAGTGGTACAGCTCCGGTTGATCGGCGCGGCCTTGCCATCTGAACCCTGGGTAAACAGCGGAGGCGATGCGATGCGCTTCCCTTGGGCTACCCCGTCCAGCACATCTTGGCGGAGATTCCCCGCGCTGACCCGGTGCAGCGGCACCCCTGCCGGCCGCATGCGCATTTCTAGCCAGTCAAGCCAGGAATAGACTTCCGCGGGCTCCCAGCCGGTATCGGCGAAGATGGCGTGGTCCGGTAGGGGCAGCTCGCCCGCGAGCCCCATTAGAAGCACCGCGGACGACTGAACCCCCGCCCCCAGGTTGAGGATTCGGAGGACCATCAGAATGCCGGGCCCCCATCGTCGTGGTCGTCCTGCTCGAACACGCGGCCGCGGTTGGCCTGGTGCGGGTCGCTGGGGTCCGCGCCGAAATCGGCCGCCACGTCAGGCCGGAAATCGTTGGTGCCGCGTTCGCCGGTCTCGGGGTCCAAGCACACGCAGACGCCATTGATCTGGAGGCTGACACCCTTGGACGCGCCGGCTTGGTACGGGTAGCAGATGCACGCCAGGCGCAGCAGATCGCCGGACCGCGGGGGCTCCTGGGAAGCCGGAGCGGGCTCGGGCAGCCCCGTGGCCGGGTTGCGGCCGGGGCCCACGATCGGGGGCTTGTTCCGGGTCTTCGCGGTCAGGTACCAGCACCCGGGATAGCGGCCCTGCGGCTTGCTGTCGGTCGGCTCGTCGCCGTCGCGGATGGGGCTGTCGTAGCGGGTGACCTTGGGGCCCCAATTCTCGGCCACAGCCTGGGCGATCCCGCGCTCGACCATGCCGAGATCCGGGCCGCCGTCCTTCGGAAACGTCAAGGTCACCTTGAACTTGCCGTCTGCGTATTCGCCGGAGTCGTCGGGCGCGTCCAGGTGGACCCAATGCGCCTTGCCGGCCGGGGTTGTCACGCGGGGGTACTTGTTTTTGGCCATGGTTCAGCCGAACTCCTTGGCGATCTCTGCCGCCGGGGTGTATGGGGTGCCGGGCTCTTCTTCCCGAACGAGTTTGGGGGCCCCTTCGGGCCGGGTGGTGAGTCCTTCAGCCGCGCCCTTGCCGAGCAGCTTCTCGACTTGGGCAGGGCTCTTGAGCTTCGCAGGTTCCAGCAGCGCGGACGGGTCGGCGCCCTTGCGGACCGCCTCGGCTTCCAGCGCCGCCGCGGCTTCCGGGGTCCACCGCCGGTTTCCTGGCCTGCCTTGGATGAGCTTCCAGCCGGTCGGCGCGCGGCCCTGCTTGGCGTCCCAGAAGGCTTGCGACCGGATCTGCTTGAACGTGGCCTCGGCCAGCTCTACCCGGTCGAGGGTCGCCGCCATGTGCTCGGGCGAATCCTGGACCTGGTGCAGCGTCGGCGGAACCAGCACGGCACTATGCAATGCGCTGCATCCGAACGCCGCGGGGCAATAGCGACACTGTGGGAGCCCGGGACGGATCTCCGCGTCCAGCGCCTGGGTGGCCTTGGCCGCCCGTTCGAACATCACCGCCGCAGCCTCAAGCGCGTCACCGTGGAAGGTCTTCCTTTTGACCCCGCCGGCGTGCGGCTGGACGATCACGACTTCCACCCGCTCCACGTCGTAGGCATGCCAGCAGTGCAGCGCGTAAAAGGTGAGTTGGTGCGAGTCCGGTGCGACCGGCACCCGACCGTCCTTGTAGTCGTAGACGATCGCGGTTGTGTCGGTGACCAGGATCGCGTCTGCATAGCTATACATGCCGGGCGCGATGAACGAGAGATCCGCCTTGCATTCGATCAGCAGCTCGGCGTGGGGCATGGTCTCCTGGTCGGCCCCGATCGTGTCCAAGTAGCTCTGAACCGCTTCGATGCCTTCCTCCGAAAGCGAGGCCCCGAACCGATCCCGCCAGGTGGACGCATGCTGCTGGTGCTCCAGGCACCATTCGGCCGCGGCGTGTCGGCGGGTCCCCCGCTCTGTGAACTCGTGGACCGGCCGGCGTTCCTTGGCGACTTGGGCGGCCATGCGGACGGAGCCGGGACAGCGGATCCAGCGGGGGGCGGTGGAGGCCGACAGGGCGGCGTGCGCGCGTGCGTCGGTCATTCCTGGACCCCCAGCGCAAGTTGGCCGAGCCCGTCAATCGCCGCGGCCCCACACATCGCGGTGTCGGCCAGGCTGGGCACGTCGTCTTTGTAGTTGCCGGCCAGCATCGCCAGGAGCCAGGCGGCATCGCGGAACCGAAGCACGTCAGCGAACCGCACCAGGCCGCAAGGGCCGCCCGGGATCTGGACCCCTTCGAGGATCCGGCGCGCGGCGGATAGCGTGGAGTCCACATCGTTGCACGTCGTGTCGTCGCGCCCCTGGTTCAGTCGGTCGAGCACCAGGCGCAAAGCCTCCCGGATCGTGGCCAGGTCGGCGGGGGGCGCATCGGACCATTGCCGGCGCAGCGCGTCCACGGGTTGTCGGAGAGGGGTGGTCATCGCGCGGATTCCTCGCGGCATGCCGCTTCCAGTGCAGACCACAAGGCCCGCTCGGTCTCGGCGTGGTTGGTGGCAGGTAGGGTCTGGCGGCAGATCCGGCACAGCGCGGACGCTTCGCGCCCCTGGCCGTTGATGGCAAGCTGGCGGCACACGCAGGCGGCCACGATTCGATCGGTGGCGCCGGGGCTCGCGGCAGTGTTGGCTATGTGGTCGATCAGCGCTTCGGTTGCGGCGTCCAGGGTCACGCCAAGTCCTCCAGGAACTCGCGCGCTTCATCGACCAAGGCTTCGCAGGGGCCAGCGTCCCAGCCTTTCGGGGCCTCCGCGACGTGCCGATTGCAGTCAGCGATCAGCCGGCGGAGCGCGTGGGCGGCCTGGTCGGCGGGACCCTGCGTCTCGTAGAAAGCGGACTCGCCGGTGTAGCCTGTGGGGTAGGGTGCGTGCATGGGGAGGAATCCTCCGGTCTTGTGGTGTGGGGCAGGGCCCCGGGGTGGCTGAGGGGCACCCTAGCGGCCCCGCGCTACTGTCCAGCGCTATTTTCTGCGGCCTCATCCCAGCCCGCCGGGACCTCGATCCGCGTCATGCGCCGGGGCCGCGCCGGGTCGATCTCCAGCAACATCGCCGGCATCCAGGCCAGCGCTTCGTCGCCGTCTTCGTCCATCCCTAGGTGGACCTGATAGGACCGCGCGCCGCTCGCCAGGAGCATGATGCCGGTTATCAGCCCCGGCCGGCCGTCCTTGCGGACCGTGACTTCATCGCCTAGCGCCAGCGGCACCTGGACGACCATTAGAGGGGGCTGCTGCTTTCGCTCGCTGGCCATGTCTCGGACCCTCCCGCTCTCGCACCGTAACGACCAGGGCCCCGCCCGGGACCACCGCCCCCCGCCGGATCCGCAGGTCGTCGATCTGCCCGTCGTCCCGATAGACCCCCGCCCGGGCCAGCGCATCTAGCGGCCGCTTGACGGCGTTGTCGAGATCGGCGGGCCGCCGGAGCCCGGTCGGGTGCACGATCACCGTCACGGCCAGGCGGCCTAGCAGCGGCTCAGTGATTCCCGACTCGCGCACGATCCTTTGAACGTCCCGTTGGAAGTCCTTCCGGGACCCGCAGCGGTATTGCCAGCGCTGGATGTTCCCGGAGGGGGCCAGGGGCAGCACGAGCCGGACGCCCGCCCCCATCGATCAGGCTTCCGCCACCGTCATCAGGAAAGGGGTCGTGGGCTCGTTCAGTGTGGTGATCGTGATACTATTGTCGGCCGAAAGTTCCGATCCGATGCCTAAGTTGACCGTACGCCATTTACGAAACTGGCCGGAGCCCAACCCGTTCAGCAGCCCACCATTGACGTTGGCAGTCGTAACCGCGTTGCCGCCGGCCTTGTCGTGGTTGCAATCGCATTCGCCCGCGTCGATCGTCAGCGTCGTGATCGTGTAGTCCGCGCCCTCGGTCCGCAGCGATCCCCCCTCAACCTTTGCCGTGGCCACAGTTCCCGCCGCCCGCATCACGTTCGTGCCGCCCCACTGTTCCCAGTTGGTCAGGGACACCCCATCGCCGGTTGAGACCCGGGTCGTGTCCTCCTGCGAAGAGATGACGAGGTTGCCCACGGTTGAGGTTTCGCCGGCCACGTCCACCGCGACCCCGACACCACCAGGGGCCCGGCGCACAAATAGGTCGTTGCTTGCGTGGGTCATCAGCAGACGAACCGCGGGCTTGCCGACTTCCGCCGGGGTGCTCGCGGTGTTGTGTACCTCCACGTTGGTCTGGTTGCTGCCGGTATCCAGGAGGATCCGCGCAGACCCGGCCGGCGTGTCGGGCCCGTCATGCTGCCCGATGCTGACCAGGGTGGACGAAATGGCCAGGTAGCGGTCGCGGTATTCCTCAGCATCCGTGGTCACCGTGCGCGCGTCGGAACTCGTGGCTAGCACGTCGCGCCGGAGCCCGATGCGGCCGGTATAGGTCTGCTTGATGGTCAGCGAGTCCAGGGTCACGCCCGATTGCGCCAGGCCCCAGCAGATATCAACGTCGCTCGCTTCGATCACCACGTCGTCGGAGTTCACCGGCACGGCCCCGCCGCTCCAGTTCGCCGCGGTGCTCCAGTCATTCGGCCCAGCGCTCGCGGTTGGCGTGGCCAGGACGAAAGTCGCGGAGCCGCCGGGGGTGTTCAGCGTCACGGTGAAGGGTACGCCAGCGGTGTCGGCAGTCAGCAGGATGGCATCGGAGCCGCCGTCCGCGCTCGCCGTGATGCCGGTCGCTCGGGGGTCGGTGCTCGCGTTCCACAGCGTGACCAGTTCGCCCTGGACCTCGCCGCCGCCGCCGCCGGTTTCGGTATAGCTGGCAATGGCCACCCCATCGACTGAGATCGTGAACGTCTCGCCAGAGATCGTCCCGCCCGGCGTGGCAGAGCTGACTTGAGCGACGGCGGACGCGCGCCCGATCCAGTAGACGGTGGCCATGGGCGGATCCTATGGAATGGGAACGGAAACGGAGCGCGTGCCGCCCGGGTAGGTGATCGGGTTGCCGGCCGCGTCGGACGGTTCGCCGCTTGAGTTGATGTAAACCCACGTGAACGAACCCACGAACCCGGTGGCCACATCTGGCGCACTGGTCAGGTCCACGTCGTCGGTGTCCGCCGCGTTGCTTACGCCCGCGAATACGTCCAGCACCCAGCGGATGGTCTGGCCGGTGTCGTTGACATAGGGGCCATTATATTGCCCCGCGCTGAACATGCTAAACTCAAGGGTGAGGGTGTCGCCGCTGGTGACCGTGGCGCTCAGGGGGAGCGACTGTGACTCACTAAAGGAATCGTTGTTGACCACGTTCTCATCGACCGGCGACCCGAATGCCGCCCCGTTCAGGACTTCCGCGCCCCGCAGGACCCGCATCGCATGATGCTGCGAAGCATTGGCCGACGTAGTGAACGACCCGACCGCGGTCCCGCTCGGGTCGTTGCCGTCCCAGAAAAGGTCGGTGAACGCGATGCCGGTTGGTGGTGGGTCGTCGCTTCGGGGCGTCCCGATCTCGACTTGAGGGAACGAGCCCGCATCGCTCCAGACGGCATCCGGCCGGAACCGATAGAAAAGCGTCGTGAACGAGAACCCGAGACCCGCGCCGCCGCCTAGGGCCCCGAGATCCGAGCGCACCGCGGCGCCGAGGGAAGACCTTCCAGGCGTGGCCATGTCAGGTCTGCGCCCACACCCGCCCGGCGTCGTTGAGGTCCTGCCAGGCCGGCCTCACGTTCCCGCCCTGCTCCTGGACCACGCTGACGCCCGTGCCGCCCGTGATGCCGCGAATGGCCAGGATCCGGGCCCCGGCGAAATAGTCGGGCGTCACCTGCTGGTCCTCGGTATTGTCCTCGGAGTCCGTGCCGGTCCGTGCGTTGTCGCCGGTGTACGCGTAAGCGATCCCGTTCACCGTCTGACCGTCGAAAGGCGTGCGCCGGAGCTGCCACGGCTTGGCCACGTTCACCGTTGCCGTCCCGGCCTCGCCGGTCTCCAGCACGACCTTGCAAACCAGATAGTCGCCCAGGGCCCGCACGATCTCGAACGCCGCCACCTGAACCGCACCGGCCTGGACGCGACCAGCGCCCGGCAGGCCCGCGATCTGAGCCGTAGGCCGCACCCGGGGCACACCCGCAAGCGCAGCGTCCCGCAAGTCCCGCTGGTCCTTCGCGGAGATCCGCTGGTCCTTCCGCGGGATCGGCGGATTGATGGGGGCCGGGTTGCGTCCAGCGGTCACGGTCAGCGCACCCGGATCCGCAGCCGACCAAAGTCAGCCCGGCGGAACAGCTCGACACGGCGCAGCCCGTTGCGTGCATTGATGCCCTGCGGCACCTGGCCGGTGTCGGGGCTGATGTATGCGATCACCGGGTCCCACCCGTCT
>SPKZ01009708.1_pt1 | contig 18630 bp, 21 predicted proteins | sample 2456571 | NCBI WGS metagenome assembly SPKZ01 (sample SAMN11192286, study PRJNA482655) | marine metagenome | biome: ENVO:00000447; feature: ENVO:00000244|ENVO:00000211|ENVO:00000569|ENVO:00002023; material: ENVO:00002151; isolation source: ocean water from marine abyssalpelagic zone ... | reverse complement strand
CAAACGAAACACCCATGTGTCCGAATTGCCATGCAGACTTGGTTAAAGATGAATGGAGTTTGAATGATGATAGTTACTATTGTGAAGATTGTGGAACTTGGCACTCAGTTGCAGAAGTGAAACAATTTTCCTAAAGAAATGCAAGAGTAATAGTGGTACACTCTTAAGCGACAAAAAGCGAAAAACCAACCCACTTAATTACGGGGGGTAGCGACTTGCTGTGAATCGTTGCTCCCTATTAATTAACCACAGCACTAAATTAAATTATATGAAACTAATAGATTTAACAAAATCTCTTGACAGAAAAAAAGGAGCAAGAGTATCGTACACCACGATTTATAAAAACAAAAATATGTTTGGCATTGCCTCATCAGTAGGGATAGGATTTGTCAAATGGATTAAAGGAAAGAATCATTTACAAGTTACAGCAAACAAACGAGTTAAGTGGTACTCATCCGGAAGTAATGCTATAGCGGAGGCGATTACACAAGTACGCAAATGGTACAGCATAAAACTAGAAACAAAAGGGTGGAGCAAAATTAAAGTCAAAGCATTTAATTTTACAGACACCAATGAATTAATTAAAACTTTAATAAACGAATATGAGTAAACAAAATTTTTTAAACAAAGCAACACTTAGTATGCCATATCAAAAACTATTAGATATAGTTGCGAACATCAAGGCAGATGATACTTGGGATAATGATAGCCACACCTCATCAGAACTACAAGGAGTTCACTACGGACTTGATTCGTTGGTTAGACGCATTAGGGAACTTTACCTACCGCAAAAGCCAACCATCACGAAACCAAAAAAGACCATCGTCAGTTGGCAAGTAAATATTCAATGGGATAATAATGAGATAGAAAACCTAGACCACATTCCCGATTGGGTAGCCAAATCAATGGATACTTATTTGAATGAAGTAGAACAAGTGGAATGGGAAGACCAAAAATTATAGTATATTTAATTTATGATACAGATTTATTTTAAGACCGGCAAGTCAAAAAAACTCGAAGCAGTTTTTATGAATGCAGATATGTATGTACCTTGTGTTGTTGCACTTGAAAAGAAAGCACAAAAGTTAGGAGCAGAAATAATAGAGGAGTTTGACGAGGACTTTAAAATATTGAAAGAGAACAAGTGGCACGACATTGACAAGATAAACAGAAACGGTTATTGGTATGTAAAATATTCTGACTTAAATTTGGTTGAGTCAGAAAATTAAACTATCTTTGAACCGTGAATGAACAAAATGATAAGGGGCAAATGCTTAAGGCAGGAAGAGGCGAATGAAAAACATCGCACAACTAAAGGTAGTATAAACATAGTATTTCCTGTTCTACCCGCTTACCCCCCTTGTTATTTTTGTTGGTTTTCATATAGTTAGTTTATTTTATAGGGGCGGATAGTATTTACTTCTACGAGAGGATTCACAAATTTACTGTTAGCCCCTTTTTAACTTTTAAATTTTTAATTATGAGTTTATTATTAAGAGATGTAGTTATTGAAAAACTACAAAAAAAATCAGACACCAATTATATTCAAAGAGTTCAAGCGTTGGCCGATGATAAAAAAGTTACGATTACTAAGTGGCGTAACACGGGGCGTATTATGAAACGCAAAGATTATTTAGACCATTACCATAAAGAAGATTTAGCATCGCATGATTTTGGATTGATAATTCACGATGATGCGTCAGATATATGTAGATATGCCGGAGGTTTTGTGGTGCAGTTTCTAAAAGACAATACATATTTATTTAGGTACGGGCAGTATCAGGTAAACGATAAGTCTATCAAGAAAGTAGAAAAGCAATTGTTTGAATGGGCTAAACCGTTTATCGTATGAGCAAGAAGTACGAAAACAAAATGAAAATGGTAGCAACCTCTTTATGTGGGCTGTTTCTTGTTGTTTTATATCTAATCATTACCACTCATTTGTTATGAAGTTTATTACAACAGCAGAACTAATTACAGAAATAGGTCAAGAGGTTATTGATTTATTACTAGAAAAGAATAAAGCGTATGGCGACACAGCCAACAATCCTCCTCAGATATTTTCAAAGTTACCTGCAGACGAAGGAATCAAAAGCAGGATAGATGATAAGTTGAGCAGGATAAAAAACAAAGGACTCAGCGACATCACAGAGGATACCATTATGGATTTAACGGGGTACTTAATTCTATTGATGGTTGAAAGAAAAAAAAATAATAATAAAATTATTAACGAATTAATAAAAAAGAAAGATGAAAGAAAAAGTTTTTAAGCAGTATGTTGATAAGGTTTGTTCTTTGTTTAATATAACACAAGACGAATTGTTTCAAAAAACAAAACAAAGACATATCACAGACGCAAGGCAATTATTGTATTATGTTTTAAAAAACAGACCAATGAAAATTTTGTATATTCAAAAACATATGGCTAATAACGGGTACAGCATTAATCACTCCTCGGTTATACACGGAATCAATTCAGTTGTTAAAAAGATAAATGACGACAGAGATTATTCTAGTATTATAAATTCAATTGAGGAATGCGTAGAAATTTAAAAGATATATTTTACGAAGCAGAAGCAGACAGAGGCAGTAGGTCTTTAAGACACTACACCGCAGATGGAATCATTGGGCTTGGAATACTTATCGAGTATAATAAGAAAACGCAAGAAATAAAAATACAAAACACCACTATAGGTGGCGATTATTATAAAGAAATAACTGATGACCAATATGAAATTTTTTACGAATATGGTTGGAAGTATGGAATATATGTCGTAGCTTTGTCTAACTATCGTAGAAAACTAGACAAGATAGAAAGTCAAATTAAGAGGGAAGTGAACACTCGCAAGAACGCTAAACATATTCACTCGCTGAAACAATCACGAGAAAGAATACTACAGCGTTACGGTAAAGTTTCACAGAAGTTAAATTTAATTAAACAATCAAATGAAGGACAATTTAAAACTATGGAGGTCGGTAGAAAAGACAGACCCCAAATACACTAAGGCCGTAAACATCGGCAGAGGTTTCACCACAATCAACGCACATTATCAGATTATGCAAATGACTAAAGCATTTGGTAGTATCGGTAGTGGGTGGGGAGTTTGTGATGAATATTTTAATCCAACAATAGAGGGATTAATAGGTTATACCGCTAGGATATGGTACATGGAAGGCGACAAGAAAAGATATTTCTGTATCAACAGTAGCATAAGCACACACAGTAGAGCCGGCAAGTTAGATGATGAATGCTATAAGAAAGTGTCAACAGATGCTTTAACAAAAGGCATAAGCAAGTTAGGTTTCAATGCAGATATATTTTTGGGTAAATGGGATGACAATAGATATGTTAAGGAAATGACAGAACATTTCAATCCAAGTGAGCCGGAGGTAATGGAAATAAATATTGGAGATGATGACTTTGCAACGGCTTTATCTTTTGTTGCAAAAAATAAAAAGAAAGGACTTAAGTGGTGTGGTGCAGAATTAAATAAAATGTATAACCTATCAGCAGATGCAAAGCATAAAATTGCTGAACAATTTCCAAAGAAAAATGTCAAAAAATAATATACTTACCAAGTTAAAAGATGACAACGAATATTATTACGGTGTCGGAAAGAAATATATATCCAATAGTGATATAGGTACATTGCTACACAATCCAAAAGACTTTGGCAAAAGCAAAGAAGACAACATCAACTTTGCAAAGGGTCGTATTTTTCATCAGCATATTTTAGAAGAGGATAAACTTAAAGATTGGAAAACAATTGATGTGGCAAGCAGGAACACGAAAGCGTATAAAGAATTTGTCAAAGACAATGATATGCCTTTCGCTGTGTTACAAAAAGAGTTTGAGGAAATGATTGAACTCGCAGAGCATATGCTAAGTGATTTTACTTTTTACTCTATGATTCGGTCAGCAAAAGCAGAATACGAAGTACCACAAGTAACCAAGTTGTATGGATTAGATTGGAAAGGTAAAGCAGACATTGTAACAAATGATTGTGTTATTGATTTAAAAACAACACAAAACATAAACAAGTTTGCTAAGTGGTCAGCATACGATTACAACTATGATAGCCAAGCATATATATATGAAACATTATTTGGTAAACCAATGGTGTTCTATGTTGTGTGTAAAACTACAGGACAAGTAGGAATATTTGAGTGTAGTAAAAGGTTTCTTGAAAGCGGAGAAAAGAAAGTAGAAAGGGCTGTAGAAGTCTACAATAAATACTTTCAAAAGAACGCACCCGAGGATATAAATAATTATATAATAAGAGATGTATTATAAAATATATAGGTGGATTAGACTTAAGTGGTCTATCCGTCAAAGAAGAAAAGCTGTGTCGCAATTTGAAGTTCCAACCTATTGCTACTCAACTAAGGATAAGCAAGAGTTTATCCGCATTACGTTAAAATTTTTGGAACAAAACATTAAAGTGATTAGATATGAGTGAAACAAAAAATTATATCAAAGTAGGAAATGGAGTAGAAAAGTTTGATGGAAATTTAGTAGAAATTTCTGTATGCCTTTCTGACATTCCACAAGAACACCGCTTTCAATATGAAGGCAAGTGGTACACTAGACTAAAAGTAAACAAGAACATAAACAATGAGGTTAGTGAGTATGGCAAAACACATTACGTTACAATCAACGAGTGGAAGCCGGAAGCACAAGAGGATACTAAGAAACAAGCAGTTGTTAAGCCAACACCTGTTGCAAAATCTACTTCATCAAGTAGTTCGAGTAGCGACACGCTACCATTTTAGTTTAGTTAATTTGGCGAGATTAAGGGGTACATTTGTACCCTTTTTTCTGCCTTTAACCGTGTCAAATATGCCGTTTGTTATAGAACATATACAGAACATGGAAAAAATTTATAATTTATTTTTTTTCTCGCTTGAACTCGTAAAAAAAAACGACATAAACGACACCTATACTGATTATCAACTACTTATGTAAAAAAAATTGACACTAAATTGACATTAAAATGACATCACAAATAACTATTTTTCAAAATATCAGAGAAACCTCTACTCCATTCTTTAGAAACCTTGAGGTTGTGCTTGATAGAATAAAAGACGGGGCATCTAAAGATTTGGTAAAACAAATCAGAAAAGAAAAGAACAAAACAGAAAGAAACGAAATTAAAAAACAACTACCCGCTATTTGTTTTTCAGGAACTTTCAACAAAAGAAATGATGGTAGCATAATAGAACATTCAGGATATATCTGTTTGGACTTTGATGGCTACGCAAACAATAAAGAACTATTATTAAATAAAGAATCTTTAATTAAAGACAAGTATGTGCGTGCTGTTTTTATTTCTCCGTCAGGAAACGGACTTAAAGTTATCGTGTGTATTCCACAGGATGTAGAAAACCACTTACAATATTTTAATTCATTAGAGAAACATTTTAATTCTCAATACTTTGATAAGACTTCTAAAAACATTAGCAGAGTTTGTTATGAATCTTATGACCCTCTTCTTCACGTCAACACTAAATCTAAGACTTGGGATAAGATAGAGGAACAACAATATACTGAGGTGGTTATGCACAGAGACCCATTAACTATACCTATCACAGATGAAAACAAAATAGTAGAGATACTAATTAAATGGTGGGCAAAGAAATATCCTATGGTAGAGGGTCAAAGAAATCAAAACGTTTTTGTATTAGCTATGGCTTTCAATGACTATGGTATTAACAAAAGCTTAGCAGGATACGTCTTGAATAGTTACGCCACAAGAGACTTCCCGCTAGGGGAAATACAAAGAACGATAGACTCTGCGTATGCTAACACACAAAACTTCAACACTAAGTATTATGAGGATGAAGAAAGGATAAATGAAATCAGGGCTAAACTCAGGCGTGGTGTTTCTAAAAAAGAAATACGATATGAACTAGAGGATACCAATTTAGAATCAGAAGTAATAGATAGTGTATTAAATAAAGTAGATGAAGAAAACAAAAACGTACAGTTTTGGACTAAAAACGAAAAGGGAACAATAAAGATTGTACACTTTTATTTTAAACAATTTTTAGAGGACAACGGTTACTATAAATTTTGTCCGGAAGGAAGCAAGAACTATGTGTTCGTAAAAGTATCTAACAATTTAATTGACCACACAACAGAAAAAGAAATAAAAGATTTTGTTTTAAATACCTTACTACAACTTGATGACCTGTCTATTTATAATTACTTTGCTGACAACACAAGATTTTTTAAAGATGAGTTTCTTACTTTATTAAATACAGTAGACATATACTTTATTGAGGATACAAAAGATACTTCTTATTTATATTTTAAAAACTGTGCGGTTAAAGTTACCAAGGACAACATTACTACAATAGACTATTTAGATTTGGGGGGTTTCGTTTGGAAAGACCACGTTATAAACAGAGAGTTTAAAATATGTGGAATCAACCAAGACTTTGATTATAAAAAGTTTGTAAAGAACATATGTAATCAACAAGACAGCAGAATAAAATCTATGGAAAGCACTATTGGATTTTTAATGCACGGCTACAAAAACCTATCTTATTCTCCGGCCATAATTTTGAACGATGAAGTTATAAGCGATAACCCCGAGGGGGGAACAGGTAAAGGAATCTTTATGAATGCTTTAGCACATATGAAAAAAGTAGTTACCATTGATGGTAAAGGATTTACATTTGAAAGAGCATTTGCTTATCAACTTGTGTCAGCAGACACTCAGATACTTGTCTTTGATGATGTAAAAAAACATTTTGATTTTGAAAGATTGTTTTCAGTAGTAACAGAAGGACTTACATTAGAAAAGAAAAATAAGGATGCAATTAAGATACCTTTTGAAAAGTCTCCTAAGATTGCTATTACAACTAACTATGCAATCAAAGGTTCAGGAAACTCTTTTGAAAGAAGAAAGTGGGAACTTGAACTACATCAATACTACAACAAAGCATATACTCCGTTGGAAGAGTTTGGTAAACTTATGTTTGGCGATTGGGATGAAGACCTTTGGTGTTCCTTTGATAACTATATGATTAAATGTTTACAGCTTTATTTAGCGGAAGGTTTAATTGCTAGCACGTTTGTTAATTTAAAAATTAGACAGCTATCAGCAGAAACATCACATGATTTTATAGAATGGTGTGGCCTAGTAAAAGGACACGAGCCAAATCAAATGTTGGTAACAAGAACTAAAATGTATAAACAAGATTTATATATGGACTTTATCACAGAAAACCCTGACTATGCACCTAAAGCCAAGATGACTATATCACGAACTAGATTTTATAAATGGCTAGTATCTTATGCTGTTTATAAGTTTGAAGTCTTACCACAAGAAGGTAGGGATAATCAAGGAAGGTGGATTATATTTAGAAAGAAAGAAGATTTAGAAACTCAAAGCACTATATTTTAATGTCAGACTTATACGACCTACACAAAGCAATGGATAATTCTTACTCATTAATTATTGAGAAGAAAAATCAAATGGAACTATTAGAGGAAAAAGCACAATGGTTTATCCACGACTTGAGAAAGCCAATAGAAAAAGAAACCATTATAAGTATGTTGGAACATTTTGTTTTACAGGAAGAATATGAAAAATGTAATAAACTAATTAAAACTTTAAGAGAATGGAGTTCAGAGGGTATCAACAAGATATTATAAACCAAGCCAAACATATCTTAAATAAAAACAGATTTGTTTATTTAGCTATGGAAGTCAGAACAGGTAAGACTCTTACTAGTCTTGGTATTTGTAACACCCTGCCTTCGTGTAAAAATGTTTTGTTTGTTACAAAAAAGAAAGCCATAAGTTCAATTGAATCTGACTACAATTTATTAAACCCGAAGTATAATATAAAGGTAATTAACTATGAAAGCTTACACAAGGTGTCTCATGAGACATCTTGGGATTGTGTTGTGTTAGACGAAGCACATGGATTAGGTGCGATACCTAAACCTAGTAAAAGAGCAATGGAAGTAAAAAAAATTATTTCAATTCACCAACCATACGTTATTCTATTATCCGGAACACCAACACCTGAAAGTTATAGTCAGATGTATCATCAAGTATTTGCTATACCAAACAACCCTTTTAATAAATACAAAAACTTTTATAGATTCTCTGATGATTACATTACTGTGGTAGAAAAAAACATAGGAAGCGTTAGGATTAGAGATTATTCTAAAGGTTCAAAAAAAATTCTTGACGCAATGAAACCGTTTACACTTACCTTTTCTCAAAAAGAAGCGGGCTTTAAGGTTCAGACAGATGAAAAAATATTAAAGGTAGATATGTCTGATTATACTTACGGCTTAGCATCAAGATTAAAAAAAGATTTAGTAGTAGAAGGTAAAGATGAAGTTATATTAGGAGACACTCCTGTAAAACTTATGACCAAACTACATCAAATATATTCAGGAACAGTTAAATTTGAGTCAGGAAACTCTATGGTACTTGATTACAGCAAGGCGGAGTTTATACAAAAATATTTTATTGGAAAGAAAATTGCAATTTTTTATAAGTTCAAGGAGGAGTTGAATGCGTTGAAAGAAGTGTTTGGAGATACTCTTACTACAGAACTTAGTGTCTTTGAAGACACTAATAAAAACATTGCACTTCAGATTGTTAGTGGGAGGGAGGGAATAAGTTTGGAAGCTTCTCAGGCATTGGTTTATTTTAATATAGACTTCTCTGCAACCTCCTATTGGCAGTCTCGAGATAGAATGACCACCAAGCAAAGGTTAAAAAACAATTTGTATTGGGTGTTTGCAGAAGGGGGAATTGAATTGCAGATATATAAAGCAGTTGTTAGAAAGAAAGATTATACACTAAATCATTTCAAGAGGGATTTAGTATCTTTGTTTAATGACTGAACAACAAATTCAATCTCATCGAATCAAAGAACTAGAAGCTGACGGATATTATGTCATCAAGCTTATCAATACAAACAAAAACGGAATACCTGATTTAATAGCTATTCCACAAGGAGCAAACGTTTTGTTTAGTGAAGTTAAAACGCCAAAAGGAAAGGTGTCAAAGCTACAGGAGTATAGGTTAAAAGAGTTAAAAGAGAATGGATTTAAAACAGAGATATACACAGGAGATTCCGCAAAAGAATTATGAGTTCGACCAAACCTTTTTGGAACAACTTCAGGATTTGCCACGCCCCGATGGTTTTATAATAGCCATGCTTTTAGACAACAACGCTAAACACTTACCAATATTAAACGGTTGGACTCAAAAGGTGGGTGGCGTATTACACAACAAAGGTCAAATGTTTTATGAAGTAGAATTTTTAAAACAGCAGGACGAGTACCCTGTCTTTTTAGGTATGAACCCTATAGAAGCTGACGATTACTTAGATTATATTAATAATAAACAAATACTTAAATCACATGAGGAAATACAACTTGACGAGTTCTTTTATAAGAACTTTAATTCAGACAATCAACGAAGTCTTTGAAGCAGATTTACTAGCCCACAACAGAAAACGAGAAACTGTTGACGCTAAAAGAATGTTCAGCACTATATTAAGAGACCTCGGCTGCACTTACAAAAACATAGCACATATGTTAAACAACAATCACGCAACAGTTATATACCACGTTAAAAGCATGAGAGACTTGATGAGTATGGAGATAGATTTACGGGATAAATATAAATTAATCATGGATATTATAGGTAAAGCAGACTACGAATTGTTTAAAAAAACCCCTGCAGAACTGAGAAAAGAGGTGTTGACGTTGCGAAAAAAGAATAATTTATTATCTTTGAAGGTGGAGGAACTGCAAGAAGCAGTAAAAAATCTAATTGTAGAACCCCTCTAATCATCCAAACAAATGGTTTATACTGAGAATGATATAAAAAAAATCGTTAGTTTCAAAACGTGGAGTGATAAAAAAAAAATAGATGAACTCTGCAGAATTGATTGCGATATGTATTGTAACCTTGGTATAGATAGTACAAAGACAGAAAAACTAAAAGTCAAAAGTATTTCAAGGAAGATATACCGAGCAATAAAAACCATAGATGTTGCAAAAGGTAATCTTTTTTTAACAGCAATGGATGATATAGCAAATGCCTAGAAGCACAGTAGATAGCGATAGAGTTAAACACATTAATTTTTTAATGTCAGAAATCCACGACTCTAGCAATCAAATCTACGAGCATCTCATTGACCAAGAATATCCACAAGTACAAGAGGAGATTAAGAATCAAATAAAAAAGCTCAGGCAGATACTTGAGTCTACCGAAGATGAAATTTAACACACCGGAACACATACTTCCTAGTGGAGATAAGAACCACATAGACGAGATACGCCCACGGTTATCAGGTAACAAAAGAGTGGCGTTTGAAAATCTTATAAAAAAAGAAAGAAGAATATTAGTTATAGGAGACTTACACGCACCGTTTATACTTGACGGTTATCTTGAGTTTTGTCAAGAAACTTATGCTAAGTTTAATTGTAATCAAGTTATCTTTATTGGAGACATACTTGATAATCATTACAGTTCGTTCCATGGCACAGACCCTGATGGTATGGGTGGTGGACAAGAACTACAATACGCTATCAAAGATGTACAGAAGTGGTACAAAGAATTTCCCAATGCAGACGTTACGATTGGTAATCACGACAGAATGGTGATGAGAAAAGCTTTTGATTCTTCTGTTCCTAAAGCTTGGATTAGAGGATATAATGAAGTCTTAGGCACACATAAATGGAATTGGGTAGAAAGAGTTATATACGATAACGTACAATATATCCACGGTGAAGGGGGAACAGCTTCCACTAGATGTAAAAACGATATGATGTCAACAGTACAAGGACATATCCACACACAAGCTTACTGCAGATATGAAGTAGGATTAAACTTTAGAGTGTTTGGTATGCAGGTAGGATGTGGGTTAGACCATAAAAGTTATGCGGCAGCTTACGCAAAAAATTTTAAAAGACAAGCCATCGGATGTGGCGTTGTTATAGGAGGACACACAGCTATTAATTGTTTAATGAATCTATGAGATTTGAAACTAAAGAGGACAAACTAAGAGAGCAGAAAGCAATCCAAAGTTTTGTTAATATGTTTAATGGTAGTTATAAAAAACTAGGAGAAAACGATATTGATTATAAAGTATTCGATTCTAGCGATAAACTTATAGCCTACGCAGAAATCAAAGGAAGGTTAAGAAGTATGTCAGAAGCTTTTCCTTTACCTGTGGCAGCAAGAAAATTAGTTAAGTTGTCTGATAAACGTTTAAATCCTGTTATGGTATGGGCTTGCTTTGATGGTATAATATACTGTAAGGTATTAGATTTAAAAGGCGTGTTAAAGTGGGGTGGTCGTGAAAAAAGAATACACTCATATAATGATGAAGAGTTAATGGTTTACTTTGATAAAAAAGATTGTCCTTTTAAATTTATTGAATACTAACTACCTTCTTCTTCTTCTTTGTTTTTCACGTTGTTCTTTAAGTTTTTGTTGGCGTTTGTAGTATGCTGTGCCCGGGCCATATCTTTTTTTCCACAATGCAGGATTTCTTTTTTTAAGATTGTTTATATCAGTTTTTGAAAGAGGCTTTTCTCTTTCTGCCTGCTTTCTTTTTTTCTCTTTGTTTTGAGGTCTGTAACTTGGAGATATACCAAAGAAGTCGTAAACTGCGTCATCCATTTGTTCAGCATCACCTCCTTTAAAATAATTGTACATACCTATCATAGGGTCAAAATTTGCACCCATAGATATTCCAAGAGCTTTTATAACAGCATCCTGAACTTCATCATCTTTTAATTTATAAAGCTCGTTTACTATTCTTGTAAATGGATTTACACCATCCTTTGTTCCATAAGGTGAAGCTTTTGGTAATCCTTTTAACTCTCTTTCAAGCCTTTTCTTTTCTTGAGGATTGTTTGTTTCTTTTATTTTTTGCCTTAAGTTAGAAATTACAGCTCTTCTTCTATTATCTTCTAATTCTCTTACTGCAAAACCTATTAATGGAACACTTTCTAATAATGTTAATCCTTTCAATCCATCTTTGACTTTCATCCAATAGTTCTCTTCATCTTCTTTATCGCCTTTTAACAACATAGCAATGTTTGAGGTAGCAATAAATAATGCGTTGGCAATACCATAGTTTAAAGCGACCTTACGTGAAGATTGAATAAGTTTAGTTGAGCTAGCTTTTTTACCTTTAGCCAATTCTCTAGTTAATAATTGAATGTTTGCAACCACTTCATTAAACTGCAAGAATAATTGACTAGTAAACATTGTTACCATTTTTGTAAACTCATTCTGATTTAATGCTTGCAGAGGTATTTTATCTGCTGCTCTACGAGATTGCTGTGTGGCGTTGTAGTCATTAAATTTTTCTAATGCTTTTTCTTCACTCATACCATTAGCAATGTCTCTATTGTAGTTTGCTATGTATCCTGTTATACCAAGTATATCCCCTAAAATAGTAGGCTGACTACCTGCTATCCTAATTTTCTCTATTGCTTTTTTTATACCTGACCTATTTTTAACTTCCTTGATACCTTCTCTACCGGACTCTAATCCATATACATCTCCTTCTAAACCTTTAGTAATCCTGTTTCTAAATGTCTCAGACTTTTCCATCATTTTATGTATAGGCCCTTTACCAAATAAGTCTGCGGGCAATCGTATAATTACGTTAGCTAAATCTAACGAGAACCCAATAGCATCAAGCACAGGAGTTGCTTTACCTTTTCTTAAAGTATAATCCCCATAAGCATTTACAAAAGATGTAGCTTGTTTAATTATTTGAACCAATTTAAAACTCAATGCCCAAGAAGTAAATTTACCATATAACTTAGTAAACTCACTTGTTCCTTGTGCTACTCGTTGCATATAGTCAGGGTTGATAGCAGTATTTATCAGACCTCTGTAAACTTTTTCTATACCACTATCTTGTAAAATAAATTGAAAAGCAGGTGTGCTAAAAATGTTGTTCATTTTTCTTACACCTTCTGCATGAGTTTTATATTTTTCCATTGTATCAAAATGACTATCTAAAGCAGTAGTAAAGTTTGCAAACACATCTACTTCTCCTGTAACATCAGTTCTTTCTTTTAATGCCGGGGCAGTTTCTGCACTAAATATTCTACTAAAGTCTCCGTTTTCTAAAATTTTAGGAGCTTCTTTTCTTACAATAGTTTTTGTTGGGAAATAATTATCTACATATCCTAAATTAATATCGTTTTCAGATTTATAAACGCTGTTAATGCTTTCGTAATATTCATTGCTTAAATAATCTATAACACCATCAGCATATTTAATAGCTTTTGGCCCTAGTATTTTTTCAACCTCAGCAAGTTTTTCTGCAGTAAATCCTTGAGCTTCTAGTTTAGCTCGTTGTACAGCGTTTTTACTCAACGCATATATTCTTAGTAATTGATTCTTGGTAAAGTTTCCACTATCAACATCTTTAATTCCATCTATAACTTGGATTGGGTCATTGTTAATATCGTTTTCAAATCCTTTTTTACCATCTTCATATCCTGCGTCTCTACCTATTTCATCTAGTTTTTTTTGTTGCTCAGCATATCCTTTACGTTGAGCTTCATCCATTCTATTAAGAGGTTTGTATATATTGTCTACAAAGTATGTAGAGTTTTTAGAATCTAAACCTACAGATAGACTTTTTAAATGTAGCATATAGTTCTTTACCAAACTAGAAATATAATCATATGGGTTGTTAGCAAACTCTCCGACTTCATTTGCTAGTTTTTGAAATGTACCATAAATTCCTCCTCGTAAATATTGAACTTCTCTTTTGTTTTTATTGTCTTGTGCTTTTGTTTGGCTTATAACATTGCCATCTTCATCAAAAGCTTCGCTGTACTTTCCATCTTTTTTGATAGCCTCTGTTGTTTCTTCTTGAGTTTGTTGCTTTTGTTCAGCTCGTGTAGCTCTATTCTCAGCCATTTTAATTCTTGACTCTTTACGAGTGTCTTTCAAATCATTTAACACCTCTTGTGCAAACTCTACATCGTTATCCAATAACTCTCTAAAAGAATCGAAAGCAGTCATTTGGTCTACTAAACTTTGTTCTTTCCTTGTTCTGTTTTCTTTTTTATTTAAAGCGTCTTGGTATTCTTTACTATTATATTTCTCTTCTAGTTTTGATAAAGTTTCTACGTCTCCTTCAAGCACAGCTTTTAAAACATTTTTAGCTTCAGCAAAAAATGCCTGACCTTGTGCATCAAGACCTTTTGATTTTACTACCCCTTTACGAGTCTTTCTTGTTTTAGCTTTACTGTTTACAAGTTTTTGAATATCTTTTATTATACCTCTCTTTATTATCTTTCTTTGCTCTTGCACCACTTTATCTACAGCATCTAAAGCTTTATTAAGTTTTGTAATAGTGTTTGCATTAGCAACCTGAGTTAATAGTCTATTAATCTTAGCCTGTGAATATTGTTTACTAGCAGGAAGATTTTTTCTTATATAAGCTCTTAGTTGGTCTTGCACGTCTTTAATTCCTTTTTTAGTTCTAGCAGCAACTCTAGCTAGATTTCTTACACTACCAAATTCTTTTGCAAGGTTTACGTTTCGTGAATCGAACTTTTGTGCTAACGCTTCATTAATAGCTTTAGCATCAAAGCCTTGTTCTTTTAATATTGATTTAATAATTTTTTCATTTACCCCTTGTCTTCTTCCTATATCTACAATTTGGTTAGCATCTAAACCTTCAGCTCTTTGTTGTAGTTGTACACCCGTGTCTGTATCTGCTTCCGGTGATATTTGTGTTCCACCTAATATATCTTTAACAGCAGCATCAGTAAATTGGTCTACAGATAAATTTTTAATTTCTTTTTGTTTTATATCAGATAACCCTTTTAAGTTCTCTTTTATATAGGCAAATGCTTTTTGTAACCAATTTTTAAATTTTTGTTTTTTCTGTTCGTTAAGAATGCTCGAACCTTTATCTCCAATCAAAGTTGCTAATGCTTCTTCTTTAACTTTGTTTTCATTAGTTAGATTACCGTTGTTATCAAACTTACCATACTTTTCTTTTGCATTTTCAAAAGCTTGAGTTCCGGTAACTAAAGACATACCTTGTCTGTATAAAGCTTTTGCTTTGGCTGTTCCTTTCTTTAGTGTATTTAACCATACGTGCCCAAACTCGTGTATAGGGGTGTTAGTGTTTTTTAAATTAGGGTTTAGTATAACCTTACCTTCTTCTGTTATACCATAAACTGTTTGACCATCCCTAACTTCTTTACGAACATTAGGTTTGTTCATAGCTCTTTCAAATGTTTTTTCATTGGTAGAAACCGAAACACTTGGGAATGCTTTCTTTAATCTCCTAATTAAAGTCTGTTCTTCTTTAGGAGTTATATCTTCTTCTCTTTTGCCTCTGCTTGTTTTGTTACCTACTGCTTTATCAGGTGTAGGAAAACCTAAAGCATTTCTAAATCTATCAGCTTCAGTCTTTTCTTCATCCGTTAAATCCTCTACCTCTACTTCTTGTTCTACTTTAACTTCAGTTTCAGTATCTGTGGCATCTGCTTGTTCTTTAACCATAACAGCTTTCATGTTATCAAACTCTTCTTGAGTATAAACATCGCTGCCTTGTTTTTCTTTTTTTATTCTTTCAATTACTTGTTCATCAGTAATTTCTACTACTTCCTCTTTACCTTCTTTGGTAGTCGTTTCAGGTTGACCGGGTACTCCCGCATCCACCGCTTGGCCATCTTCGGCTTGTACTTCATTAGGTAACGTAGTTGGGCTTGACTTCGTATTGGCATTGCTTTCTTCTTTTATTTTAACATTATTCTTATTACTTTCAGGTATAAGATTATTTACAAAGTTAGTAACATCCTCGGCTTTTTTATTGTCGTTTAATACAATTATATCCACCTTGGCTTTAGCTCTTTGTTTTTCAGACATATTTTCTAACTTGTTTCTAAAGTCTGACTCCGTGTATCTTCTACCGTTAATTTTAAACGTAGATGTAGTTTCTGCTTTTTTAACTATACCACTAATATCTACAGGTGTATCAGCTAGTTTCTTATTGTTAGCTATATCTGATATTTCTTGATTGATGTCCGCAATTTTTTTAGCGTGTATTTTTTTATTTTCTTTAGTATCACCTAATTGTTTTTTTGCTTCGAGCAATTGCATTACCCTAGTCTGTAATTTTCTTTTTGGATTCTTGCCTAATATGTTTTCAGCATCTCTTTGTAGACCAATATTTTCTTGAATACGTTGATTGGTGTCAGCATCTATGTTTCCTAAATCATACATATTCTGTGACCAATTTGAAACTTTTTCTGCTTTAGAATTGTCTTTACTTAAAAACTCTATGTTTGTAAAATCGTTGGCTAAACTAATATTGCTTTGAATGTTTGCGTCTACAAACAAGTTTATTGCCATATTGGATGTGTTGCTACCAATACCACCTCCCATTTCGGCAGTAATTTCTTTCCAATCAAACGTTTGCCTACCTGTACCAAATCCCATTTCCGAAGTTTGAGCTGCAACCTCGCCCAATCCTTCCCCTATAGGGTCAATAATTAAACGTTCTGCAACATTTCCGGCCTGTCTTCTAATAAAAGATGTTCCAACTTTACCTGCAGGAGCTAATATTCTACCGGCTAGTCCTGCTGTAAAATAGTCTACTATTGCTATCGGAATACCTCTAGCTCTACCTTTTTTACCACCTTCTGACCACACCTCCGGGTCTTCTAATCCTTTTAATACTGATTGTGGGTTAGTCATATCATAACCCTTTTCTGCCATAGTTTCTAAAATAGAATTAGTATATTCCATTGCAAAACTTGTTGCAGCCATTCCTGTTCTAAAACCATACATACCCCCCAACAAAGCTCCTCCTTTTGTTGTAACTACACCACCCGGCCCTGTGACAAATCCTGTAGAACCTATTGCAGCTCCTGTTGCAATTCCACTTGCGGTAGACATTCCAACTATTTTATATCCATAAGGCAACATCATACTCATACTATTTGCCGCTAGTCCTAACGCCCATTCAGCAGGGTTTGAAGACATAGCATCCCATGTTTCATCAAAACCTACAGCCCTTCTATAACGTGCAGCAACTGCTGTTTCTGTTCCTGATTGAGTTCCTAAAAAATCAACAATAGCTGTAGCTGTTTGAAGCTTATCCATATCTGTTTCATCACCCATACCCATAGAAAATTTAAGTATTTCTTCCGCAGCATTTCCTTGTTTTAATCCATCAGTAATATTTCTACCAAATCCTTCAAGATTACCATTGTACTCTTTAATAATGTCTTTGTTTTGTTTTTTGTCAAAATAAGTTCGTGCATTATAATATTTAGCAGCAGCAATTTTTTCAATATTTTTTACCTGATAATAAGCTGTCATTATTTCTTTTGCTCTGTTTAAAGAAGCTTCGTCTTCAAAAGCTATAGATGGAAGTTGTTCAGGTTTTACACCAAAATCATTCAAAGAAGCCACGACTACATCGTCCATAGCTTTCTTAGCTATGTTGTTTACTTCTACTGCTTCTTCTTTTTTCTCTTCAAATATTTTTTGTAAATGCAAATCTAAACCGTCTTGTATATCTTCTCTTGAAGTTCCAAATCCAAAAACATCTCCTATTAAACTTGAATCTAAAACATCATCACCTTTAACATAATCAAATAGTTCGTCTTTTCTTTCTTCAATAACATCTTGGTACTCCTCTATATCATCTCTGAATACTTTATTTATATAAAGATGTCCGTATTTTTTTTGGTCTTCTTCAGATAAATCATCGTAGTTAGTTTGACTATCTATCACATCGATTTCATCTCTAAGTCTTTCGTATTCATCTAAAGTTTGTTTGTATGTGGTATAGTTTAATCCTCTGTCAGCAAAATATTTATGAGCTTCAAAGTCTACCATATCTACATTTTTCCATCCACCTTCAGCAAAATCTTCCGCTTCTTCTTTGGTATCAAACGCATATATTTCACCACGGTCTTCACCCATTTTTATAGCATCAGAAAGCTCATCAAACTGTACCCATCTATCTGAGTAGCTTGATTGTATTGATGGGTCTTTAGGAAATAATGTAGGCACAGCATAAAACTTTCCATCTTGTTCAAATGAAGTCATTAAATGTGAAGACTCTGAACCATCTTCATTTACTCTAGCTGCAGTCCTAGAATTTCTTGCATGATGAGCATTGCCTAGATAGTCTAAATGCTTCATTTCATTGCTAGGGTTAGCATTGTTTTTTATAAACTGCTTTAATTTATCAGCCTCATCTATTTCTCCTTTGCCGGTAAAAGGGTCTAAATCTATTTCTATAGAAGCATCACCCGTGGAAGTGCTTACTGTAATACTACCGAAACCCCTCCTTGTATTAAAACCATACTTACCTATAAGATTATTGATTTGAGTTTGAGATTCAGTATTGTCATCTAATCCAATTAACTCAGGAGTAATTTGGTCAACTGTAGATAAAAAATCAGCGTCTTGATTTAATATTATCTTTTGTTGTTCTCTCGCAGCATTTACTTCATCTCTACGTTTTTGCTCTTCCTCTTGTCTTTCTTTAGTAAGTTTGGCTTGATTAGCTTCAAACTCTTCTCTTCTTTCATTGGCTTTTGCAATTTCTAAAGGGCTAATTATTTTTTGGTTAT
>SPKZ01010027.1_pt1 | contig 18647 bp, 14 predicted proteins | sample 2456571 | NCBI WGS metagenome assembly SPKZ01 (sample SAMN11192286, study PRJNA482655) | marine metagenome | biome: ENVO:00000447; feature: ENVO:00000244|ENVO:00000211|ENVO:00000569|ENVO:00002023; material: ENVO:00002151; isolation source: ocean water from marine abyssalpelagic zone ... | reverse complement strand
TCCCACCCTGACGCGAGGCGCCATCCATTGATCGGCCGACCCAGAATCGTGTCGGGTGCGTTCGTTTGAGCGAGCCCGCCCGGCACCACGACGAACTTCGCCAGGCATCTCGCCTGTCGGAACCAGTACACCACGAAGGTGTGAGCTTCGCACGCACCTTCGAGGCCCTGCGCGACAGGAACTTCCAGTGGTTCTTCGCATCGCTGATGGGAAACTTCAGTTCGATGAACATCCAGATGTTCATCCGCGGCTGGCTGGTCTTCGAACTCACAGGGTCGTACGAGGCGCTCGGCCTGATCTCGCTTGCCAATGGGCTGTCGGGGCTGGTGCCCGCAATCGTAGGCGGCGTGATCGCCGACCGCGCGCGGCAGAAGAAGCATGTGATCCAGGTATGTCAGGGACTGAATGCCCTGACCGCACTGGCAGTGGGCCTCTTGATCGCCTACGGCCGACTCGAGTTCCAGCACCTGTTCATCGCGGCGCTCGTCCAGGGCGGGGTCATGACGCTGATGATGCCCTCGCGCCAGGCACTCACGCCCGATGTGGTCGGCATACGGCGGCTGGCCAACGCGATCGCGCTCAACACCGCGGGCATGAACGCGGCGCGGCTCCTGATGCCGAGCCTGGCCGGCTGGTTCATGGCCGCGCTGCAGGAGGAGCCGGGGGCGATCGACGGGGCCCAGTACATCTACTTCGCCATGTCCGCGCTCTACCTGTGGTCGATCGTGGGACTCCTGCCCGTCCGGGTCGCCGACCGCGTCCGGCCGGAGGGAGGGCATCCCCCGCCTCTTCAGGAACTCGTGGCGGGCTTTCGTTACGTGGCCCGCGCCCCCGTGATCCGGATGCTCCTGGCGTGCAATTTCCTGATGGTGCTGTTCTCGATGACCTACTTCATGCTGCTTCCCGGTTTCGCGAAGCAGGTGCTGGGGACGGGGCCCGCGCGCCTCGGCCTGCTGGTCAGTTTCTCGGGGGTGGGGTCGCTCATCGGCTCGCTCGTGATCGCGTCGCTGCCGAACCGCCGGCGCGGCCTGGTGCTCCTGCTCTCGGCGCTGCTGGTCGGGATCGCGCTGATCGGCTTCTCGGCCTCGAATACCTACTGGCTCTCGGTGGTCCTGCTCGGCGTGGTGGGTCTGGGACAGGCCGGGCGCATGTCGCTCAGCAACGTGTTGATCCAGTCCTACGTCGATGACGCATACCGGGGCCGCGTGATGGCGCTCTACATGATGGAGTTCAGCATCATGAGCGCGAGCGTCTTTCTGGTCGGAATGCTCGCCAGCGCGATCGGCCCCCAGCTCGCGATCGGCCTGTCGGCGCTGGGCCTGGTACTGCTGGTCTGCTTCCTGCTCGCGTTCGCTCCGTCCTACCGCAGGCTCGACTGAACGCGGGGGCTCCGAGTTGCTTTTGCGCCCCGGTGCCGTTCTGGTAGTTTGTCGGCCGCGTGTGACCGATTCCGGTTCTGCCGGTCCAGCTTTGAGCGGGGATTCATGAAGCGCCTGGGGTGCCGAGTACCGAAGCTGCGCTGGGAACCCGACGAGAACGAACTCGCGCAGCCGGCGGCTTCGCCCGACGCACCCACGGAATCCCGGACCCGCCGGGCCCGGCGCTCTCCGGCTTGACCGCTCGCGGCCGCTCGCGGGCGACGCTCCCGCTGCTCTTCAGCATCGTGGCCGTCGATCTGATCGGATTCGGGATCGTGCTGCCCGTCCTGCCGTTCCTTGCGGATAAGTTCGGGGCCAGCGCCTTCGTCCTCGGAACCCTGCTCACGAGCTACGCGCTCATGCAGGCGCTGTTCGCGCCGATCTGGGGACGGCTTTCGGACCGCTTCGGGCGCAGACCGATCATGCTGCTCACAATCACGGGTACCAGCGCCTCGCTGCTGATGCTCGGACTCGCCGACTCTCTGGCGGGGATCTTCGCGGCCCGGATCCTGGCCGGGATCTTCGCCGCCAACGTGAGCGTGGCGAGCGCTTACGTCACGGATGTGACCAGCGAGGACGAGCGCACCCGCTGGCTCGGCATGATCGGCGCGTCCTACGGCGTGGGCTTCGTGATCGGGCCCGCGATCGGGGGCGTTCTCGCGCCATTCGGCTTCGGCGTACCGATGCTCGCAGCCGCCGCGCTCTCGGCGCTCAACCTCGTCTACGCGGCCTTCGCGCTCCGGGAACCCGAGCGCCATCTCGCGCGCGACAGGGCTTCGCCGGGCACGCTGCGGGTTCTCGGGAATTCGCTCGTGCGCCGCATCTGCAGCGGCTACTTCGGATTCTCACTCGCGATGACCCAACTCGAAACGACTTTTGCCTACTACATGATGGATCGCTTCGGCTACGGCACGCAGGGCGTGGCCGCGATCCTGGTCTTCATGGCCCTGATCATGATCGGGGTACAGGGCGGCGGGTTGCGGGCCCTGGTTCCACGCTTCGGAGAGAAGCGCCTGGTCCTGTTCGGGACGGGCATGCTCGCGCTCTGCATCGGCGCCGTGCCCTTCATGCCCTGGGTGGCGCTACTCCTGGTGCCGCTCGGCCTGTCTTCGATCGCACGCGGCATCAGCCAGCCGGCACTCATGGGAATGGTGTCGAAGGCCGCGGGCGAGGAAGCGCGCGGAGCGGTGATGGGCGCCTTCCAGTCGAGCGCATCGCTCGCTCGCGTGGTGGGTCCGGTGATTGCGGGGCTCTTGTACGACCTCTGGCAACCGAGTCCCTTCCTGCTGGCGGCGGTGGTGCTCGCCGTCGTCTTCGGGGTTTCGGCCGGCCTGCCCGTGACCCCGGCAGCGCCCCCGAAGGACCTGGAACAGGCCCTCGACGCCAGGGCCTAGCCCGGCCGACGCGCGGGCGCTCGACCTGCGGCGAGGTGAGCGAGCAGGCACCGCGCAACGCCGTCGGCGGCCTCGATCGCGAGGGCGTGCCCGCAGTCCGGGAAGACCTCGAGCGCTGCACCCGGAATCGCGGCCGCGATGCGCTCCGCGTCCGGTGTCAGAAGATCCGCCCCGGCCGCGAGCACCAACGTCGGTACCGAGAGCCGGGCAAGGTCGCCGGTGCGAGAACCCGACCAGGCGAGCATGCCGGCCCGACTCCGCTCGAGGGTCGCGGGCGAAACCCTGAGTACCGCGCGCGTCAGACCGCGCAAGGTCCGGGAACAGGCCGCGTCGTCTGCGAGCAGCGCCTCGCCGAAGAGCCAGGGCGCGAGGAAGCTCGCCATGTGCTCGGGCGAGAGTTCGGCCGCGAGCTGGCACCAGGACTTGGTGAAGGCGGCGAGCCGCGCGCTCACCTCGACGAAGGGTGTGATCAGGGTGAGCGAACGCACCCGCTCCGGTGTCCGGAACGCGACCTCGAGCGCGACCGCTGCGCCCAGGCTGGCACCCACCAGGTGTGAAGGTCCGGACAAAACGGCCGCGGCGTCGGCGGCCGCCTGGTCGAGCGGGTAGACATCCGCGGCAGGGGCGTCCGAGCTGCCCACGCCGCGAGGATGAATCCCGATCGTCTCGAAGCGCCCACTCACGAACGGCGTCAGGAGCGCGAAGGAAGACAGGTCGCTCCCGAAGCCGGGCAGCAGCACGACCGGGTCGCCCGCGCCCTCACGCAACAACTCGAGGCCGACCCCATCCTCGACGCTCACGAGCCGCTCTCGCGCCGCCGCATACGCCTCGACGTCGCTCCGGATGAGCCGTCCGTTCGGACCCGTCCCCGCGATCCGGTCCAATACGAGGCCGAGCTTGCGGGCGCGCGCGCGGGCTGCGGGTGCGACGGGTCGGCGTCCGGGAGCATCCGAAACGGCCACTTCCGCCTGCGTCACGGGCCGGCCGGCGGGCGCCGGGGAGGCTGCGGACCTCGCTCCCTCGGGAGGCAGGTAAGATCCGGAGAAGGCGTCCGCATCGAACGCTTCCTCGGGGTTCTCGGTCAGGGCCGCGAGCAGCGCGCCGCAGGCAAGCGTGGTTCCGGACTCGGCGTAGACGTGACGCAGCGTACCCGCGACTACGGCCTCGATCTCGGTCTCGGCCTTCTCGGTCTCGATCACGAGCAGCACGGCGCCCTTCTCGACGCGCGCACCGACAGCGACCGGCCACTCGAGGACCGTCCCCTCCTCCATCGTCATGCCGAGCCGGGGCATCACGACCGCAATGCCGGCCACGGGCCGCCCGACCTCCGATCAGACCTGCGAGCGCACGGCCTCGACCACACGCGCGGCCGAGGGCAAGAAGGCCTGTTCGAGCACCCGGCTGAAGGGGACCGGACTGTGGGGCGCCATCACGCGCTTCACGGGCGCATCCAGGGAATCGAATCCCCGGTCGACGCAGAGCGCGGCCACGTCGCTTGCGACCGACGAACGCGGCGTACTCTCGTCCACGATCACCACCCGCCCCGTCCGCGTGAGCGTGGCCAGGATCGCGTCTTCGTCGAGCGGCTGGAGCGAACGCAGATCCAGCACGTCGGCTTCGATCCCGTCGGACGCGAGTTGTTCGGCCGCCTGAAGGCAGATCGGCAGGGTGCCGCCGAACCCGATCAGTGAGACGTCGTTCCCCCCGCGGACGAGCTTGGCCTTTCCGATCGGCACCTCGTAGTCCCCTTCGGGCACCTCGCCGGACACACCGAGCACGAGCTTGGCCTCGCAGAACACCACCGGGTTGTCGTCCCGGATCGCCGAGAGCAGCAGGCCCTTAGCGTCGGCCGGGTTCGAGGGAATCACGGTCTTGAGCCCTGGGATTCCAGCCGTGATCCAGTAGAGCGACTGGCTGTGCTGGGCCGCGGCCTGCATGCCGGCGCCGGTCACGGTGCGCACCGTGAGCGGGACGCGGGCATTTCCGCCGAACATGTAGCGGAGCTTGGCCGCCTGGTTCAGCAGCGGATCGAGGCAGGTTCCGAGGAAGTCGATGAACATCAGTTCGACCACGGGCCGCAGTCCGGTCGCGGCGGCGCCGACGGCGGTGCCCAGAATGCCCATCTCGCTGATCGGCGTGTCGAGCACGCGATCCGGGAACGCCTTGACGAGACCCCGCGTGGTCCCGAGCACGCCGCCCATCTCGTCGACGTCGTCTCCCTTCCGGTCTCCCCCGCCGGCGACGTCCTCGCCCATCAGGATCACGTCGGGGTCGGTCTCCATGGCGATCCGCAGCGCTTCGTTGACGGCCATGCCGAGCGAGAGCTTGCGGCTCATCCCCCGTCCTCCACGTAGACGTCGGTCTCGGTCTCGGCGACGTCGGGCCAGGGCGCGGCCTCGGCAGACTCGACCGCGGCGGCGATCTCCTCCTGCACCTCGAGATCAATCCGCCGCAACGCCTCCGCCTCCACCAGGCTCGCCTCGAGCACCTGTGTCTCGAAGTTTTGCAGGGGGTCGCGGTTCTGGATCCAATCTTCGGCTTCTTCCTTATCGCGGTAGACCAGCGTGTCGCCCACGAAGTGGCCGGCAAAGCGGTAGGTCTTGCACTCGAGCAGCACGGGCCCCCGGCCGCTCCGGCAGTACGCGAGTGCCTCGGCGGCCTTCGCGTATACATCGAAGAAGTCCATCCCGTCGGCGATCAGGCTCTTCATCGCGTAGGAGTCGGCGCGCACGGCGATGTCCTTTACGGGCACCACGAACTCGGTCGGCGTGAACTCGCCGAATCCGTTGTTCTCGATGACGTAGAGTGCCGGCAGCTTCCAGTTCGCGGCCATGTTGAGCGACTCGTGGAAGGCGCCCTGGTTGGTGGCCCCGTCTCCGAAGAAGGCCACGGCGACGCCACCCGTGCGCTTGATCCTTGCAGTCAGCGCCGCCCCCGTGGCAAGCGGAATCCCGGCACCCACGATTCCGTTGGCCCCGAGCATGCCGCGCTCGATGTCGGCGATGTGCATCGAGCCGCCCTTGCCCTTGCAGACGCCGGTTGCGCGGCCGAAGAGTTCGGCCATCATCCCCGCGATCTCGACCCCTTTCGCGATGCAGTGCCCGTGTCCACGATGGGTCGAAGTAACCGTGTCCTTATCCCCCAGCTGGGTACACACCCCGACCGCGACCGCTTCTTCGCCCGCATACAGGTGCATGAAGCCGCCCATCTTCCCAGCGACCACGAGTTCTCCGAGCTTGTCCTCGAAGGACCGGATCCGTCGCAGCTTGCGGTAGGCCTCGAGCAGTTCCGCGCGTGTCAGGTCCATGCTGGTCTCCGCCGATCAGAGCGCCGAGAAGTCCTTTAGCAGTTTCTGCCTGAGACCCGAAGAGGAGGTGAGCGTATACGCGTTGATCACGTTGACGACGTCGCCGAAGCGCGCACCCATCCTGGGACCGATCTCGTCGGGCAGGCCCACGACCGCGAACTTCTCGAGAATCTCGTCCGTAATGCGCTCACCCATTTCGTCCCACTTGCCCTGCTTCGAGAGCAGATTGAGCTCGCTCTGGAGGTCGCCGAAGCCCTCGATCTCGAGCACAGGCCGGTAGGCGGGAGTCGATCCGTAGAACGCGATCTGCTTGCAGACCGTGCGCCGCGCCTGCTCGAATTCCTTCTCGTCGTTTCCGGTCACGACGAACAGCGGACCCACGATCATGAAGTCCTCGCGCGAGCGCCCGGCCTTCGCCAGACCGCTCTCGAGCGCGGGCAGCGTGACCTCGCGGACGTACTTCTCCGTCGTGAAGGCGTGGATGATGATGCCGTCGGCCACCTCGCCCGCGACCTCGGTCATGCGCGGCCCTACAGCAGCCAACGCCACACGCGGCGCTCCGTATTCAGTGTCGACCGGCGTGAACATGGGCGTCATCAAGGTGTGCGTGTAGAACTCGCCGCGGAAGTCGAGCTTCTCGCCCTTGTACCAGCAATCCCAGATCGCGTTCAGCGCCAGGATGTACTCGCGCATCCGGCTCGCGGGCTTCGACCAGGGCATGCTGAAACGCCTGGTGATGTGGGGCCGGATCTGAGAGCCGAGCCCCAGGATCAGTCGGCCCTTCGACAGAACATTGATGTCGTGCGCGGTCTCGGCCAGCGTCATCGGCGAGCGCGCGAACGCGACCGTGATCGAGGTCATGAGTTCGAGCTTCTCGGTATGCTCGGCCGCGAGCGCGAGCGGCAGCAAGGGATCGTGCGAGGTCTCGGCTGAAAGCCCGAGCGCGTGCCCCGACGCCTCGAGCGCCCGGGCTGCAGCGGGAATTCCAGAGAGAGACCCGAACAGACTTCCTGCAACCTTCATTGCATGTCCTCCGCCGATGGTCGGCCGCTCATCCTACCTCATGTGGCCTGCGCTGAGGTATGCTGACTCCGCGCGGCACCGGTAGATTCCGCTTTGGCCGGATGCACCACGGGAGCGAGTTCGATCTTGCCGGAACCTTCCGCTTTGAAGCCCGACGCCGAACTGGAACTTGCAGAGGAGCAGCGCCGCCTCCGTCTGCTTACGATCGTGACGATCGCATTCCTGGTGATGGGACCTTTCTTCATCTACCAGTACGTGTCTCTCGGCATCCCGGCGATGTCCACCGCCGTGGCAATTACGATGACGGCCGCGAGCCTGAGCCTACTGTGGGCGCGCTGGCGCGCAGGAAGCCGTGCCGGTGGCTGGGCCGCGACCAGCCTGCTCTTCTCGTTGCTGCTTTTCAGCAACTGGAACTCCGGCGGCTTCTACGATCCCAACTTCGGCTGGTTATACATCTTCCCGATACTCGGGGCGCTGTTAGTACATGCGCGCGCAGGCTGGACCTTTACCGGCATCATTTTGGTGACGACCGTCATCTTCTGGCTTGCACCCGAGTACGGCATCGTAGTTCCGGACAACATCCCGGCCGAACGTTACGCGGAGCAGAGCCTGGCCAACCGTCTTTCTGCCATCCTCGCGATCGGAATCGCTCTTTCCGCGATTGCGAGCCACGAGCGCTTCTCACGGACTTTGCTCCAGCGAGCGAACAAGAACCTCGAACAGGAGATGGAGCGGCGCTCGATGATACAGGAGCGCCTGATTCAGACCGAGCGTGCCGCCTCGATAGGAAGCCTCGCATCGGGAATGGCACACGAGATCAACAACCCGCTCACGTATGTGATCGGGAATCTGGAACTGCTGCAGGACCAGCTTCGCAGCGGGGCAGCCGGGGACGCGGCGGCACTGGATCGGGAACCGCTGTTCCTTGCATCCGAGGCGCTCGAAGGCTCGCTTCGCGTCGCGAGTCTGGTCAAGGACCTGAATACTTTCTCGCGCGTCGATGACACGAGTGTCGGCCCGGTGGACCTCGCCGTCGCGATCGAACACAGCGTACGGCTCGTAGCAAACGAGATTCGGCATCGCGCGACGCTCGATGTGGACTGCGAACCCGAGCTTCGGATTCTCGGAAATGAAGGCCAGGTCCAACAGGTGTTGATCAACCTGCTCGTCAACGCCGCGCACTCGATCGAGACTGGCTCCGTTGAGCACAACCGGATTCGAGTCTCCGCCCGACCGCGATATCAGCGTATTTTGCTCAAGGTCTCCGACACCGGGTGCGGGATCAAACCCGAAATCCTCGACCGAATTTTTGAGCCCTTCTTCACCACCAAGGCCATCGGATCTGGGACCGGCATGGGACTCTCGATCACGCGCAACGTACTCGACGCCATGGGGGGCAGCATCACCGTCGAGAGTTCGCCCGGGGTCGGAAGTACCTTCTCCGTCTGGCTGAATCCCGTTGAGGCCGACGCGCCCGAGGTCTCCCCCGAAGCCGAATCCTCCGCAGGATCACTCGCCGCCGATCGGGAACTCAGGATCCTGATCGTCGACGACGAGCACCGGGTCCTCCGCTACCTCAAAGACGCGCTCGCCCACCACCAGGTCTGCACGGAGGGACATGCAAAGACCGCTCTCGCGCGGATCCTGAGAGAGGACCACGACGTCATCCTGTGCGATCTGATGATGCCCGAGATGACCGGGATGGATCTCTACGCCGAGGTCCAGCGGGATCGGCCGGAGGCGGCCCGGCGGATGCTCTTCATGACCGCCGGAACCTTCGTGGAGCAGCAGCGAGACTTCCTGGCGAGCGTTTCCGACCGCTGGATCGAGAAGCCCTTCGAAATCGCTGAACTCGAGAGGCGAATCCAGGCCCGCGCAGAGGCCACGCGGCCCGATCCGCCAGCCTAGTCTCGGCCCTGCGCGAGTCGAGACCGGATCGGTCCGGGACCGTTCGAGTCCGGTAGAATGGAACCATGCCCTGGACTTTTCTGGCCGTCTCGCTGCTCGGCGCCCTGTTCACCTGGAACGCTCACCACCCCCGCACGGGGGGCAGCAAGCTCGGGCTCCCGAGTTTTCTGTTTGGGTGGCTGACCGGTGAGCTGGCCATTCACCACATCGCCTGGCAGGCGCTGGCGAGCGCGATCTTCATCTGGGGCGGTGCACTCGATGCGTGGCCGGGCTGGCTCGGGCTGCTGGTCACGCTCGGCTCGTGGTGGGGGCTCCTGCGTCTGTTGACGGTTGCCCGGCAGAGCGAGGGGACGATGGAGCAAGCGCTGCGCGAGGGCCTGGGCGATACCTACGCGGCCGGACTCGCGCGCTGGCCGCTCACACCCGAACTGCCGCGCGGGCGTCTCGCCCTGCCCCTCTGGCTGACCGATCCCGCGGTGCAGGTCACGCGGAACCTCCGTTACGCCGACGGCGCCGGGCGCCGCCACCTGCTCGACGTGTACGCACCCCGGGCGGGCACCGAACACGCGCCCGTCCTGCTGCAGATCCACGGCGGTGCCTGGATCATGGGCGAGAAGCGCGAGCAGGCGCGACCGCTCATGAACCACATGGCGGCACGAGGCTGGGTCTGCGTCGCAATCAACTACCGGCTGAGCCCCAAGCACCGCTTCCCGGCGCATCTTCTAGACATCAAGCTCGCGATCCGCTGGATCCGCGATCACATCCATGGGTTCGGGGGGGACCCGGACTTCCTGGTCGCTACGGGCGGCTCGGCGGGCGGGCACCTCTCGGCGCTCACCGCGCTCAGCGCCAACGATCCCGAGTACCAGCCGGGTTTCGAAGACGTCGATACCTCGGTGCGCGCGTGCGTGCCCTTCTACGGAATCTACGACTTCGCCAATCGCTACGGGCAGCTAGGCTGGGAAGGGATGTCCAAATTTCTGGGGGAACGGGTATTCGAACGACCGTTTGCAGAGGATCCGCAAGCTTTCCGCAAGGCCTCCCCGGTGGAACGGGTCCATCCCGACGCACCACCCTTCCTGGTGATCCACGGCGACGCCGACAGCCTCGCGCCCGTGCAAGAGAGCCGCTCGTTCGTGCAGGTACTGAGGGAGAGTTCGAAGAGCCCGGTCGCCTACGCCGAGATCCCGGGTGCGCAGCACGCCTTCGAGGTATTTCACTCGCCCAGGACCCACCGGGTGGTGCAGGGGGTAGAGCGTTTCCTCGCATACGTCTACACGCGCTATCAGGACGGATCCCGTACGCCCGGCAAAGCCTCCGGGCCACAACTGGAGCCAGGCGCGTAGCCGGAATCGGCGCATGAGGGAACTCCACCGATTCCGCTACGACGGTGCCATCGATGCCGATGGCCATGTGCTCGAACCTCCCGACATGTGGGAGCGCTACATCGACCCCCGAGATCGCGACCGCGCGCTCCGGATCGTGCCCGACGAGGACGGCCTCGAGTTCCTCGACCTCGGCGGCGAGCCCTCGCGGATCATCCGTCGCGGATACCCCGCGGGACTCGGGCTGATGGACCGCCTGGCCGGGTTCGTGTACGAACGCGAGCCTTCGGGTTCCACCTACCGTGACAGCGCGCCGCTCGGTGCGATGGACCCGGGCGAACGCCTCGAGCGTCTCGACCGGGAGAACATCGAGCGCGTGATTTTGTATCCGACCCTCGGGGTGCTCTGGGTCGCCGAACTCGAAGACGAAAAGCGGATTCAGGCGAACCTGCGCGCATACAACCGCTGGATCGTGGATTTCTGCTCGGATTCGCACGGGCGCCTGATCCCGATCGCGCAACTTTCACTCGGGGACATCGACGGCGCACTCGAAGAAATCGAGCGCGCAGCAAAGGACGGGGTACGCGGCTTCTGGGTGCCGCCCTTCACGACGACGAGGCTTCCGCTCGGGGACCCCGCGCACGACCGCATTTTCGCCGCCTGCCAGAGTCTGGGGCTGCCGCTCGGCATCCACCCCGCTTTCGAGCCAAAGTGGTGCGCGCCCGGACGCTTCGGCGACTACACCAGCGCACGCTACGGCTTCTTTCTCAACACCACCGCCGGGGACGCAGTCCGTCACGCCTTCACCTCGCTGTTTCAGTACGGCGTATTGGAAAAATTCCCGGAACTGCGTGTGATCATCCTGGAATCCGGTGCGGGCTGGATCAGTTACTGGCTCGACCGCATGGACACGGTATACGCCACGCTTCAGGGCGGTCCCGTACGCCAGATCGCGTCCGAGCTTCCGAGCTTCTACTTCCGCCGCCAGTGCTGGATCTCGGGCGATCCAGACGAGAAGTCGCTCCCCGCGATCATTCCTCTTGTCGGCGAGGATCGCTTCTTCTGGGCCTCGGATTTCCCGCATCCAGATCACCCGCCCGAATACGTGCCAGAGGTGGAGCGCATCGTCGACGCGCTGCCCGAGAGCGCCCGCGCGCGCTTTCTCGGCGGTAATGCAATCGACGCTTACCGTCTCGAGTGAAGCATCGTTGGGGAGCCCGAGTCGCTCGCGTCTGAGCTGACGCAGCGAAACCCCAGGTGCCCGGTCGAACTCTCGGGCGCGCTCCCGGTGCGCGCCGAGCAGCGGTAGCGAGAGCAGTAGGAAGCGTGACACAGGTAGGAGCCGCCGCGGATCACGCGCTGCTCGTAGTCGAAGGCCGAGTCACACCATTCCCAGGTGTTCCCGACCGTATTGTGGAGCCCGTAGCCGTTCGGGGCGTAATGATCGACGGGTGCGGTCCCGTAATATCCGTCCTCGAGCGAGTTGTGGCTCGGAAAGCTGCCCTGCCAGATGTTACAGCGCGCTTCGCCGTTCGGGGTGAGTTCGTCGCCCCAGGGATAGCGGCGCTGATCGAGACCGCCCCGGGCCGCGTACTCCCACTCGGCCTCGCTGGGAAGCCGCTTCCCGGCCCAGACGGCGTAGGCGCGCGCGTCGTCGAAGCTGACGTGAAGCACGGGGTGCGCCCCGCGCTCGTCGAGGCTCGAGTGCGGGCCCTCGGGGTACCGCCAACTGGTACCCTCCACCTGACGCCACCAGGGGGCGTGCGCCACGCCGCGTGTGGCGGGAAAATCGTCGGGGAGCAGGCCGGCAAACACGAACGACCAGCCGCTGCACTCGGCCGTGGTCCGGTAGCCGGTCTCGCGCGCGAAGACTGCGAACTCGGAATTCTGCACGGCGCACGCGTCGATCCAGAAGGCCCCGACCTCGACCTCGCGCACCGGCCCTTCCGCGTCGGCCCGCACCGCGACCGGGTCCTCGCTCCCCATTCGGAAGCGGCCCGCCGGGATGCGCAGCATCCCGTCTCGCGACCCGGCGCGCGAGTCGGCGCCGCTCTGGCGCTCGGGCGGGCAGGGCCCGGACGCCGGCGCCCGCGGGCCAGGCCCGGGAGCGCAGCAAGGGCTCGGCTCACTCACGCGAGAGCTGCACCTTTGCCTCGAGCTCCTGCTCGGCGCGCTGCTCGCCGGGCGAGCGGACAGACACGAGTTCGAAGACGACCTTTGCGATCTTTCCGCTGAAGGGGAAGGGCGCCGCGTAGTCGTCGGTCACGCCCGACAGCCCGTCGCGCCCGACGTCGAGGCCGGTCGACGAGATCATGCGCAGGATGCGCGGAATCGGGACTGCCCCACACTCCTCGCCGTCGATCACGAGGGTGGCCTCGGCCTTCTCGTCACGCCGCATGAAGTGGACCGCGACCTCGGACGCACCGACCGGAAGCTCCCGCTTCGAGACCACGCGGGTGTGCTCATGGAACCAGTTGTAATCAAAGACCAGACGCCGGTCCTTGACGTAGAAGCTCAAGCCGCAGTTCCGGGTTCCGATTGCGGCCAGCACGCCCTGGTCCTGCGCCTGGCGTTCGATCTCGGCCCGCAGGATCCAGGAACGGTTCCCGAGGGGGGGCGACGCGTCGGCGGGCACGTGAGAAATCGGCGGATAGTAGGTGAACTCGCGTCGCGAGCGGATCGTGCCGGGTCGCCGCGAGCCACGGAACAACTCCCACGACCGGTCGTCGAGCGGAAGCACGCCGTATTCGCCCGCCTCGACCCACCAGCGGTCGATCATCTCGCGAAGCTTCTCGGGCTCTGCCTCGGCGAGGTCGCGACACTCCGAAAAGTCTTCGTCGAGGTGGTAGAGCTCCCATTGATCCTCGTCGAAAGAGCTGCCGGACTGGTGAAAGGCCACGGCCTTCCAGCCCTCGTGCCAGATGCCGCGGTGACCGAACATCTCGAAATACTGGGTCTGCTTGCGGGTGGGCTCTCCCGCGGCGTCGAAGGTGTAGACCAGCGAGGTCCCGGCCATCGGCAGCTGGGTCAGGCCCGAGAGTTCGGCGGGCGCCTCCAGACCGATCGCTTCGAGCACGCTCGGCGCGATGTCGATCACGTGATGGAACTGCGTGCGAATCCCGCCGGCGTCGCGAATGCGTGCGGGCCAGTGGACGATCAGGGGATCCCGTACGCCCCCGCCATGGGTGTTCTGCTTGTAGCGTTTGAGAGGGGTGTTTCCGGCCATCGCCCAGCCCCACGGGTAATTCGTGTGGCTGTCGGGCCCGCCGACGTCGTCGAGCCGCTCGACGGCCCGGGATACGTCCTCCGGGATGCCGTTGAAGTAGCGAAACTCGTCGAACACGCCGGTCGGTCCGCCCTCCTGCGAGGCGCCGTTGTCCGAGAGCAGGATCAGCAGCGTGTTGTCGAGCTGTCCGAGTTCGCGCAGGAACTCGATCAGCCGTCCGATCTGTGCATCGGTGTGATCCAGGAACGCCGCAAACGCCTCCTGCAGCCGGGCCGCGAACGCGCGCTCGTCGTCGCTGAGTTCGTCCCAGGGCTTGACGCCCGGGTTGCGAGGCGCGAGTTCGGTTCCCGGAGGCACGATCCCGAGTTCCTGCTGATGCGCGAAGGTGGCTTCGCGAGACGCGTCCCAGCCCGCATCGAAACGTCCCCGATACTTGGCCAGGTACTCGGGCGGCGCCTGGTGCGGAGCGTGGGTGGCCCCGAAGCCACAATACAGAAAGAAGGGCTGCTCGGGACGCAGTGACTTCTGGTCGCGGATCATGCCGATCGAACGCTCGATGATGTCCTCGGTCACGTGATAGCCGTCCTCGGGTCCGGCCGGCGGATCGATGTGGGTGTTGTCGCGCGTGAGTTCGGGATAGAACTGGTCGGTCTCGCCCTGCAGGAAGCCGTAGTAGCGCTCGAAGCCGCGCTGCAGGGGCCAGTGATCGAAGGGCCCGGCCGCCGAGCACTGCTCCATGGGTGCTAGGTGCCACTTGCCGGTGGCGAGGGTCGCGTAGCCGCGGGCGCGGAGGATCTCGGCGAGCGTGCCCGCGCTCTGCGGCAGGTACCCGCGCATGTTCGGAAAGCCCGTGTCGAAGTTCGACACGGCTCGCATGCCCACCGCGTGGTGGTTGCGCCCGGTGAGCAGACACGCGCGTGTCGGCGAGCAGAGTGCGGTGGTGTGAAAATTCGTGAAGCGGAGACCGGCCGCGGCGAGCCGGTCGATCTGCGGGGTCTCGATCGAGGACCCGTAACAACCCAGGTGCGAAAACCCGGTGTCGTCGAAGAGCAGTATCACCACGTTCGGGCTGCCCGCAGGCGGCGTCGGCTCCTCTGGCCACCACGGCACTGACTCCCCGACCGTACGCCCGATCTTGCCCCCAAAACTCCCGTCCTGACCCATCGTCGCCTCCTTCGGATCCCGGCCGGGCGAGTCTCCCGGCAGGTGGCCCACGGCCGGAATGCAAGCCTCTACGCAGGCCGAATGAATGTCCAGCATCCGGGCGCGCGCGAGCGTCGCGCACGCACCTATAATCCGGCGCGGAGAGGGGGAGGCCGATGGGACGAATCTACCCGGAAATCGACGACGGGCTCCGCGCCTTCATCGAGGCGCAGCCCCTGTTCTTCGTGGCGACGGCACCCTCCGACAACTCGGGACACCTGAACCTGTCTCCCAAGGGTCTCGACAGCTTCGCGATCCTGGCGCCGCTCCAGGTCGCGTATCTCGACTTCACCGGGAGTGGCGCCGAGACCATCGCGCACCTGCGCGAGAACGGGCGCATCGTCGTGATGTTCTGCGCGCTCGAGGGGGCGCCCAAGATCGTGCGCCTGCACGGCCGCGGCCAGGTCGTGGAGCCGGCCGACCCGCCGTTTCGGGACCTGCGCGCACGACTTCCCGCGCACCAGACCCCCGCGCGTGCCGTGATCCGGATCGACGTCGAGCGGATCTCCGACTCCTGCGGCTTCGGGGTGCCGCGCTTCAGCTACCAGGGCGAACGCAGCACGCTGGCTGAATGGGCGGCCCGCAAGGGCGAAACCGGACTCCGGCGGTATCAGCGCGAGCACAACGCCCGGAGCATCGACGGCCTGCCCGCGCTGCGCGGCGTCGAGGCAAAGAACTGAAAAGCCGGCGCCCCTCGACGGCCGTCCGGGTCGGATTCATGCCGATCCGACTGGCAGACCCCGTCGCAGCCGCGGCCCCGCGCTGGCTTGGACCGCCGGTTCCGGCGAGAGGTTGCCCAGAATCGACCCGTGGAGGGCGGAGCGAGCGAATCTTGAGCGTCTTCCAACATTTGCAGCGACTCGCCTGCATCGCCTGCTGCTAGACTTGTCAGGTCGTACCCTTGCCCAAGGTTGCAGAGACAGCTTCTCGATCATCGCTGAGCGAACAGTTGGGCCGCTAGCAGGGTCGCGAAGGCGCGGAGCCGCCTCGCGAGAAGGAGGGGGAACGGATGCCGCGCACCGTAGTGGTGATTTCACCACGACGCATAGGCTTCCTTACCCTGACACTGGCTTCTGTCCTCCTCACAGGAGGTGTCCGGGCACTGCCACTGACCCCGGTCGGGTTCTGGGGCAGCGAACTCGATGACGATGGCAAGCGCAATCTGGCGCAGCAGGCCTGGGAAGCGAGCTTCAAGGGAGCCACCCGGGCCGTCACCTTCGAGGACGGCAAGCTCGCGGAGCTTCCCGAGGGGCGCGCATTCAAGGCCGGGGGCGATGCAGCACTGCTGATCTCGGCCGACACCGTGGTCACGCCGAACGACGACCTCGGGGACTTCGTGGGGATCCGGGACGTATTCAACTTCAAGAAGAGCCCGAATCTGAATTCGCTGACTCCTGGCGCGAGCGAGACCATCCGCTTCAACTTCCTCGATCAATTCCCAAAGCACGGCGCCCTCGAGTACGGCACGACGCGGGCCGTGGGCGGGTTCGTCTCGACGCTGGGCCCGGCCACGCTCTCCGTCTACGACATCGACGGGGGCCTGATCGCGTCGATGACGCAGATACCGACCTCGGTCGACCCGTTCTTTCTGGGATTCGTGTTCGACTCGGACGGGGACTCGGATTCGGACTCGGACTCCGATTCGGATGCGGACGCTCACGCTCGGAATCGACCTGGGCACGCCAACGGCCGCGACTTCGATTCGGATTCGGATTCGGACTCGGATTCCGACCACCGGGCCGTGATCGCAACCGCCGAGTTCACGTTTGCAGACGCGGGCGCCTTCGACGGACTGGTGTTCAGCGGCGTCCACGAGAGCGGCCAGCCCCCGCTCCCGCCGGTTCCCGAGCCGGCGGCCGCGCTGCTGCTGCTCAGCGCCGGGCTCGGGATCGGCGCACGCCGACTCTGGCGGCAGTTCCGCTGACCGCGGGACCCGCGAGACCCGGTGCCTGGCCGCCGGGCCGCCTCAGCGCGGTTTCGGCACCCAGGTGAGGCACCGGTGAGTTCGAACCGGACGCGCGGCCGCCTTTCCAGGGCGCCCGAAGCTCGCGAAGAAACCCTGGCCGGGGTTTTTCTCGACGCCGAGCGCTCGCTCGGCGCCGGCAGCCGGATCCTGGCCATCGAGGATCGCGACGGCCACGTCGAGCGCGGCCTCGCCGAACGCGGGGCCGAGGTGACGCGCTGGTGCCGAGCCAGCGCGGGTACGCGCGCCGGCACCCCCTGGCCGCCGGCCGGGCCCTACTCGGCCTGCGCGCTGAGACTGCCGCGTTCGAAGCCGGCGCTCGAGCTCGCGCTCCACGCCGCGGCTTCGGAACTCGAGCCGGGCGCCCCGATCTGGATCTTCGGGGCCAACGACGAGGGCATCCGCTCTCTACCCGCGCGCCTCGAACCGCTATTCGAGGACCCGTTCACGCTGGTCGCACGCCGCCACGCGCGCGTGTTCCAGGCCCGGCGCGCCGGCGCCGCCGCCGCCCGCGCCCCGCTCTCCGCCTGGCAGATCCCGGGCAGCCTGGAACTCCCGCACGGGGTGCGGCCATGGCTGCGCTATCCGGGGGTGTTCGCACGCGGCGAACTCGACCCGGGTACCGCCCGGCTGCTCGAGCTGCTCCCCAAACCCGAACCGGGCCAGCGCGTGCTCGATTTCGCTGCGGGCGCGGGTGTGATCGCGGCGGACCTCACGCTGCGCGAGCCCACGCTCGAGCTTCACCTGCTCGAAGCCGACGCGATCGCGCTCGAAGCCGCCCGCGCCAACCTGCCGGGCGCGCGCCTGCATCTGAGTGACGGCTGGCACGCAGCGCCGGCGTTCGTGTTCGACTGGATCGTGAGCAACCCCCCGATTCACCGCGGGCACCAGAAGGACGCCGCGCTGCTCGAGACGCTGGTCCTCGAAGCGCCTCGCTTCCTGCGGCCGACCGGCGCGCTCTGGTTCGTGGTCCAGCGCACGCTGCCGGTCGAGCGACTCGTCGGCCGCGCCTTCGAGACGCTCGAACTCCTCGGTGGCGACACCCGCTTCCGCGCCTGGAAGGCCAGCGAGCCCCGACGCTCGGGGATCAGACGCGTTCGATGATGGTCGCGGTGCCCATGCCACCGCCCGTACACATGGCGATCAGGCCGGTGGAGAGATCGCGGCGCTCCAGTTCGTCGAGCGCGGTCTGAATCAGCATCGGGCCGGTGCCCCCGATCGGGTGGCCGAGCGCGATCGCGCCACCGTTTACGTTGACGCGGTCCTCCTCGACGCCCGAATCCTTCAGGAACTTGAGCACGACCGAGGCAAAGGCCTCGTTGACCTCGAACAGGTCGATGTCGTCGAAACTCATTCCGGCACGCTTGAGGCACGCTTCGGCCGCAGGCCCGGGCGCGGTCAGCATGATCACCGGCTCGGTTCCCGCGGTCGCCGTCATCACGATGCGCGCGCGCGGCTCGAGCCCGTGCGCGCGCGCGTACTCGGGCGAGGCCAGCAGGATCGCGCTGGCGCCGTCGACGACGCCCGAGGAGTTCCCGGCGTGGTGCACGTGCTCGACCCGGTCGATCTCGGGATAGACCTCCTTGCAGAACTCATCAAACGTCTTCGACAGGCCCTCGATCGCCATCGTGCCCATCTTCTCGAACGATGCGGGCAGCGAGCCCAGGCTCTCGAGCGTCGTGCCGGGCCGCGGGTGCTCGTCGCGATCGAGCGCGATGCTGCCGTCCTCGTTGTGGATCGGGACGATGCTTCGCTCGAAGCGGCCCTCCGCGATCGCTTCCGCCGCTCGCTCCTGGCTGCGCACCGCGTAGCCGTCACAATCCTCGCGCGAGAACCCCTCGATCGTCGCGATCAGGTCGGCCGAGATGCCCTGCGGCACC
>SPKZ01017756.1_pt1 | contig 18653 bp, 14 predicted proteins | sample 2456571 | NCBI WGS metagenome assembly SPKZ01 (sample SAMN11192286, study PRJNA482655) | marine metagenome | biome: ENVO:00000447; feature: ENVO:00000244|ENVO:00000211|ENVO:00000569|ENVO:00002023; material: ENVO:00002151; isolation source: ocean water from marine abyssalpelagic zone ... | reverse complement strand
ATTCCCCAATAGCTCAGTTGGTAGAGCGATGGACTGTTAATCCATGTGTCACTGGTTCGAGCCCAGTTTGGGGAGCCACATAATAAAAAAGGCTACGAGAAATCGTAGCCTTTTTTATTGCTTAAAATTAAGCTGTACCTTTAAAAAACGTTATACCAATATCTCCCCTTCCAAATATTGAACCGCTTTACCTGAAACATAGACCCTATCATCAACTGTGCACTTTAGCTCGCCACCTCGTAACCTAAGCTTGAAAAGCGCTAAGATTGCTCTTATTGAGCTTTTCAGACCAATACGGAGCTAACCCTGCATGTATTGAACCTGTAACAGGATCTTCATCACCGCCATTGGCTGGCCAAAAATAACGAGAGACAAAGTCATACTGATCTGAACGCGCGGTTACAACCATATCAAAAGTGGCGAGTTGTTTTAATAGATAACTCTTGTAATTAACATTATGCACATCATTTTCAGAGTTATAAATAACAAAATAGGCTTGCTCACTCAATAATACTTCCTTAGGCGCTATTGATAAGCCTTGTAGTAGAGAATCAGGAACATCTACTAGTTCCTTTGGCTGTAAATTTGGAAAGCTCATTTGGATATAACCATTTCCTTCTTCAATTACCGTTAAATCACCGACATTTTTCATTAAAAAAATAAGTGTCTTTAATGCGTTATCATTTGCAAAAATAACAAATGATGCAGCCAGTGTTGCATGCCCGCAAAAATCAATTTCTGTTACTGGTGAAAACCAACGTATTTGATATTTTTAAGCCGTAGTGGTTTTATAAAAGCAGTTTCTGATAGACTATTTCCTGCCGCTATTAATTTCATAACAGAGTCGCTTAATCAATCATCAATAATAACGACTGCTGCTGAATTACCCTTAAAAAGCACATCGGTAAAAGCATTGATAAACCGTACTTTGATTTTCATTGGCGTTATCCATTTATTATATTTAATATAAAAAAAAGACCTTATCATCACTAGGACAATAAGGTCTATAACAAATCAATCTACACTAACAGACTAATATAATACGCGATTTCTTAAGCTTTATTTTTCTGCTATCAGCTCCTGTTTATTTTCATAAGAAATCACAAGCTTATCTTTTTTCACATCAACCTTAGCTACGCCACCATTGGCTAACTCGCCAAAAAGGAGTTCATTAGCTAATTCTTTCTTAAGCTGCTCTTGAATTAACCGGGACATAGGTCGAGCTCCCATGGTTTTATCATAACCATGCTCTGCTAGCCACTTCTTCGCATCACGTGTAAGTTCTAATGAAACCCCTTTTTCATCGAGCTGTACTTGTAATTCAACAATAAACTTATCAACTACTTGTTGAATTACTTCATTATCAAGGTGATTAAACCAAACAATATTATCTAGGCGATTTCTAAACTCTGGTGAAAAAACCTTATTTATTTCACTCATCGCATCTAAGCTATGATCTTGTTGCTTAAAGCCGATTGATTGACGTACGGTTTCTTGAACACCCGCGTTCGTAGTTAATACTAAAATAATATTTCTAAAATCGGCCTTACGTCCATTATTATCCGTTAACGTACCATGATCCATCACTTGTAGTAGAATATTATAAACGTCTTCATGAGCCTTTTCGATTTCATCGAGTAAAACGACTGCATATGGGTGCTTCAAAACAGCATCAGTTAATAAGCCGCCCTGCTCATAACCCACATAGCCTGGAGGCGCGCCTATTAGTCGGCTAACAGCATGTTTTTCCATGTACTCTGACATATCAAACCGCAAGAGTTCAACGCCTAATATTTTAGCCAGTTGCTGTGTTATTTCTGTTTTACCTACCCCGGTAGGGCCAGCAAATAAGAATGAACCAACTGGCTTTTCTTCACTACCAAGCCCTGCTCGTGATAAGCGAATAACAGAGGTTAATTGTTCTACCGCGCTATCTTGACCAAACACCACGAGTTTTAAATTACGATCAAGGTTTTTCAGACTATCTTTTTCCGATGAGGATACTGATTTTTCTGGTATTCTGGCCATTTTTGCCACAATAGCCTCAATATCAGTATTACTAATCGTCTTTTTGCGTTTAGAAGCCACGACAAGTTGTTGCCTTGCACCTGCCTCATCAATAACATCAATGGCTTTATCAGGTAGAAAACGTTCATTAATGTACTTGGCAGAGAGTTGTGCAGCTGCACGTAAAGCTGCATTGGTATAACGAATACCATGATGTGATTCGTACTTTTCTTTTAATCCATGCAGTATTTTAGTGGTATCTTCAACACTTGGTTCAAGAATATCAATTTTCTGAAAACGTCTTGCTAATGCACGGTCTTTTTCAAAAATACTTTGATATTCTTGATAAGTTGTAGATCCTAAACAGCGAAGTTTACCCGCTGAAAGCAACGGTTTGATAAGGTTAGATGCATCCAACATTCCGCCAGATGCAGCGCCAGCACCAATAATAGTATGAATTTCATCAATAAATAGAATTGCATTATCGTCTGATTCAAGATCTTTTAATAACGCTTTAAAACGTTTTTCAAAGTCGCCTCGGTATTTAGTGCCAGCAAGTAAAGCGCCCATATCCAAAGAATAAATAGTGGCATCTTTCAAAAATTCAGGTACTTTTCCATCAACAATTAAATTAGCTAAACCTTCTGCAATTGCCGTTTTACCAACTCCTGCCTCACCAACAAATAAAGGGTTATTTTTACGACGGCGACTTAATACCTGTAAGGTTCTTTCTAACTCACTATCTCTACCAATTAGTGGGTCAATATTACCTTTAAGCGCTTCTTCATTTAAATTAACAGAAAAATTCTCAATTGTTCTTGGCTCTTCTTCACTAACTTGTTGACCCTCTTCAACGGAAGAGTTGTTAGAGCCGCCTTCAATCTTAGCTATGCCATGAGAGATGTAATTAACGATATCTAATCGACTAACATCTGCTTTTTTCAATATATAAGCTGCTTGTGACTCTTGTTCACTAAAAATAGCTACTAGAACATTAGAGCCGCTTACTTCACTTTTACCTGATGACTGCACGTGAAAAACGGCTCGCTGTAACACACGCTGAAATCCGAGTGTAGGCTGGGTTTCTCGTTCTTCCTCTTCAATAGGAATAACAGGGGTCGTTTCTTGAATAAACTCAAGGAGGCTTGTTCTAATTTTATTTAAGTCTGCACCACATGCTCCCAATACTTCAATGGCGGATGGGTTATCTAAAAGCGCTAACAGTAAATGTTCCACTGTCATAAACTCATGACGAGATTCTTTAGCTTGTCGAAAAGCTAAGTTAAGCGAAATTTCTAAGTCTTTATTTAGCATAGGTACTCCAATTTAAACCTTGCGAACTTTTCTCTTTTGAGTAATACATTATTTATCATCAAACTTTTTCTAACACACACTTTAATGGGTGTTGATGCTCTAATGAAAAACGAGCAACATGATCTACTTTAGTTTCTGCAATATCAGCCGTATATGTGCCACAAAGCGCTTTACCTTTATAATGAATAGTTAACATTATATCGGTCGCCTGATCTGATGTTTTATTAAAAAACTTACATAAAACATCCACCACAAAATCCATCGGCGTAAAATCATCGTTAAGTAATAAAACATGATATTTAGCTGGCTTTTCTACTTCATTTTTTACATCTTCTTCAACAAGCTCATGACTGTCAATTAGCTCTTTCCAATTACTCATATATTTATATTAGTCTCTACTGTTAACTTTTGCTGTAACTTTTATGTTAATAAACATTAAAAAAACCAGTAAAATTCAGGTGTTTTACTTGACTAATTTGATATTTTATCTACGATTCAATAAGTGGCTATTTTTTAGCCGCATAATTACATGTATATGTGCTTAATTATATATCTATTTTAATGAGACTAAAATTAAATATAAATATAAATAATTGATTTAAGCATACCTATAATACTGAAGGATATAGAGGAAGTAGATGTATGGCTCATGGTACAGTAAAATGGTTTAATAATGCGAAGGGGTTTGGCTTTATTCGTCCAGATAATGGCGGAGAAGATATTTTTGCTCACTACTCAACGATTGAGATGGATGGATACCGAACATTAAAAGCCGGTCAGGATGTAAATTACGAACTAAATGAAGGGGCTAAGGGACACCATGCGGCAAGCATAAAGCCAACAGATGAAGAAATAGACTAACATTGTGTTACCTGCACAATAAAAAAACACAGCGGATAGGCTGTGTTTTTATGTCTATAACTTGAAGTCAATAACAGGTAAAGCAGTTACAAGTAAGAAAAGTTCCGAGTGACTAAAACACCATTATATCGGTATCTTATCTTTGAAACTGGAAACTCGCTGCCCGTAACTAAACTTACATATGCTCAATAATACAATCACCAAATTGAGAACAAGTAACAAGCGTAGCATCATCCATTAATCGTTCAAAATCATAAGTAACTGTTTTAGCGCCAATAGCCCCTGACATTCCTTTTAACAGTAAATCAGCAGCCTCAACCCAACCCATATGTCGTAACATCATTTCTGCTGATAAAATCACAGAGCCTGGATTTACTTTATTTTTACCGGCATATTTGGGGGCTGTTCCATGAGTAGCTTCAAATATAGCCATTTCATCATTTAAATTAGCACCGGGGGCAATACCAATACCGCCTACTTGTGCCGCTAATGCATCAGACAAGTAATCACCATTTAAATTAAGTGTTGCTATAACACTGTATTCTGCCGGACGAAGCAAAATTTGTTGTAGCATAGCATCAGCAATAACATCTTTAATTATGATTTCTTGACCTGTTTTAGGGTTTTTAACACGACACCAAGGCCCACCGTCAATTAACTCGGCACCGAATTCTTCGCAGGCTAGTTCATAACCCCAATCTTTAAAAGCGCCTTCGGTAAATTTCATAATATTACATTTGTGCACTAGCGTTACAGAATCTCTATTATGATCAATAGCATATTGTATTGCTTGGCGTACTAATCGCTGAGTACCTTCTTTGGATACAGGTTTAATACCAATACCACAATCCTCAGTAAAGCGAATTTTAGTTACGCCCATTTCATCTTGTAAAAAAGAAATGATTTTTTTAGCGTCATCGGTGCCTGCCTGATATTCAATACCGGCATAAATATCTTCAGTATTTTCACGAAAAATAACCATGTCAACTTCATAAGGCTTTTTAACTGGGCTTGGTACACCGGTAAACCACTGCACCGGACGCTGACAAACATACAAATCTAAAATTTGGCGTAAGGCTACATTCAACGCACGCATACCACCACCAACTGGTGTGGTTAAAGGCCCTTTAATACCAACCTTGTACTCTTTGAACATTTCCAACGTTTCATCTGGCAACCATGTTTCAGAATCATATACTTGAGTTGCTTTTTCACCAGCATAGACTTCCATCCAGGCAATTTTCTTATCATTGCCATAAGCTTTATTAACAGCTGCATCAACTACTTTAATCATAGGTGGTGTTACATCAACACCAATACCATCACCTTCAATAAAAGGAATGATAGGATTGTTTGGTACTAATAATTTACCATTCGATACAGTAATTTTATCACCGATACTGGGAATTGAGATTTTACTTGTCATAAAGCGCTCTCCTAATTGGAAGAATGGACATCGAACAATGCCTATAAAATATATAAAATAAACAAAACGATAAATCAATCGATATTAATAATAAATAGCAATTTTCTTAACTTTACTTAAGGTCGTCAACGTAATGTCGTATATCTCAGTTTAACCTAAAACCGAGTAAAAAGAGTAATCACACCAATCACTTAATACTGATAGCGATTATTGTTTTACTGAATATCATTAAAGGTTAAACAAAGGGTAACAGGTATCACTTACCCCCTGTTTAACTCATTACTTTACTTGCATTTATAACAATGCTGATAAAATTGTATTTAACGTTTCACTTGGTCGCATAGCTTTTTCTGCTTGTGCAGCATCAGCAAAATAGTAGCCACCAATATTCATGGCTGGGCCTTGTGCTACATTGAGTTCTGCAACAATTTTATCTTCCTGCTTAGCCAACGCTTGCGCTACGCCAGTAAAGCTTGTTTTAAGCTCACCATCACTAGTTTGCTCAGCTAGTGCTTTTGCCCAATACATAGCAAGGTAAAAATGACTACCACGGTTGTCTAATTCGCCCACTTTACGTGATGGCGACTTATTGCGATCTAAAAACTCACCTGTGGCTTTATCTAAGGTATCAGCAAGCACTTGTGCTTTAGTATTACCAGTAGTGACACTTAAATGTTCCAAAGAAGCCGCTAGCGCTAAAAACTCACCTAAAGAATCCCAACGTAAGTGATTTTCTTTTTCAAACTGCTGAACATGCTTAGGTGCACTACCACCAGCGCCAGTTTCAAATAAACCACCACCATTCATTAGCGGCACAACCGATAACATCTTAGCACTGGTACCTAGTTCTAAAATTGGAAATAAATCTGTTAAGTAATCACGTAGTACATTGCCAGTAACAGAAATAGTATCTTCACCCTTAATAATACGTGCCAAAGTAAATTTACATGCGTCAACAGGGTTAAGAGTTTGAATATTTAAACCGCTAGTATCATAGTTCGCTAAATAAGCATTTACCTTTTTCATCATCTCTCTATCGTGCGCTCGGTTTTCATCTAACCAGAATACCGCAGGCATACCAGATGCTTTAGCACGAGTAATTGTTAGTTTAACCCAATCTTGAATAGGTAAATCTTTAGCTTGACACATGCGCCATAAATCACCTTCCTCAACACTGTGCTCAAGTAAAATGGTACCAAGAGCATCAACAACACGTACGCTACCTGCTTCACTAATGATAAAGGTTTTGTCATGAGAGCCATACTCTTCAGCTTTTTGCGCCATTAAGCCTACATTAGGCACTGTGCCCATCGTGGTTGGATCAAAAGCACCATGTTCTTTACAGAAATCAAAAACGGTTTGATAAACACCAGCATAGCATCTGTCAGGGATCATCGCTTTAGTATCTTTTAACTGGCCATCTGGCCCCCACATTTTACCAGAAGAACGTAACGTTGCTGGCATAGAAGCATCAACAATGACATCACTAGGTACGTGTAAGTTAGTAATCCCTTTATCTGAATCAACCATGGCAAGTTCAGGACGGTTAGCAAAAACAGCCGCTAGATCAGCTTCAATTTCTGCTTTTTTATCGCTAGGTAAACGACCAATTTTACTATAAACATCACCAATACCATTATTGGCATCGACACCTAATTGTTCAAATGTTTCACTATGTTTTTCAAATACATCAGCATAGAAAACTTTAACTGCGTAACCAAAAATAACCGGATCAGATACTTTCATCATGGTCGCTTTTAAATGTAACGACAATAAAACATCTTCTGTTTGGGCGTCAGCAATTGATTGTTGATAAAACTCAATTAAAGCTGATTTACTTAATAACGATGAATCTATTATTTCACCCGTTAATAGCGGCAAGTTATCTTTTAACACCTTAACGCTGCCATTTTGTGCAACAAATTCAATTTTTACATTAGTTGCGTAATTAACCGTTACTGATTGCTCAGACTCATAAAAATCACCACCACTCATACTCGCGACATGAGATTTTGATTCATTTGACCAAACCCCCATTGAGTGAGGGTTATTACGAGCATATTGTTTAACTGAAGCTGGAGCACGCCTATCTGAGTTACCTTCGCGTAAAACAGGGTTTACCGCACTACCTTTAATTTTATCATAAGTATACTTAATTGACTTTTCTGCATCATTTTGTGCCTCTTCAGGGTAATTAGGCACTTCATAGCCCTTAGCCTGTAGTTCTTTTATCACTGCATGCAATTGCGGTACAGAAGCACTGATATTTGGTAATTTAATAATATTAGCATTAGGGTTAGTAACCATCTCACCTAATTCAACTAACGCATCATCAACACGCTGTTCTTTAGTTAAATATTTTGGGAAATTAGCTAAAACTCGACCTGCTAAAGAAATATCACGAGTTTCAATATTAATACCCGAAGATGCGGTATAGGCTTGGATAATAGGTAATAAAGAATACGTTGCTAAGGCGGGTGCCTCATCGGTAATAGTATAAATAATTTTTGAGTTATCAGTGCTCATGAGTTTCCTATTTTATTGGATAAGCTTACATTTATTTAGCTTTAATCGATTAAATTACATTAGGGTTGATCGAACTTTACTGATCGTTTTTTCAGCATAAAATATCAACAGACCCTCGAATAATCGTTAATATTTAACATTTATTTTTCGCGCAGTATATTATAATAATTCAAGACATATTAATATAGCCGAGCATGAGCCCTAATAGTTTTTCTTTATTAAAGCCAAACACAAATGAACAACATCAAAGACAATACAAGACGTAGAGCTAAACAACCCAAAGAGGTACGACCAGAGAAAGGTGGTACTAAAGTAGTGCTTTTTAATAAACCTTTTGATGTTTTATGCCAATTTACCGATGAGAAGCATATTGGCAAGCAAAGGCGTCAAACCTTAAAAGATTTTATCCCAATAAAAGATATTTATGCTGCCGGGCGACTTGATCGAGACAGCGAAGGATTATTACTACTAACTAATGATGGGCAATTACAACATAAAATTGCTAATCCAAAAAAGAAAACAGCGAAAACCTACTGGGTGCAAGTAGAAGGTAATCCAACTGACAATGATTTAGCTAAACTACGTAATGGAGTCAAACTTAAAGATGGCATGACCTTACCTGCTAAAGTAAACCGTATGATCGAGCCACAAATTTGGCCTCGCACTCCTCCCATTAGAGAACGAGCCAATATTATAACAACTTGGCTTGAAATAATTATTACCGAAGGGCGTAACCGACAGGTACGGCGTATGACTGCAAATATAGGTTTCCCAACGTTACGTTTGATTCGTTATGCTATTGGTCAATGGACGATAACTAACATTGATAATGGTGCATATAAAATAATAAAATAAGAGCATAATAGTTGATCTGAAATATGGCTATTTAATCACGATAACTGTCATGTTATAATTCTACGCCTTTTTATCTAGTACATGTATTTTTAATATCACGAGTTTTAAATGTCTATCAAGCTTACAAGCCAAGAAAATAAATTACCAAAGCAAAAAACGCCACAACAAACAAAAGTTATTGTGGGTATGTCCGGTGGTGTCGACTCTTCTGTTTCTGCTTATTTATTAAAAGAACAAGGTTATCAAGTTGAAGGCCTATTCATGAAAAATTGGGAAGAAGATGATACCGACGAGTATTGTGCCGCTGCGCAAGACTTAACAGATGCTCAAGCTATTTGTGATAAATTAGACATCAAGCTGCATACCATCAACTTTGCCACTGAGTATTGGGATAACGTATTTGAATATTTTTTAGCTGAATATAAAGCAGGTCGAACACCAAACCCGGATATCATGTGCAATAAAGAAATAAAATTTAAAGCCTTTTTAGAGTTTGCTTGTGAAGACTTAGGCGCAGATTACATCGCAACCGGCCATTACGTACAACGGCGCTATACCAATGACCATTGGACTATGGTGCGTGGTTTAGACAACAATAAAGATCAAAGCTATTTTTTATATACCTTAAATGAGCAACAACTCGCACATACATTATTCCCGGTTGGTCATATTGAAAAGCCACAAGTTCGCGCTATTGCTGAAAAAGCAGGTTTAGTTACCCATAATAAAAAAGACAGCACCGGTATCTGTTTTATTGGTGAACGAAAATTTAAAGACTTTTTAGGGCAATACTTACCCGCTCAACCAGGCATAATTGAATCAGCTGAAGGTGTCGCGGTTGGCCATCATGATGGTTTAATGTATCACACCCTAGGACAGCGCAAAGGTCTCCGCATTGGCGGTTTAGCCAATGCGGGCGAAGCGCCTTGGTACGTAGTAGAAAAAGACTTACTTCGCAACGTGCTAATTGTTGGCCAAGGGCATAACCACCCTCGTTTATTTTCCAAAGGATTAATTGCTAATCAATTACACTGGGTTGATCGTCAAGAGTTAACTGCGCCTATCAAGTGCACAGTAAAAACGCGCTATCGCCAAGAAGATGTCGCCTGTACTGTCACTCCATTAGCAACAAAGTCAAATAACAATGCAGCAGAGACCCTTGAATATCAAATAGACTTTGTTGAGCCACAAAGTTCGGTAACGCCGGGGCAATCAGTGGTGTTTTATCAGGATGATATATGTCTAGGTGGTGGTATTATTAATAAACTGATCCGTTAAATACAGCGTTCATTGATTAACCATTAACTCTCACTAAAAAACTGTTTAGAGAATACATGAAAGACCAAACCATAACTTTTGCCGCTATATGCCAAGTAGCGCACCTTGTACAACAAGTATCCCGTAATGGCCAAGTTAATGATAATGAGTTTGAAATACTACTCAATAGCATAATCACAACATCACCAGAAAATACATTAGCTGTTTATGGCGGTGAGTTAGCCAATGTTAAGCAAGGTCTTGAGTTGTTAATTAATCATTTAGGTGATTCTTCGGGCTCAAACGGTAAACAAAATAAAGTAAAAGATCCTGAATTTACTCGTTATATTATTAGTTTAATTAATTTAGAACGTCGCCTAACAAAACAGCCTAAACAGCTAGCACAGCTTGGTGAACGTATTGATGCGACTAAAAGACAACTAGCGCATTATGAAATAACCAGTGAAACACTAATCGCAAGTTTTGCTAGTATTTACAGTGATATTATTAGCCCACTTGGTGCTCGTATTCAAGTAACAGGAGAGCCAAATATATTAAAGCAAACGGCTAGCCAACATAAAATTAGAGCATTATTACTAGCAGGTATAAGATCAACTGTATTATGGCGACAAGTGGGTGGTAAGCGCCGAACAATATTATTTAGCCGTAGTAAATTAGTAAAAACAGCCAAAAAATTACTCGAACAAATATAAATATTCGTAAAAATAAACATTTAAAACAACTTAATCATTTTTAAAAATTATATTTTAACCTAGGAACATATTATGGAACTTTCAGCGTTAACGGCAATATCGCCTGTAGATGGCAGATATGGTAGCAAAACAAGTGACTTACGCCCTATTTTTAGTGAATTTGGTTTAATTAAATATCGTGTCACTGTTGAAGTGCGTTGGTTACAAAAATTAAGCGCAACTAAAGCCATTGAAGAAGTTCCTGCTTTTAGTGATGCTGCAAACGAAGCATTAAACAAAATTGTTAGCGATTTTAGTGAACAAGATGCCTTACGCATAAAAAAAATTGAAGCAACAACCAATCATGATGTAAAAGCCGTTGAGTACTTCTTAAAAGAAAAAATTAGTGATAATGCTGAATTACACGCCGTTACTGAATTTATTCACTTTGCCTGTACTTCAGAAGACATTAACAACCTTTCACATGGCTTAATGTTAAAAGAATGTCGTGAATTAATACTATTACCTGCTATTGATGAAATTTTATCAAAAATCAAAGGCCTAGCTGTTGAATACAAGACTATTCCTATGATGTGCCGTACGCATGGACAACCAGCATCCCCTAGTACCTTAGGTAAAGAGATGGCTAGTGTTTATGTACGTTTAAAGCGTCAACGTAAACAAATTAGCGAAGTTGAATTACTGGGTAAAATTAATGGCGCAGTAGGTAACTACAATGCCCACCTAAGCGCATATCCTGAAATAAACTGGCATCAATTTGCTGATGAGTTTGTTAATGATTTAGGGCTAACTTTTAACCCTTTAACTACTCAAATTGAGCCACATGATTACATTGCTGAATTATTTGACGCGATAGCACGTTTCAATACCATTTTAATTGATTTTGACCGCGACATTTGGGGCTACATCGCCTTAGGTCACTTTAAGCAAAAAACTATTGCCGGTGAAATTGGCTCATCAACTATGCCTCATAAAGTTAACCCAATTGACTTTGAAAATTCAGAAGGTAATTTAGGTATTGCTAACGCACTATTTAATCACCTAGCCCAAAAATTACCGATTTCTCGTTGGCAACGTGATTTAACTGATTCAACAGTATTACGTAATTTAGGTGTCGGCTTTGGTCACGCTATTATCGCTTATCAATCAACGTTGAAAGGTATTAGCAAACTACAAGTTAATGAAGCTAATCTTGCTAACGAGTTAGACAAAAACTGGGAAGTATTAGCCGAGCCAGTACAAACAGTAATGCGTCGTTATGGCATTGAAAAGCCATACGAAAAACTAAAAGAGTTAACTCGTGGTAAACGCGTAAATGCTGATTCAATGCGTGATTTCATCAACACCTTAGAATTACCTGAAGCGGTAAAAGCCGAGCTGTGCTTATTAACACCGGCAAGTTATATTGGTCGTGCCGTAGCATTTATTGATGAACTAGATTAATTATTCATATTAAAGAACTATGTAATTACAATTGATTATAATTATCAAGATATCAAAAAGAAGACTTCGGTCTTCTTTTTTATTTTCTACGGTTAATTTTTCCATAAATCTGTTTTATTAATTGAAAAAACATCCATCATTAACTACGCTTAAGTCAGTTCTGAGATTTTAACAGTGCAAGCAACAACAATAACCGTTCACATAATTGTTTTACCAAATAAAGTTAATTTGAACATTACTCTTGAGCTCAGGTGTTAAGTTAAATAATTAATAGAATAGTTAAATTAAAATGTCCTACAGTGTCAGTCGAGTGCAATGGCAACAAGCTGCACCTTTACTAAAAGATATTCGAGAGAAGGTTTTTATTTGTGAAAGACGTATACCTAAAAAAATAGAATTTGATCGTAATGACAATTCTGCATTTCATATGCTTGTTTGTGATGATAATTCGCAAAAACCAATCGCCACTGGCCGTATTTCTTCGACCGGTGAAATAAGCCGTATTGCCGTAGTGATGGAGTTTCGCCAAGCATCTCTTGATAAAGTCATTATCCAAGGTTTATTTCGTATTGCTGAAGAACTATTACTCAATGAAGTTTATATCTATAGCCCTCTAGAAAGTGTCTCCTACTTTTCCCTGCATCACTTCTATCCTGTTGGCGCCGTTTTTATGGAAGCCGGCATGCCTAAACAACGCATGGCCTGCGCGATAAAAACAGCCCTTGCTGACGCTAACCAAGCAAAATACTACTTAAACCACTGATTTATTAACTAACAATTAATCAAATGACAATTAAACTATATTCCACAGGCATATGCCAAAGCTTTGTTTTTTACTGTCGTATTAATAAAAGAAACCTTACTTATTGCCAATAAACTTACATTCCTTAGTATTTTTGCTATTGATGATGGGTGACTAAAACTATGATATAAAGCATCCATAGTCGACATCATCAATAAATTATCTTTTCGCCTCATAGTTTCATAACGACTTAACACCTTAATATCATGCCAACATTCACCATTACCAATAGCACAGGCTATAACGGCTTGTAGCGCTTTGACATCTTTAAAGCCCAAATTTACGCCCTGACCTGCCATAGGGTTAATCGTATGTGCGGCATCACCTAGTAGTAAAACACGCCCACTTTGATAACTATTTGCATGGCGACGAGTTAATGGAAAAGCGCCTTTATCGATCACTTCAACTTGCCCTAAGCGTTTTGGAAAAGCGGTAATAATTTCTTGTTGTAATTGTTGGTTAGACAAACTTGATAGTCGTTTTATTTCATCTCGTTGATGATACCAAACCAATGACGCATAACCGCCCTGCTCAACAGGATTAGCAGTAGGTTCGTTTGCTAAAACAGCTTTCGCTAACGGTACTCTCGTTAATGGTAAGAAGGCAACCGGGCCTGTTGGCAAGAACTGTTGCCAGGTTATATCTTGCTGAGGCTTTTCGGTTTTAACATTGATTAACATGGCTGATTGTTGGTAGTCCCATGCAGTAATACCAATATCCACCATTTTTCTGACCTGCGAATTAGCACCATCAGCAGCAATCACCAACTTGGCGCTAATATTTGTTTCGGTTAATAATGTATTATTTTTTAAAGTTAAACTTACCTTTGACCCATTTTGAGATAAGTTAGTCAAATGATAAGGACAAAATAATACAATATTCGTTTGAGCTTTAATTTCCTGCCATAAAGCTAATTGCAAAAGGCGGTTTTCAACAATGTGGCCTAACTGCTGCTGCTTAATATCCTGGGCATTAAATTCAGCATAAGCATATTCTTGCTCCCAAACACCTAGCCGCTTATAAGGGCAAGCTCGCCACTCAATTACTTGCGACCAAGCACCCAGTTGTTCTAATAAATGCTGTGAAGCCAGTGATATAGCAGACACCCGTAAATCTATACTTTGCTCTGCTGAATACGGCTCTGGTTCAAACTGCTCAATTAAAGCAACACGTAAACCTAACTGCGCCAAAGTTAAGGCACTTGCAGCACCAACCATGCCACCGCCAACAACCACACAATCAAAATGTTTCATCCTGCATTAACTTCCACTAAAGACTCAAACAGCTTATTGTAACCAAGAGATGAAGTTAAACCTATAAAATACTTTAGTAATTCAATAAAACATTGTTGATTATGTGGGCTATTCAGTTATATTAAAGTGGCTTTATTTTAAACGTTTCAATATTCAATCACTTTACATGGTAAAAGGAAAGATTATGACAGCAACAAAAAAAGAAGAATTGGTCGTTCATAACGATATTAAAATTGTATATGACATGACAGAGAAACCAAACAGAACTAACTTAAAAGCCCACAAAGATAGGGCCGTAATCGCCAATATTCGTGCCGATCTTGTGTTACCTGAAAATAATATTCTTACTGTTGATATAGATTTTGATAGCACAAGTGGCTACCATAACAATGCAATTATGGTAATGGATGATTTTGGTGTCGAAATGATCGCTACCGCGTTTGAGTCAAAATATTCAAAGGAAGATGCCGATAAAGTGCGTAAAGCATGGGCTGAAAAACAACAACAAGATGATCCACGTAAACCAACTTACTTACTGGTACAAAAACCAATCACCACTGGAGATACTCCACAAGTATTTGCTATATGTGGTGGGCGTAGACATGAGCCAGATATTGCCCCAGAAAGTATTGTTTAACTATTTAATTCAATTAAATAGCTTTCATTGCACAAATTTTATTAAGCAACTTAACCCGTTGCTTTTTTTCTTATTTATATTCACTCTATTAACTTCTTTTTCATCTTCTGCTAAACAGAGTGCCTCATTTGAGAATACCGCTAACATTTATTCTATTGTGCAGGATAAAAAAGATTTCATTTGGTTATCCGGTCAAAATGGCTTATATCGATTTGATGGCTCACAAATCATTAACTTTTCGAATAATAAAAAAGATTGGCCCATGCCATTTAATTGGATAAATGGTTTATCAATAAAAGATGAACAACTTATATTAGCAACTGAAACTAAAGGTTTGTGGTTGTTTAACACCAATACTGGTAACACAGTCCCAATCGAACTCAAGTCAGAATCCAACACATTCTATGAAGTAATTCACCATAAAAATAACTTTTTTGCTATTAGTAAAGCACCACAGCATTTATATCGGTATGAAATAGCTACTGGCGAAACAACAATATTGATGAAAGATATTAAAAATAACACCTTGCTATCTACCGAAAATAGGGTTTATTTTAATGATAAAGAAAAGTTATATTACATTGACAGCACCGATACTGACCAAAAAATACATTTTATTAATGATATTGATGAAAGCATAGTCGCAGCAACGAGTACTGACGATACCCTTATAGTCGCTAGCAATAATTTTTTATACAAACTCAATAATACCAGTACTATCATTACCAAAGAAAAAATATTTTCTCCCATCACTGCAATAGCCCTAAGTAATAATAGCCAAAATTTCTTTACTGTAGATCTTTCTGGCACAATTATAAAGCGTGAATTAACCACATTAACAAAGCAACATAATACTTTTCCAGCCGTTGAAAAATCGAGATACCAAGTTTTACTGCATGATAGCTCAGGTATTTTATGGTTAGTAAATAATAGAGGCGTGCAGCTATTAACTGAAAATACCGTAAAAAATCACTTTGCGATTTTTGATACTAAATATAGCTCACTCGAAGCCGAAGTTTATCAGGAGCAATTATATATTGGCAGCTATGGCAAAGGAGTTTATACCTTATTTCCCTTCAACAATGGCCAAGTTAAGGCGGTTAACGACATCAATGAAAAATTGTCAAGCAAAGCATTGAGAATTACCGACTTACTCGCTATTGATAATGCGTTATTCATCGCTACTTTTGATGGCTTGTGGCGATATAATACAAAAAAACAACAAACACAAAAAATCAATTTATTCTTCAAAAACACTGATTTGAGCAATTTAATTTTACTTAAATTAGTTCATGTAAATAACCTACTTTATATAGCGACAGATCAACAAGGACTTATTATTTACGATATTAATAATAAGTCCGTCCTTAAACACATAGATACAACATTAGGCTTAAGTTCAGGGGAGGTGATTGATATTTTACCTTTAGCCAGCGGCCATATTTGGCTTGCTACCGCTTCTGGTATTGATGTTCTCAGAAGCAACACCAAAACCGTTAAAAAAGTTATTAGCCAAACAAGCGCTAAATTTCAATCCCTCACCTTAGCTGACGGTAAAATTTTTGCAGCAACCAAAGGTGATGGTATTTTTGTATACAATCAGCAAGGACAACTATTAACTCACTTTGCTAAAGGCATAAACTTTAGCTATATGTCCTTAATAGATGACCACATCTTAGCCTCAGCGAAACCAGGGCTTTATAAAATTAATCCTGAAAACTATCAAATATCAATGATCACAAATACTGAAAAATATTCATTTACTGATGCTCCTCTGTCCTATAATAATTCACTCTTAATAGCTAATAGCACAGGTATATTACAATTACCAAAAGCAACTGAAGTCCCCTTTCACCCTAAAGTTTATATCAGTAAAACAACCGTATCTGGTAAGTCATATCTATTGAATAAGACCATAAAGATTACCAGTGGTAATGATGTAATCACACTAGATTTAGCAAGTTTAGATTATCGCCCAGGGGTTACTAAACAATATCGCTATACTCTAAATGGCAACACCTGGCATCAAATTAGCGGCAACCAATTAACCTTAACAGGCTTAGCCTCTGGACGTTATTACATTGAAATAATGGCCACTAATAGTTTAGGGCAGTGGAGTAATTATAAAGCCTATACAGAAATTAGTGTTGCTTTTCCTTGGTATTGGACCCCGCAAATACGATTAGTCTACACAGTAGTTATATTATGTATCGTATTTCTTTGTGCTTGGTTACTTTATTTACGTAGTAAATCTATCCGTCATATTCATAATATTTTACAATATGATATTAATAATTATGACAAAACCAGTATGCAAGTTAAGCGTAACTTAACGGTCGCCCTTGCCTTATTGACTGAAAATGAAATTAACAAAAGTAAATATTTACTACAGCAATGTGTTGACGAATTAAATGAACAGCAAAAATCGCCAGAGCCAAATTCATTAAATGGTAATTTGTTAGTTGTTGCCATTCCTTTCTTAGCCGAATATTTACAAAGTAAATATCAAACAAAATTATCTTTTCAATTTGATATAAAAGAAAGTGAGCTTGCATATGAGTTACGAGCTGATCTTTATCGAGTTATTTTTGAAGCAATCACCTCGGCCATACTCAAGGGTAGTGGTCGAAATTTCAAAGTAGTGATTCAAAAATTTAAAAATAAAATATGGCTAAATATCAGTGATGACAGCCAAAGTTTCATTAATTTCAATAGTAAAATCAACATTGATCTTTCTATGTATTATATTCGCCAAATTGCTAATAAGCATAAAGGTTCTATCAACACCTTTAATGAACATGGCAACGGTAGCCAGCTCGTATTAAGCTTGCCAATCATAGGTAAAAATTAATAATCGTCTTACACCTCGAAATTTCGATTAATTTGGTATAAAATATGCCTCCTTTTGTCGATGCCTCAGCAAGTGTTGGGTTAAACAATATCGATGTTAATGCATACGTAAGAGTAAAGAAATGAGTAAAAAGCTATATATCAAAACTTGGGGCTGTCAAATGAACGAGTATGACTCGCAGAAAATGGCAGAACTATTAGAATCAACCCATGGTTTTGAACTAGCGCAAGAAGCGGAAGATGCCGATGTAATTCTGCTAAACACTTGCTCTATTCGTGAAAAAGCCCAAGAAAAAGTTTTTCATCAACTTGGACGCTGGAAAAAATTAAAAGACCACAAACCAGATTTACTTATTGGTGTTGGTGGCTGTGTTGCCTCACAAGAAGGTGATGCTATTCGTCGACGCGCACCTTTTGTTGACATGGTTTTTGGCCCACAAACCCTACATCGCTTACCTGAAATGTTAAATCAATTACAGCACAGCAACAGTCCTATCGTCGATGTAAGTTTTCCTGAAATTGAAAAATTCGACCGCTTACCTGAGCCTAAAGCCGATGGTCCTAGCGCTTTTGTTTCCATTATGGAAGGCTGTAGCAAGTACTGTACTTTTTGTGTTGTACCTTATACTCGTGGCGAAGAGGTCAGCCGGCCACTTGATGACGTTTTATATGAAATTGCTCAACTTGCTGAGCAAGATGTACGTGAAGT
>SPKZ01008095.1_pt1 | contig 18662 bp, 11 predicted proteins | sample 2456571 | NCBI WGS metagenome assembly SPKZ01 (sample SAMN11192286, study PRJNA482655) | marine metagenome | biome: ENVO:00000447; feature: ENVO:00000244|ENVO:00000211|ENVO:00000569|ENVO:00002023; material: ENVO:00002151; isolation source: ocean water from marine abyssalpelagic zone ... | reverse complement strand
TCTTACAGCAACGGCTAGTTATACTTACCGTGATTTGAAAGATTTTAGCCAAAATGATGCGCATGAGGTCAACGTTGGTTTGAATTACGCCTACAGCAAGAATACTGATATCGGTGTGTTTACGGGCTATTCAAGTTTTGATGCACAAGAAAATGGTTATAAACTTGATAATAGTTTTGATCGTGTTGCGGGTATTTACGCCGCATATCGTTTTTAAATAAACTCTAAGTTGGTCGATTCATTATTTCAATTAATGGTATAACGCCTTCAAGAAAAGCAAAGCAGTTTTTCTTGAAGGCGTTTTATTATTTGATTATCGCTTAGTATTTTAAAGGTTTAGCCATCAGCATTAATGGTAGAAATTAGCTCAGCAAGACAAGCTTCACTTTGATCATGTGGAACTTGACAGGTGCCTGCACCATTATGTCCACCGCCATTGTATTTAAGCATTAATTCACCAATATTAGTTGTTGAACTACGATCAAAAATAGATTTTCCTGTCGCAAAAACCGTGTTTTGTTTTTTAAGTCCCCACATAATATGAATTGAAATATTACATTGTGGAAATAATGCGTAAATAACAAAACGATTACCGGAGTAAATAATTTCTTCTTCTCTTAAATCCAGCACAACTAAGTTACCGTGAACCGTTGCACAGCGCTTAATTTGTTCTTTAAATTGTTCTTCGTGCTCAAAGTAAAGATCGGTTCGTTCTTTAATATCAGGCAGTGTTAATAATTGATCAATGCTGTGATCTTTACCAAAATCTATTAGCTCCATCATGAGTTCATAGTTTGAAATACGAAAATCTCGAAAACGACCTAAACCTGTTCGAGAATCCATTATGAAATTAAGTAGTTCCCAGCGTTTAGCATGTAAAACTTCTTCTTTATTGAATTGTGCCGAGTCACCTTTATCTACCGCTTTCATCATGCTTTGCCAACTAGCAGGGAAAGTTTTTTCTCCACCGTAATAATCGTAAACAACGCGAGCAGCCGAAGGAGCATCAGGATCGATAATATGATTATCTCGTTTTTCATTACGAAGTGTTTCACTATGATGATGATCAAAGGCGAGATGAATTCCGTCAACATAAGGTAAGTTAGTGGAAATATCATCTGGACCTACTTCAATAATACCGTCTTGCATATCTTTGGGATGAACAAAGAGAATGTCGTCAACTAAATTAATATTTTTGAGTAAAATGGCACAAACTAATCCATCAAAATCACTACGAGTTACTAAACGGTATTTTTTATTATCTGACATTTATCATCTCCATTAGATATGTTTTTTAATTATTTAACACTAGATTCTTTATTAAAACATACTATAAGTAGCTTAATTAAGGTAGAACAATTTACAATTAAAATAAAAGTTTTACTGTATTAATTTTTGTTTCATCAATATGTTGGAGCAATATCGTCGAATTTTTTATGTTAGTCAAAATGGATGGCTAACGCATTTTTTTGAATAAAACTGTCCTTGATAAATTATTAATATTCTACTGATGTTAAGTGCTCAAGGGTTACCGTTGTTCATGGACGAATATTGTCAGATAGTGATTGTAAATTTAATGTGATTTCGTTACCGCTACGCCAAGTGAGTGAGTCAACATCAACCATTTTTGTTTTATTACTTTTCAATCCATTAATGTAAATCAAATGTTGAAATTAGAAATGGTGTTAGGATTTTCCAATTAATAAAATTAAACGGTAGTAGTAAGGTGAAATTGTGATAAATGAAGTAAATGTTAAACAAAAAATTCGAGTGCGAATCCTTTCTTATGCGTTGCTTTTTTTTTCAACGTTAGTGATATATTCAATTGCACAAGCGATAAGCTTGTTGCTTAAAAATTATGAATTAAGTTCAATGTATATTTCATTTTGTGCTGGCTTTATCTTATTCACTCCTTTGGTTAGTTTATTATTACACCCATTAATTTTTACCGATATGTTGAATAAAGGCCGCTTACAATTGTCAATATTGATGGCAAATTTTGGCTTAGTATTCGTTGTGCAATGCCTGTTTTTCTTAATATGGATAACAGATGCGATTGTAGTTTATAGTCTTTATGTCGACCAAAATTCATTTTTAGCTAAATCATTCTCTATTGCTAATGAAAGCCATGGCAATTTGAGTGTCGAATTTTATTGGGCAAACTTATTTTTAGCTTGGTTTTTTGCTTTTTTATCTTTAATTTTAGGGGTAATGCCGTGTTTAATCGCCCGAATAGATAACCAAGGTGTGGTCAATAATTTTGTGGCAAGTTGTACTTTTGCTAAGCAGTGTAAAGTACCGTTTTCTTTGGCTGCATTGTGCCTTGCTATGGGGGTTGTAATACCTTTGCTTTATACGGAATATATGTTTTTGTTGGTTTTTCCTCTTGTTTTAGTCAGTGTGTTTTTATACTTGTCTAATTTATATTTATCACATAAATGATAAAACTAATCGGTTTGCTTGGCTACTTATTGTATTGAAGCTTTTCACGTTCGACACCTAATCGTTGCTCCACTATTTTTTGCATCATTTCACTAAAGCGATTATCAATGGCAGTTTTTTCTACAGCAGAGTCATCGTTAGTATAATTTGCTACTTCACTTTGCGCTAATAAAGATCTTGCTGTTTCTAGCCTCGCAATAGCTGGCTATTTGGATTGAAAGCAACGATGTTATTGGATATTTAGACCATTTAAAAAGATCACTTAGTTAGTGGAATTGGTATTAGAAATACATGTCAAGTTATAATACACAATAAGCGTGAGTTGATTAACTGTGAATGACAGGTTTTGTTACTAGACGGCAGTTTAATGCCTAAAATACGAGATAAGTAATAATGGGGGTAAGTAAGCTTTAATACTCATTATCAGGCTGCTCACTATTTAGCTTTACCACTGTTGCGCCAAACAGGAGTAAATTTTAGTGCAACAGTTTCATTATCTATAGGGATTTTATAGCTAAGTTAGTTTTTTCTTTTAAGGCGAGCGCTTTTTGTTCGGCTTATTTTCTAGCTTGGGTCTGTAAAGCCAATGCTTTTTCAGCGATAAGTCTATTTTCTATTTGTGTAACAGCTTCTTTGTATGCTTCTAAGCGAATTACCTCAATATTTTTACTTTGTACTTCCTTATTTAGCGCAGAATTTTCAATAACTAAGGCATCATATTTCTCATTTAAATTGAGTAACTGGCTTTTAAATTCAGCTCTAAGACTCACTATCGCTGCTGATGATTTACTGCTATCACTTTGTAAGGCTAACATTGTAGCATTGGCGGTAGTTAACTTGTCTTTTAGCGTTCTGGCTTGCAATGCTATCGACTTTAGTTGTTTTGTTAATGCTAAATCACGAACATCATCGATTGCTAAAGACTCACTTACTGCGTGTAATAGTGCTTCTTTAGTCAGTAAATATTGTTCATAAGACTTATCATTAGTCTTCTGAAGGATATTTACTTCTTTCGCTATATGGTAAAGGTGAGCAAGTTCAAACTCGGCTAATATTACTGCAGTTTTTATTTCAGCGGTGGCGCGAGGATTAACCGTAATGATGGCATTGGCATTACTTCGAGCTGCTAATAATTGCTGGTGGCTAATAGGTACATATTTCGCGAGGCGTTTTTTCTTGATATGGGCAATGTCGTTGTCAAGCTGACTTAATGCATTTTTACGTACGGTGCGTACTTCTAAGGCATGCATATCAGCAAGTAACTCAGGTTGTTTTTCTTGTGCTTTACTGACTTTACCATCATCTATATATTCAACGAGATCATCAATTCGACTGTTAATTTTTTTATAATCGTTGGCATATATTTGAGGCGCGTTAATATTTTGCAATAGCTTCTTTTGAGTAAAGGTTTTAGCTAATGTACTTTCTGCTGTTTCTTTGATGCTGTATGCAAATTTTAGTTTTTGATTGGCAAGGGCAATATAATTAATAATCTCTTGTTTAGCTTGTTTGTATTGCTCGGTATCACTTTGAAAAATATTTAAAGAGGAGGCGCCATTTTGCCCTATATCCATATATTCTTCCGTGGCATTATCAAATTCAGCAATTGCTTGCTTAAAGGTATTAGGGGCAAAATAAGCGAGTTGCTCTTCTCTACCTTGGCTAATATCCTTCTTTAACTTATCAAGCGAAATTTTCGCTTCAATAAAATATTTAGTTTGTTGATTAACCTCCATATTTTTAGTAAACGCTGGTTTATTAGTTGATTGACATGCAGTTAAAAGCGATAGTCCTATACAAGCAAAACATAAGGTTATGGATTTCATTAAGGGTCCTTTTAGGGAGGTTCCGTACAAAAAAATATAATATTTTACCGATTATAGCGCGAATGTAATTCAGCTATCAAAAAACAATAGTGTTTCTTTGATTTTAAAGGATATTTATGATGACGATGAGAGCAAAGCTGAACAGGAAAATAGTAAAGTTTCCGGTTGGACTTGACCAGAACAACTTATACTTAGTCAGAGTAAAGTAATGAAGGCTTTGTTGAGGCCTTCAATATTTGTGGCTATGGTGAATTATTGGAACGACAGTTAATGGGTGAGTTCACTACTAAAGCGTAGATGCCTGCTGTTTGCTGCTATTTTTTTGTAATCTTCATGACTGATACGTAATAATTTGCGATGATCACCTGCTTCAATATAGATATAATCTAACTGATCTAAAACTTCATCGCAGATCATGTGCATGTTAAAAGCATCACCAACAGGTGGAATAGCACCATGTTCACAATCACTAAACATTTTATAGACTTCTTGTTCTTTAAGTAATTGATAGCTGCCCATCAAGTTATCATTAATTGCTGAAAAACTAATCTTATTTTTAGCGGGTAAAACAGCCATTAGCTTTCTACCTTCATGATCTTTTAATATGACAGCTTTCGCTATTTGGTTTAAGGGAATTTTTGCCATGATTGCACTACCAATAGAGCTGGCGCTGTGATCATGTTCAATGACTTGATATGGAATATTGTTCGTAGTTAAGTATGAGTCAAGCCGAGTAGAAATAGACATGATAACCTCCACGTTATATTTTGCCCATCTACAGTATAGTGCTTACACGGCTTTTAACCAGTTAATTAGTGAAAGAGAATAATCATCAATAAGCTAAAGAGTAAATCGAAGTCACTGTGATTATCCATTGATATTAATCACAGTGGAATTAAGCTTCATTAATTACGGACTTTTCTTCAGTAAAAAAATTATCGACAAAGTACTTTAATCCTTCTTGAACTTGCTCATAAGTACTATCAATATCTGTGGCAATTTTACCATCAAGTACTGATAAGCTTTCAAGAATATCACGGGCATCTTTAAAGCCTTTGTCTATACCGCCACTAATAACAGACATGAACTTATTTAGCGATTCTTCGGGGGCTAGATTTGGGTTCTGTTGTTGAAAAGCGTGATAAAAGCCAGTTGCTAAACTTACAATTCTTGTCGCTGTCGCTTCTGGAGAGACATCGATTTGGTTGTCATAACTGGTTTTTATTGGCTTCGTTTCTCGTGTTGGATCAAGCGCTTCATTAATTGCACTTAACGCTGTTTTATAGAGTAAAGCCATTGGCTCATTACCCATTTTTAAGCTAACTTCCATTTGTGAACGAACAATAGCGCTATTTTGCTCTTTTTTAGTTTTAGTTTGATCATAAACCACATCGGTCTGTTTAGACTGTAGCGATGGTGTTAATTGCGTGCTTTCATTTATATTAGTGATAGGCATAACGTACCTCTTTTTACTAACTATGAGTATAACAATAGTTAACTATGCTGATAATTGATATTAATAGAGAATAAAGAAAGGTTTCCCATTATTTAATCTTTTAAATGATGAAAGTCTATTTCTTCAATTTTACTACCAGCATTCTCATCTAAAAATATATCATTATCAAACTGCTGTTCAGACTTAGCAACGATAATACTTACCATGCTGTCTCCGGTTACATTAACCGCAGTGCGAGTCATATCAAGTAATCTATCAACACCGATAATTAAGGCAATACCTTCCACAGGTAAGCCAACTTGATCTAATACCATTGCTAGCATAATTAAACCAACACCAGGAACACCGGCGGTACCAATAGAGGCAAGTGTTGCTGTGAGTACAACGGTTAAATAATCAGCTAATGTTAAGTCTTGGCTGAAAACTTGGGCGATAAATACCGTAGCGACACCTTGCATAATTGCCGTGCCGTCCATATTAATGGTGGCACCTAATGGTACAGTAAATGATGCTATAGAATTTTTAACACCCATTTTTTTTGTTGCTGTTTCTAACGTCACAGGAATAGTGGCATTTGAGCTAGCGGTTGAAAATGCAAAAATTGCGGCGTCACGCATTTTTTTTAAGAAAATAATAGGGCTCAAACCTGTGAGCAATTTCAACATGATAGGGTAAGTTACTAGGGCGTGAATAAATAAAACCGCAAGCACTACTAAAAAGTAGACGATTAAATTACCAAAGGTTTCAAGTGACACTGTGGTAAATAAGGTAGCGAGTAAAGCAAATACACCATATGGCGCTAAATTCATTAAAATAGCCACTAAGCGCATAATCACTTCACTTAGGTCTGTAAATAAACTTGCTACGCGTTCCCCCGCTTTTCCTGATAAAGCGATAGCAATGCCGAAGAGCAAAGCAAAGACAATTATTTGCAGCATTTTACCTTGTGCAAAAGCTTCAAAAGGGTTGGTGGGAAACATTTGAATAATAACTTGCGCAAGAGATGGTGCTTCTCTGGAGCTAAAGCTGGTGCTAGCTGTCATGCCCACGCCTTCACCGGGGCCAACAATTATTGCGATAAATATTGCAAAACTGATTGCGATAGCAGTCGTTACTAAATACAAGCCTATAGCTTTACCGCCAATACGCCCTAATTTAGTGGTGTCTTGTAATGAACAAACACCACAAACAAGTGAGACAAAAACTAAAGGTACAACAAGCATTCGTAAACTTGCCATAAATACTTGGCCAATAATCTCAAGTACACCATCCACTAAAAAGTTCTGTAGTGATAATTCAAATAAAAATAAATTGATGACAAAATCACGGCCATTAGGCATAAGCCACTGTAAAAATGTACCAAGGACAATACCTGAAATCATGCCGATAACAATTCGGGTGGTCAAACTACTTTTTGTTGGTTTTGCGCTAGTTTCTGTTGATGTCATATGCAATGAATGGATGCTGTTAATATTAATATATTTGTAAGGTTAGCAATAAACTGAGTGATAAAATACAGTTTTGCTAGTTTTACGCCAAAATATCAGTATTTCTAGTTAACTTACTTGATGATTAAGCTTTTTTTTAATTAGGGTATTAAGTTGTACTTTTTTACTATTTATCAGTTAACATGATTAATTCAGCATATAAATATTAATCAAAAGACATATAGGAATACCCTTATGGAGTTACTTCGACGCTTTAGTTTTACTCTGTTATTAATAACGTTAAGCACATTGGTAGCATGTGGTGGCGGTGATGGAGATTTAACCGTTGGTAATAATGGCGGTGATGGTACAGACGCTCTTTCTATTTCAATTTCTGATAGTAGTGTTACTGAACAAAGCCCAGCTACAATTTCAGTTAAAGTATTCATTGGCGGACAAGTTGCAGTTGGTGAAGTTGTTACCTTTACCACCTCACTTGGCAGCTTCTTACCAGAAATAGGTACTGCATTAACAGGAGTCGATGGTATTGCCACTATCGTATTAAATAGTGGGGATGTATCAGGTGCTGGAACAGTAACAGCAGGGGTTTCTTCAGGTGAGAGTGCTTCAGTTGGTTTTACTACTCAAGCTCCTAGTGCCAGTGTTTTAAGAATAGGCAGCGGCACCCCATTTACTGAAGGAAATATAAGTATAAGCTTCTCACCCCTTTCAGCTGGTGGCACAAGTGTTATTTCTGCAAGTTTGGTTGATGAACAAGAACTATTGTATTCAGAGTCGGCTGAATTTACCTTTACTTCGTTATGTGCGGCACAAGGAACTCCCAAAGCTTCTTTAGACAGTCCTGTGCTTACTTCAAGTGGTAAAGCTGAAAGTATCTATTTTGCTAAAGGCTGTGTTGGAAATGATCCTATTACAGTCAATGTGGTTGTTAATGGTCAAAACCTCTCAGCTACAGGTTCCATTGAAGTATTATCTGCAGACATTGGTAGCATTCAATTTGTTTCAGCTACTCCTGAACATATAGCGATTAAAGGTGTAGGTAATGATGAACGCCCGGAAAGTGCAACGGTAATTTTTAAAGTATTAGATACGAATAGTATTCCGCTCAGCAACAAGAACGTCAGTTTTTCATTAAGTAATACTATCGGTGGAATTGTATTAAATCCAATTAATGCGACAACTAGTAATGAAGGTCTAGTCCAGACTGTAGTAAGTTCAGGAACTGTAGCCAGAACGGTAAGAGTGCTTGCTAGTGTTGATGATAGTGATCCTGTTATTCAAACTCAATCGAGTGAATTAAAAATATCTACGGGTATTCCCGATCAAGACAGCATGAGTATTTCTGCTACCAATTTAGCGCCTAGAGCATGGAACCATGATGGTGTTGAAGTGACACTTACCGCGAGATTGGCAGATGCCTTTAATAATCCACCGCCAGCAACGGCAGTTCACTTTACTACTGAAGGTGGCTCTATTGAAAACCTAGGTGCTAGTTGTACCACTGGCGATGATGGGTCATGTAGTGTTATTTGGCGTAGCCAATTCCCTCGTCCTGAAGGTCATATATTAGGTGATGTTAACAATCCTAATCAAGTTCCTACACCACCTTTAGCGAATAACAAAGGTGCTATGGGACAAAAATATGGCGGTAGAGTCACTATTTTAGCAACCACCATAGGTGAGGAATCTTTTCCTGATTTAAATGGTAATGGTCGATTTGATGTTTGTGAAGTACCTGCTTTTCTTGGTACTAAAATTTATAATGAAATTTATAATAAAACGGGTAACGGTAAACCTTGTCTAGGAGATGGTAGTTTTGATGACTCAGTCGTTGATATTACTTTCTCTTATTCTGGTAATGATATCAGTGGTCGTCCATATGATATTGGTGAAGCTTATGCAGATTACAATGAAGACGGTTTTTTTAATCAAGGAACGGGCTCTGAAGCTGGCGGTGAATTAGAAGAACTAGTTGATTTTAATCAAAATGGTGTTTATGACGTTAAAGACGGAAAATATAATGGTATTTTATGTGCCATTCCTGCACACAGTGCCTGTGCTGAAGAAACGTCTTTAGATATCAATGCACAAATAGTTATCGTAATGTCTGGTGATACACCGTATATATGTATTAATTCTTCTGTGGATAATGCTATTAATGATGATCCTATTGACGACAATGAGACGATTCCAGATCCAGATAAACCTGGTGATTTTAAGGATAATCCAGATTATAATCTTACTAATGATGAAGATAAATTTACAGATTATTTAGTTACCTCTAGACAATTTTGTGAAAATAAAACCGATACGTTTTTTACAACTAAGCAGCACCGAGATAATGATAACAAGCTGTTTTTAAGCCCAAAATCATCAGGAAGTCTTGTTATTACTATGGCGGACTTACATAACCAACCTATGCCAACAGGCACTACCGTGTCATTTAAGAGCTCTGTTGGCTCTGTAACATCAGGGACGTCAGACTGGGAGGGGAATGCAAACGGCGGTAGTCAGTTTTCTGTAATCGTTAAAGCAGGTGATGATGTTGAGTCAGGGACATTAGATGTTATATTAACGTTTGAAGATGGCGGTACAGTTACTGTGAATGTTGCAGATGTAATTATTCAATAATTCTAATCTACGATCAAAAAATGCTTACCAGCGTTTTTTGATCGTATATGTTATCTAAAGTAAAAATAAATCACTTTGCTATTTCTTCCAATAAAAATGCAGAAATATCACCAGCTACTTTTAAGGTTTTTTCTCTACTTTCAAGGCCAAGCCCTGAACTGTCAGTAAAAGGGGCTATTTCCATCATATCTGCCCCAGTAATCGGGTATTTCGCCGCAATAGCGTGTAATATTTGCATCGCTTCTTCTGGCATCAATCCATCGGGCTCAGGTGTCCCGGTTGCGCTAGCAAAACTTTCATCAATGGCATCAATATCAAAGCTGACATATAGCTCATCAACGTTTTGCTGTGCTAGTTGCGCTAAAATATTTCCAATCACTTTTTCAACACCTAATTCTTTAATTTCTTTAGCCCAGTGTTGTTTAACGCCAAAGGTACTTTCCCAATGTTGCTTAGATTTCCCTGTTGAGCGAATGCCTATTTGAATTAAGTGTTCTGGTGCGGGTAAATCGTCTAAAATATGAGTACACCAAGAGCCAAAACATAAATCGATGCCTAAGCGTTCTACCAATAAATCGGTGTGGGCATCAAAATGAATGATAGCAGTACGCTTGCCTTGATTCTTTTTTGCTTGTAAATAAGCTTTAGTGAGTGGGTAGCTAACACTGTGATCGCCACCTAAGCCAAAAATACCTTTGTCGGGAAATTGAGCATAAAAATCATGTAAAACATCTTCGGTGATACTTAATGGACTAACGCAATAATTACTTTTGTCATCTTGATAAAGTGCTTTTCGACAATTTGCCAAGGTTGCTTCATTCAAATATTTGTCTGATAGTAAGTGCGGAATAACCCTAATATCACCTAAGTCAAACACGTTTAAGTTGGGGTGTTGTTCTAATAATGTTGTGCGGATAAATAATGGCCCCCAATTGGCGCCACGTAAAATTCCGCCACCACAATCGGATGCTATACCTAAAATAACGGCACGAGAGGCATCAGGAAGCTTATTTAGAGAGGTTTTCCATAAATCATCAACATTGGTAGTCTGACCAAAAATTGTTTGATGTAACTGCTCTTTACGCTCTTTGGCGGTGTTAACGGTAAAAACACCATTGCCGGGTGGACATAAGCATTGCGCTAACTTTTCTTTTAATTGGGCTGTTAATTGTGGCATTTTGTATCTCTGTAAACGATTTGAATAATAGTAAGCGATATCATCAATTTTAATATTTTTAGGATTTAGCTCTTATTTTTTCTGGCAAAGTCGATTATGATTGCGCAGAAAATAGTGTTTTCTTTTTTAGAAACCACTATAGACAAGCATTATAGCCAAAAGCATTAAGTAGTTATATATCTCAAATTGATTCAAAAAATTAATGCTTGTCAATTTGCATATTTATAGATATATCTATAAATAGGTATGCAACTATACTTTTTAAAGTAAAACAGTTTTTAACGTTATTTGAGTGAGACTAAAGAGCATGCTCGCACTTTTTCACGCAAATATTGAATGAATAAAAAGACAAAAATAAATTTATCTTTTCAACTAGATAAATTGTCGAATTAGCAGGATTATAAATTTTTATGGCAAAATCACTAGTTATTGTCGAGTCGCCAGCCAAAGCGAAAACAATTAACAAATATTTAGGTAAAGACTTCATTGTAAAGTCTAGTGTTGGTCATGTACGTGATTTACCTCATAGTAGTACTGGTAAAAAAGTTGCCACTAAATCACCGGCTGAAGTGCGAAAAATGGCACCTGAAGCAAAGGCTAAATATAAAGCGAAGCGCGATAAACAAGCACTTGTTAATCGTATGGGCATAGATCCAGATAAAAACTGGGCGGCTAATTATCAAATTCTTCCTGGGAAAGAGAAAGTTGTTACCGAGCTTAAGAAGCTTGCAGAGAAAGCTGACATTATCTATCTCGCAACCGATTTGGATCGCGAGGGAGAGGCGATTGCTTGGCATTTAAAAGAAATAATTGGTGGCGATGATGATAAATTTCGTCGGGTAGTTTTTAATGAAATTACCGAAAGCTCAATTCAACAAGCTTTTGCTACCCCGGGTGAATTGAGTATGCCTGGCGTTAATGCCCAACAAGCACGCCGTTTTCTTGATAGAGTGGTTGGCTTTATGGTTAGCCCGCTGTTATGGAAAAAAGTAGCCCGTGGTTTATCCGCAGGACGGGTACAATCAGTTGCGGTTAAGCTAGTCGTTGAAAAAGAACGTGAAATAAAAGCGTTTGATCCAAAAGAGTTTTGGGAAGTAAGTGCCGACACTCATGCAACGTCTGCTGAAAGTAAAGGAGCAGCGTTAGCACTTGATGTTACTCATAACAACGGCAAGGCGTTTAAACCGACTAATAAAGCCGATACTGATAAAGCATTAGCGGTATTAGAGTCGGCGGATTATGCGGTAAGTAAACGTGAAGATAGGCCGTCAAAAAGTACACCGTCAGCACCTTTTATTACCTCTACATTACAACAGGCGGCAAGTACTAAATTAGGCTATGGCGTTAAACGTACTATGGGCTTAGCTCAACGTTTATATGAAGCGGGTCACATTACTTATATGCGTACCGACTCAACTAATTTAAGTAAAGATGCCGTTGAAATGTGTCGCGATTATATTGCTAAAAGCTTTGGTGAAAACTACTTGCCTGAAAAGCCAAAAGCTTATGGTTCAAAAGCAGGGGCTCAAGAGGCGCATGAAGCGATTCGTCCATCAAATGTAAAAGTTGAATCTGCCTTTATGGAAGGTATCGATGCCGATGCTAAAAAACTTTATGATTTAATTTGGCGTCAATTTGTTGCTTGTCAAATGACTGCGGCGCGTTACACCGTCAGTACGTTAACAATTAGCGCAGCTGGATTTGATTTAAAAGCCAAAGGCCGCGTTATGCAGTTTGATGGCTGGACTAAAGTGCACCCGCAATTATCAAAAGGTGATGACAAACACTTACCTGATTTAGCTGTTGGTGAAGTGTTAGTCTTAGATAATTTAGACGCAACTCAGCACTTTACTAAGCCACCAGCACGTTTTGGTGAAGCGTCTTTAGTGAAAGAGTTAGAAAAACGTTCTATTGGCCGCCCATCTACTTATGCGTCAATCATTTCTACTATTCAAGATAGAGGCTATGTCCGTTTAGATAAAAAACGTTTTTATGCCGAGAAAATGGGTGAAATAGTTACTAACAGTTTATCTGGCAGCTTTGAAAAGTTAATGAGCTACGAGTTTACCTCGAATATGGAACAAGAGCTTGATGAAATTGCAGCTGGTACTGCTGATTGGAAAGGTGTATTAGACGAGTTTTATAAAAACTTTACTAAACAATTATCAAAAGCTGACCAACCATCTGAAGATGGTGGTATGCAAACGAATGAGCCGGTATTAACGGATATAGATTGTCCTACTTGTAACCGTAAAATGGGTATTCGAACAGCTCAAACGGGCGTGTTTTTAGGTTGCTCTGGTTACGCTTTACCACCTAAAGAGCGCTGTACTAAAACCATGAACTTAACGTCGGGTGAAGAAGCGGTAAGTATTTTAGCTGAAGATGCAGAAACAGAAGCCCTTATGGCAATGCGCCGTTGTGACAAATGTGGCACCGCGATGGACAATTACCTTATTGACGAAACACGTAAATTACATGTTTGTGGTAATAACCCTGTCTGTGATGGCATTGAAGTTGAAGAGGGCGAATTTAAAATTAAGGGTTACGATGGACCTATTTTAGATTGTGATCGTTGTGAATCACCAATGGAGCTGAAGTCAGGTCGTTTTGGTAAATATTTCGATTGTACTAATGAGGAATGTAAAAATACTCGTAAGTTGTTAGCTAGCGGCGAAGCTGCGCCGCCAAAAGAAGATCCAGTGCAATTGCCTGAGCTTGAATGTGAAAAATCTGAAGCACATTTTGTACTGCGTGATGGCGCTGCGGGTATTTTCTTAGCGGCGAATACTTTCCCTCGTTCACGGGAGACTCGTGCACCAAAAGTTGCTGAGTTACAACGCTTTAGAGATAGAATATCGAGTAAATTCTATTATCTGGCTGATGCGCCCTCAGAAGATAATGAAGGCAATTTATCGGTAGTACGTTACAGTCGTAAAACGAAAGAACAGTACGTAATGACCGAAATCCCAACAGAGGACGGGAAGCCAAAAGCAACTGGTTGGACTGCTAAATATATTGACGGTAAATGGGTTGAAGATATTCCTAAACCTAAGAAAAAGCCGGCTAAAAAGAAAGCAGCCACTAAAAAAGCGACAGATAAAACAAAGTAATATTGTTTTGTAAACTCCGTATATACCCATGATACTTCAAGATACGAGTTTCAGGATGACTGAGCGATTCATGATCAAGGCGCATCTTTTTATTAATGGTTGTTCCCTTAAAAATAGATGCAACGAAGACTATGGATTACTCAGTCATCCCCGTAGGGCTGGTTTAGAAACGTTTTATGCTACGTTATTGATTTCGACAAGGGAACAACCATTCTCTTCAATAAATAATTTGCCTAAAGACGTTTCTAATTCCAGCTGAATCCGGCATCTTGAGGTAACATGGGTATACAAATCCTTCAACTATCCTATTATTCTCAATAGCTTAGTTGAAGGTGATAAATAAGTCCTATCTTTAACTAATCTAACGCATACTATTTTAGATCAGGTTTACCTCAATAAAATCTATTTCCCCTTTTTTTTTAAAAAAACTGTTATGGTATTCTTTTATATTAAGTTGCTTAAATTTTAGCTAGGCAAAAGCTTAATTCTAGTCTAAAAAATATTTTTTGGGAGAACACATATGACAGACGTTGTTTCAGTAGAGAGTAACCTTGATATAAGGGCAACTTACTTGAGTGCAGAAGAATTAAAGCTTGCTGCATCTTTACTCTTTCAGGCCTATCATGATGATCCTGTTTTTTTAGAAATATTTAACAGTAAAAAAGAAGGCTACGAACAAAGGTTAAGAGCGTCAATTAGAGAAGAGCTAAGTGCTTTTTGGCAAGCTAAACAACCTATGGTTGGTTTATTTCTTGGCGACTCAATGGTGGGGGTTGCGTGTTTAAATAGCCCAGATGATAGTGTAGGTAGTAATAGATTTTGGCACTGGCGTCTTAAAATGTTACTTACCGCTGGCTATTTTAGTACTAAGCAGATGATAGAAAAAGAGCAAAACGTTATTGCAGCAGTGCCGTTAAAAAAATTCCATATGTTATCTTTTATTGCTATTCACCCATTACACCAACACCATGGCTTTGGTCAATATTTAATGGCTGCCGTTGACACCGTATTAAAAGAGCATAGCGATAGTGAAGGTGTTGCTGTTTATGCCACCTCGGGTAAGTTTAAAGCTTTTTTTGAAGACTCCAACTACGAATTTATTAAAGAGGTATCTGTCGGTAAAGTATCAGGTGCCTTGATGGTGCATTATCGTGATAAGTAATACATAAGTAATTTTGGGCTTATATCAATAATTAACTCGCTCAACTTTGTTTTATCGCTATGCAGTATACTCAGGAGGGTATCAGTCACATTATCTTTTTAATACATTGTTCAATACTTCTTGTTTTTTAGCTTGTGTTTAGGAAAATAAACTATAGTTCCTCGAATAAGTGACTCTCTGTTACGGCAATACAAACATTACTAGCGTTCACTCTTCGTCACATATAAATTAATCATGTAGTCATTTGCTACATTTTTTGTAAGACATGTCTTACATGAGTGTGAGATATATTGTCTTTAATGATAGGAATTATTACTGATTTAAGATTAAGTGTATGAATTTCAATGTTATTAATTCATAGCCAACAACTTACCAGCGAAATGTTTTTTTTATACATCCTTCGAAATTTTAGTTTTAAGTGTAATATTAAACATGTCAGGAAGACACAGAGCAGGAAGCTCTTTAATGAACTTTATTAACGTAATAGGTTATTAAGGTAAAAATACTAAAGTACGGAGTACTAAGGTATATGAGGGAGGCTTAAGGATTAAGTCGAGTAATTAGGATATTACTAAAGGATGAAATGAACAAGGATGTGAGCCAATAAGGATTTTGGCGTCAGGAAGACAATGTCTAGGAGACAGTTTGCGTTGTAAATGGAATTTATACAAAGGAATTTTTCAAGGATGATAGCAAGGATATACAAGGATGCAATGCTAAAGGACAATAAGTAGGTATTACTTAAAGGATATACTAAGGACAGTGATCATGGATGAACTGAGAACACTAAATAAAAGTGCAGGATGCACATAAGCTAGTTATAAAGTGCAGCTCTTAGAGCTGCATTTTTTTATGCCTGATATTAAGTTAATTTAACCTATAACAGTAGTTTGTTGACGTAGTATAAAAAGAAAAGACGACTGTGTTCAACATAGTCGCCTTTGAATTAATTTAACTTTGTCAAAACTAACTTGTTAGCTTATTACCCTGTTCAACTAACTTTTCTAATAATGGCGCTACTTGCCAATAAGTATTGCCAGCTTGGCGTTGAAACTTTTTAATTGTAGCGACTACTTTTTCTAAACCAATTTCATCGGCATAACACATAGGACCACCTAAATAGCGTGGAAATCCATAACCGTTCAGCCAAATTGCGTCGATATCACTGGCGCGGCTAGCGATGTTTTGTTCAAGTATATAGGCGCCTTCGTTGATCAATGCAAAAATTAGTCGTTGTTGAATTTCTTCATCGGTGATGTCATTGCGTTGGGTGATAGCTAACTTAGCCGCGTGATCTTTAATAAGGTTATTGGCGATATCGTCTGAACTACGTTTATTGGTTTTTTCATCATATTGATAAAAACCAGCGTGAGTTTTTTGACCTAATCGGCCAGCTTCTACTAGCATGTCAGCGGCAGCAAAGTAGCAAGGATCGTCTGGACGGTCAGTATTTGCTTGTCGTGCTTTATAGCCAATATCTATGCCTGACATATCGTTAACCGCTAATGGCCCCATGGCCATTCCCCATTGCACCATGGCATTATCTATTTGTTGTGGTGTAGCACCTTCTAGTAATAACATGTTGGCTTCGCGCCCATAACAAGCATACATGCGATTGCCAACAAAACCGTAGCAAACTTTGACAGCTACGCTTACTTTACCCATTTTTTTACCTAAGTTCATCGCAGTAGTAAGTGTTTGGGCATCGGTAGATTTAGTGGCAACTACTTCCAATAACTTCATGATATTGGCAGGACTAAAAAAGTGCATACCAACCACTTTTTCTGGTCGTGTGGTTGCTTTGGCTATTTCATCAATATCTAAGTAGGAGGTATTACTCGCGAGAATAGCATCACTCTTACAAACACTATCTAGTTGAGAAAATATTTCTTTTTTGACCGCCATGGTTTCAAAGGCGGCTTCTACAACGAGATCAACTTGCGCTAAATCTTGATAGTCACAAGTGCCAGTAATTAACGCCATACATTGATTAACTTGTTCTTTATTAATAATGCCACGTGTTTGGGCTTGGTGATAACGTTTAGCAATCGCATTAATGCCCTTGGCTAAATTACTTTGACTCATTTCTAGCAGGGTGACATTAATGCCGGCATTAGCAAAACACATAGCAATACCACCACCCATAGTGCCAGCACCAATAACGGCAACTGACTTTATTTCACTAGGGGTTGGTTTTGAATCACTAGCAAGCATTACTTTAGCCGCAGTTTTTTCAGCAAAAAATGCGTGGCGCATTGCACGAGATTGCGCAGAGCCTCTACAGGCGACAAAATATTCTCGCTCTTTCGCCATGGCTTCATTTAAAGGTAAAGTAAATGCATTTTCTATTGAGTTAATGGCGCTTTGTGGTGCTTGCTGACCACGTGATTTTTTAGCCAGTTTGTCTCTAAATTGCTGACATAACGCTAACGCAGCTTGTTTTTCTTTACTATTAAGTGACATTGGCTGTTGAGTGATTACTTTACTTGTTTGTTCTTGTGCAAGTAGCGCTTTAGTAAAGGTAATGGTTTGGGTAAGCAAATGATCTTTATTACTATTATCAACACTGATAAGTAGATCAATAATGCCATAGCCATCAAGTTGCTCTACTTTTTGAGGTTTTCCTGAGGTGATCATTGTTAGCGCTAATTCAACACCGGCAATTCTTGGTAATAACTGTGTACCGCCAGCACCAGGAATTAGCCCAAGAGTAACTTCAGGTAAGCCAAGTTTTGTGCCTTTAACAGCAACGCGATAATGACAGGCAAGCGCTAATTCAAAGCCGCCACCTAATACGCTACCAAAAAGTGCCGCAACGATAGGTTTTTTACATTGGTTGATACGTTGTAAAACATCGGGTAAATGTGGCTCTTTTGGCGTTTTACCAAATTCTTTAATATCAGCCCCGGCAATAAAAGTTTTACCTTGGCAATAGATAACAATAGCCGCAATATTTTCATTCTGTTCTGCTTCAGTAATAGCATCTACTACCCCTTGGCGAACGGCATGAGATAGCGCATTTACTGGTGGATTATCAATATTGATGATAGCAATGTTATCAGCTTGTGATGTTGTTGGTATTAATTGTATAGGGTTAGTCATATTTTTATTTTATCCTAGTGCAGTTATCACTATTTAGTTGGCTATAGATTACTATTTGTATTTCCCTTTGTTATCCTGAGCTTGTCGAAGGGTTAATACCAATTGAATTAATGAATGCACCACTTAGCGATAATTAAAAGGCTTAGAGGCAAGGCATTGATTGAAGATAATGGTTATTCCCTTGTCAAAATCAATAACGCTGCATATAAGCCTTTTAAACTCGCCCTTCGGGAGTTTCGTAGCAAACTGATAACATCACAAAATGAATGAAATATAGAATAACTATGTTTAACTCATTTTGTTTG
>SPKZ01003507.1_pt1 | contig 18672 bp, 25 predicted proteins | sample 2456571 | NCBI WGS metagenome assembly SPKZ01 (sample SAMN11192286, study PRJNA482655) | marine metagenome | biome: ENVO:00000447; feature: ENVO:00000244|ENVO:00000211|ENVO:00000569|ENVO:00002023; material: ENVO:00002151; isolation source: ocean water from marine abyssalpelagic zone ... | reverse complement strand
TTGGCGTTTGCGACCAAGCCCAAACCCAAGCTGATCAAATGGGCCTTGGTGCCCTAAAGCCTGAAACAATGAATTTCATTGCAGCCGGGTTCATGCCCATCATTGAAAAGATCAAAGAAGCATGGCCTGCAGCCGTTGCAGCATTGAAAGAGACTGACAACCCCAAGTTGGCACGGGAACAACGCCTTGTGTTGCGTTCTTTGTGGTCTGAACTGGAAAAGGTGCGCAAGCAGGTCAAAGCAGAAAGCGTTGCAACTGGCAAGATCATTGACGGCATTGCACGCAAATTCAGTGAAGAAATGAAAGCCGTTGGCGTGAAGCTTGATGACATTGAAAAAGCTGAACAACGGGCACGGGAAGCAAAAGAAGCCCAACTGATTGCAGAACGCAAAGCAAAGATTGCTGAACGTTGCCCCAATCACTTTGAATCAATGCCTGATGATGTGCTGAAGATGCTGACAGAAAATCAATTTGCTGATCAGCTGCAAGCAGCCATTGCACGCAAAGAACGGGAAGAAAAAGAAGCCCGTGAAGCTGCAGAGCAAGCCGAAAAGGAACGGCAAGAAGCAGAAAGAAAGCGCAAGGAACAAGAAGCAGCCCAGCAGGCCGAAATGCAGCGATTGCGGGAAGAAAACGAAAAGGCCAGGGCAAAGGCCCAACAAGAAAAAGAAGCCCGTCAACAGGCTGAAAGGGAAGCTGAAGAAGCCCGGCAGGCAGAAGCCGAAGCCAAAGCCAAGGCCAAAGCAGAAAAGGAACTTGCAGAACGCAAACAGGCAAAGCTAGAAATTCAGCCAGTTGCAGTTGACCTTTCAACCCGTGAAGGCCCTGAAAAGGCAATTGTTGTGCGCAAGGCTGATCTTTCAAAACTTTCAGTTGATGAAGTTGACCATGAACGGCTTTCAATTGCAATTGACCCTGCAAGCCCGGCTGATTATGCAGTTCATGAAATCCCATTGCAGAAGCAGATTCAATCAGGCATTTTGCAGGCCAACTTGAAACAGGCAGTGAACATGCTTGTGAAGGCTTGTCATGGCTTGGCCAAAGAAGCCGGGTGGTGGCATGACTTAGAAACAGGGGAATTCAAAAAGCGTTCAGAACTTGAATTGATTGCCCTTGAACATTCAGAACTTGGTGAAGCAACTGAAGGGGTGCGAAAAAGCTGCAAAGATGACAAGTTGCCCCATCGCATGATGACAGAAGTTGAATTGGCTGATTGCATCATTCGCATTGCTGACCATGCCGGGGGCTATGGTTACGACTTGGCCGGGGCCTTGGTTGAAAAACTTGCCTACAATGCAAGCCGGGCTGATCACAAGATTGAAGCCCGGAAAGCTGAAGGGGGCAAAAAATCATGACAGGCAAAACAACTTGGGAAAAGGTTTCAGTGTGGAGCATTGAAACCCTTTCCTTTTTGGCAAATCGTGATGCATTTTTCAAAACCAAATCAGGCAAGCGTTTTCAAATTTTGCCTGAATCACGGTTGCAATTGGTTCAAGGTGGCGTGAAGCTTGATGGGTTTCTTTTCGCAAAATCACCTGAATTTGCAAATCAAAGTTGTTCTGTTGTTTCCTACATGCTGCCAGATGCCAGGAAGCAACAAACCCCTGAACATGTCAGGGCGCTAAAAATCAAACAACAAACTTTGCGCATCAATTTTCTGAAACAAAACTATGAAGCGGCAAAGCGTGAAGGTGATTCATTGAAAGCGAAATTGAATCACATTGAAAAAAAGGTTGAAGGAAACCTTGATCAGCAATGCAGAATTGCCACAGACATCAATGAAGCAAAAATGATCAGAAAGGCACTTGAAGATGAAGTTCTTTAAAAAGACAGAAGGCCAATCAGACTTTCACGGCAACGGCAGGGAATATCAACTTCAAGGCTTTATTGGCACTGAAGGGCTTGACCCTTCAAAAATCCTGACGGTATCATTTCACAAAGCTTTGGGCAATGTGACTTTGGTTGAATTGCGTAAAAACTGTGATCAGACATTTTCAGCAACCATGACTGCAAAGGAATTCTTTGAATTGCTTGATGAGCTGAAGCAATTGGCAATGCAGGAAACGGGGCAAATTCCTGATGGTTCTTTTTGGCGGGTTGAAGATGCTTGCAGCCCTCGCAGCTTTCAGCGTGAAACCATTGAATATGTGCGAAAAGATGGCCATTGGTGGCGCATGGATATGGCACACAAGGATGAATCAGACATGTTGCCAGGGCCATCAGGTGAAACGCCACTTGAAAAGCATGAACGCATCAATGCCATGAAGAAGGCTGCAATGTTGGGGGTGATGTGATGGCGAATCAATACTTGACCCCAAAAGAAGAAATCACTGAAACAATTGCCTTTTTGCGTCAAATTGCCAATGATCTTGAAGAAAATGCACTTGGTTTGCGTGATGTTGATTTGCTTGTTCATAACAAAGGCGCCATGAATGACCCGCCAACAACAAAAGTTGTCATTGAACTTGATTGCATTGGTTGGACTGGGAAGAACCCAAAGCATGGCCTGATTGGGAATAACATTGATTTCAGCATGCCAAGCAAAGGGGCATCAAATGACTGATGAAGGCTATGAACCAACATTGAATGAACAGGTTTTTGATGCAATTGCTGGCTTGCGTTTGTGTCAGGAACTTGTGCAAAGCACTGCAGCCAGGATTGAAAGCAACAAGCGTGACATTGCCTTTCATGTAAAGGAAATTGATGAACAACAACTTGAATTGAAACGGTTTCAAGGGTATCTTGAATCAAATGAAAAAAAGATGCTTGATGCCAAAGATGATTTGAAAAATGCAATTGAAAACTTGACCAAATTGAATGATGAACGCATTGCCTATGAGGCTGAAAGGTGCAAGGAAATCAAAGAAAACATTGCCAATCAAAATGAACAAGGGGCTGAAGATGGCGCATGAATTGAAAGTTGGTGGCCTTTACAAAATCACCTACAATATCACCCATTTCCGAAAAGGCACATTCTATGCAACTTTGGTTGCTGATCATGGCAAATGGGTTGATGTGAAAATTGTTGAAGGCAGCACCAAGTGCCCTTTGCCTGAAAATGACAGGCATGAAGGGGAACAATCACGGGTGCGCAAAAGCTTTTGCGTTTTCAAGGAAGTCACGGCAGAATGAAAGGCTTTCAAGATGGCATGTGAACTTGACCCTTCAGAATGGCTTTTTGATACTGATGAAGAAGAAGCATGCTGGCTGAAAATGGCCAAAATCTTTGAAGCCAGAAAAGAAAGGCTTTTAAAAATTGCCCGGAAACGGGTTGGCAAAAAGTATCATGAACAGTTTGATGAATTGATTGAAGCATTGTATTCAATCAGCAATGTTGAAATTGTTTCAGTCAAACATTCACGGCATGGCAAGATTGACAGATTCACCAAATGGCAATATGGCCCTGAAAGAAGCCTTTCTTGGACAGTTGTGTCTGATTGGCAGGCCGGGGAACTTTGGTTGCCACTTGGCAAGGGCAGATGCCTTTGGCTTTGTTATTCAAATTGATCAAAACGGTTTACCACACTGAACCATGTTTTGGGGCTTGATTGATCGGGGGATGCAATCAGGCCTTTTTTTGTTTGGCTATGCTGGCAGAATGGCACACTGAAAGGGCAAAGGGTAGCAATATGACCAACAGCAAGAAGGCAGCCCCAAAACGGGCAACGCCTACCAAAACAGCCAAGAAGGCAGCAGCAAAAAAACGTGCAGTTGATAAAGCGGCAGCAAAAAAGCGGGTTGTCAAAAAGGCAGCAAGCAAGAAGGCTTCAGCAGCAGGCAGGCCGCACGGGCTGAAAGAACGCCCTGACGTTTTTGCAACTGTTACTGAATGCCAAAGGTTGGGAATGCCCTTGACTGAAACAGCAACTGCAATTGGGTTCACTGATCGGGCTTGCCATCACTGGCTAAAAGAAGGGCGTGAAATTGCTGAACGCATTGCAAAGGCAGAAATGGGTGAGGGGCCTGCAATCACTTTGACTGACAAAGAAAGCCTTTCATTTCAATTTCTTCAGGCCTTTGAAAAGGGGAAGGCTGCCTTTGTTCGTGAAAACCTTCAGAACATCACAGCACAAGCCCCTGAATCATGGCAGGCTTCAGCATGGCTGCTTGAAAGAAGGCGCCCTGATCAGTTCAGCAAGCATGAAGTTCTTGATGCACAGGTTGTTGAAGTGAAAGAAAGCCCGGCAGATGCCATGAAGCGCAAGCTTGCAGAAATCAAGGCACGTTCAAAAGGTGGCAGTGATGCCTAGCGTTGTGCTTGATCATAGGGGCTACCCATCACTTGAAACTGATTCAGGCCTTGTTGTTGTGCTCGATTCTTACACTTGGAACAGGTTTCTTTTGGGTTGGGTTGATGCGCAAAGGCTGCAAGCAATCGTTGAAGAAAAATATGAATGGGATGAAGGGGCACCTGATGACAGTTGAAGCAGACAAATTCAAGACCTTCAAAATGGGCATGCAGCAAAGGCAGGTGAATTGCCAGTCATGCGGCAAAGCCTTCATGACTCTTGATTCCCCAATCTTTTGTGAAAGGCGGCACATTTGTTCATGGTGCAGATTCACAGAACTTCACAGGCCAACAAAAATTGGTGATTTTGACCAAAGGCCCAAAATTTCAATTTGCTGACCTATGGGCCAAAGCTTAGCTGAACAAGTTGCCCTGCTGCCAGCAGATGAGCAAGAAGCCTTCTTTGATGAATTCCCCCCTGAACTTTTGGTCGATGATTGGGAATTTTGGGCAAGGCCTGAACAGTTGCGCCCTGGAGGCAATTGGTCCAACTGGCTTTGCCGTTGCGGCAGGGGTTGGGGAAAGACGCACGTTGGAGCAAAGACGGTTGAAGAATGGGCAAGGGAAACACCCGGCATCAGAATTGCCCTTGTTGCCCCAACTGCTGCTGATGCCCGTGATGTGATGATTGAAGGTGATTCTGGCATTTTGTCAGTTGCCCGTTCAGACTTCATGCCCCGGTTCAATCCTTCAAAGCGCAAAGTGACATGGCCAAATGGTTCTGTTGCAATCTATTATTCAGCAGAAAAGCCTGCACGTTTGCGGGGTCCACAGCATCACAAGGCATGGTGTGATGAATTGTGTGCTTGGGAACGTGAAGAAGAAACTTGGGACATGTTGCAAATGGGCTTGCGCCTTGGTGACAACCCGCAAGCAGTCATCACGACAACCCCAAAGCCAACTGAAACCCTTCTAGCTATTCAGGAAGATTCAGCAACACATTTGACCATTGGCAGCACCTATGACAACCAATCAAACTTGGCGCCCAAATTCCTTGACACAATCAAGAAAAAATATGAAGGCACAAGGCTAGGTGAACAAGAACTTCATGCAAAAGTTCTGAATGACAAGCCGGGCGCATTGTGGAAACGTCATATGATTTCTGACAACAGGGTGAAAGGGCACCCTGATTTGGTCAGAATCGTTGTTGCAATTGACCCTGCTGTGACAAGTGATCCAAAATCAGATGAAACAGGCATTGTTGCTGTTGGCAAAGGTGTTGATGGCCTTGCATACGTCTTGAAAGATTTGTCAGGCAAGCTGAAACCCCGTGAATGGGCATCAAGGGCAGTCAATTACTTTGAAGAAAAAAATGCAGATAAGATTGTTGCTGAAGTCAACAACGGGGGTGATCTTGTTGGTGAAATGGTGCAAATCATCAGCCCGGCCGCATTTGATTCAGGCTTCAAAAAGGTCACTGCTTCAAAGGGCAAAATCACACGGGCTGAACCAATTGCTGCCTTGTATGAGCAGGGCCGGGTGAAGCACGTTGGCAACTTTGGAACGCTTGAAGATCAGATGTGTGACTATGAGCCAGAAAACTATTCAACATCACCTGACAGAATGGACGCCCTAGTCTGGGCATTGCATGAATTGATGCTTGAAGAAGAATCAGGGCTTGGCATTCGCTTTCTTTGACGCAAAAAGGGGCATTGTTGACAAAAACAAGGGGGCTTCATGTGGTGGTTCAGAAAGAAATCTGAAAAAGTGCGGGTCAGCCAATCCCAAATTGTGGGCGTATCTGAAGCCCGTGGCATGGGGCGTGAAAATTGGGCATACACCACTGAAGGCTATGGTGCCAACGTCATTGTGAACCGTTGCGTTTCCCTGATTGCAAGGGGCATGGGTTCAATCAGGCTGATTGTTCAAGTTGACGGTGAAAACGCACCTGATCACCCCTTGCAAACCATACTGGACAAGCCCAACCCAAACTTGAAGGCGCAATCAACACTGATTGAACAATTGATTGGCTTTCACCAAACAACGGGCAACAGTTATCTTGAAGCAGTCAGAATGAATGATCAATCTGAACCGCTGGAACTTTGGGTTTGGCCAAGTCAGCAAATGGAAGTGTTGCTTGCACCGGGCAAAAGAATTCCGAGGGGTTACAAGTGGAGCAATGGCCAGGATGATCTTGCATGGCCCGTTGATCCTTTGACAGGCCAATCGGACATGCTGCATTTTAAGACGTTCAACCCTAATGATCAGTATGTGGGACAAAGCCCAATGCAGGCCATTGCAAGCAGCATCAATCAGCACAATGCAGCCGGTGATTGGAACTTCAAAATGCTGAAAAATTCAGCCCAACCATCAGGCGTTTTGAAGACAACAAAAATTTTGACTGATGATCAATGGCTTCAGCTTCAAAAGCGCATGGAATTTGATCAAATGGGGCCAGATAATGCCAAAAGGGCAATGATTCTTGAAGGGGACCTTGATTGGCAGCAATTGGGCCTTTCACCTTCTGACATGGATTGGTATAACGGCAAACAGATGTCAGCCCGTGAAATTGCCGGGGGCTATGGGGTGCCAACGCAGGTTATTCCTATTCAGGGTGATCAAACTTTTGCCAATTATGAACAAGCCCGTTCTGCCCTTTGGGAAGATACAGTCATTCCGCTTGAAAATGACTTGGTTGAAAACCTGAATGCTTGGCTTGTGCCAATGTACGACACCCCAGGCCTATCAATCACGTTTGACATTGATTCAATACCGGCACTTGAACCAAGGCGTGCTGAAAAATGGGCTGCAATTGGCAGTGCAAATTGGCTGACCATCAATGAAAAGCGTGAAGCAACTGGATATGATCAGCTTGAAGGTGATGCATTCAACCAAGTGTTCATTCCTGCCGGCCAAATCCCGGCTGATTTTGACCCCTTTTCAACGGGGGTGCCTACGGGAACGGCAACGGCACAAAACCCGCCAAACAGCCAGGAAACAACGCCACAACCTGAAATGACAATTGAACCTGATGAAGATGAAATTGTTCAGGCAACCCGGCTGATCATGGCTGAATACAAATGTGCTGAAGCAACGGCAAGAATTGTTGCTGAATCAGCACTTGAAAAAACGGCTGCTTGCTGTGACAATCATTGACCCATTGACGCAAGGTGATGCATTGGCATCAGCTATTGCACAAGAAAACTTGCGCATTGCGCTTGAAGCACGGGGTTCACGGGCTTTGTTTTTGGAGCATCGCAGATATGGCAACCAAGCAGCCCGGCAATATGTGCAAACCAACGGGGACCAATCAGCACTTGATGCACTTTCTGAAGAACACAGGCAAAACGTTCAGGAAATCATCAATAGAATGTATGTGCCATCAATTCGGGCTTCATCAGGGCTTGTGATTGAAGAAGCACCCAAGGCTGCATTTTCAAGACGCATCAAAAAGGATTTGCAGGGCACGGTTGGTGCTTTGATTGCAGAATACACTTCAGAAATGTCATTTGAAAAAAGCACCCTGATTCTTGGCACAAGCCGGGACTTGCTACGGGAAACCATAGCAACCGGGCTTGCTGACGGTGAAGGCCAAGCAGCAATTGGCAAACAGATTTCAGAAACCTTTTCAGGCAACATCAGCAGTTTCAGGGCAAACATGACTGCCAGAACGGAAACGCACCAAGCAGCCCAAAATGCAAGCCTTGAAACATTCAAAAGCCTGAACTTGCCCGGCAGGCTGAAGACTTGGGTGCCAGTGCGTGACAGCAGAACCCGTGATTGGCATGAAACGCCTGATGTTGTTTTTCAGCAACGCAGGCCTGATGAACCATTCAGTGTTGACGGTGATGCCCTTCAGTTTCCGGGTGATCCAAAGGGTAGGGCTGACAATGTGATCAATTGCCGTTGCGTCATGGTTTATAGGCGCCCAATGGTCTAAAGGTCAGGAAAGGTCAAAAACCCGGTTGATTGGGTCAAAATGACACCTAGCGTTGCGGCAGGAAGGGGGGCAAAAATGCCAGCAGTTCTTGGAATGGAGCAAAAACGGCTGAAAGTGCCGTTCCAGCTTGACCAAAAGATGATTTCAGAAACAGGTCAATTCACAGGCCTTGCTTCAACTTTTGGCAACGTTGATTTTGGTGGTGATGTGTTCGCACCAACTGCCTTTGATGATACCCTTTCAGAATGGACCCAAAAAAATCAGCTTCCCCTGATGCCTTGGTTTCATGACATGACAGTTTTGGTTGGTGATTGGCTGCAAATGGGCGTGACCCCTGAAGGCCTTTCAGTGACCGGGCAAGTTTGGATTCAGGAACAAAAGCGCACCAATGAAGCAACAATGGTTCACAACTTGTTGACCGGGACCGGGCCAAAGGCCCTTTCTGTTGGTGTTGGCATTGAAGAATTCAGCCTTGATGACATTGACGGGGAACGGGTGCGCCTGATTGAAAAGGCAAGCCTGATTGAAATTTCAGTTGTGCCTTTTGGCATGAACCCAAAAGCTTTGATCACTGCTGCCAAGGTTCTTGATGCAAATGGGGAACCAAACAAACGCAAAATTGAAAAACTTCTGATTGAATCAGGCCTTTCAGAAAAGAAAGCAAAAGCCTTGATTGCTGATGGTTGGGAAGGTTTGACCGTGACGGCAAACCAAGATCAAACCGGCAATGACCGTGACGGTTTAGGCATCGACTCCGCAACAGTTTCAAGCCTGATGAATCTGAAAACCCTTTTCAGTTCTTAGAAAGGAACAAGAAAATGACCACTGCAATTCAAACGATGGTTGATGCAATCGCAACCAATTTTGAAGAATTCAAGCACAAGAACAATGAACGTCTTGATGCCATTGAAAAGAAGGGCCATGAACCCGCCCATTTGGTTCAAGCAGTTGAAAAGCTGAATGAATCAATGGATTCAGCCCAAAAAACCATTGAAGAATTGACCCAAGCCAACAAGGCCTTGCAGGCACAAGCTGCACGCAAAGAAGCCACGATTGAAATTGGCAAAGGCAAAAAAGTTCACGTTGACCCTGAAGCGAAAAAGGCCCAGGATGCCTATTTGCGCAAAGGTGCTGATGAAGAAGAATTTGCCGCCTTGACTCGCAAAGCCTTGGGCGTTCAATCCAACCCTGATGGTGGTTTCTGGGCCACTCCTGACATGTCAGGCCGGGTCATTGAGGGCACCTATGTCACAAGCCCAATCCGGGCTTTGGCGAGCGTTCAAACCATTTCAGGTTTCAGCCTTGAAGGCACCTATGACCAAGGGGAAGCAGAAGTTGGTTGGACAGGTGAAACTGACCCACGCCCAAGCACGGGCACCCCGCAAATTGGTGCTTGGTCCATTCCAGCCCATGAAATCTATGCAAAGCCAAAAGCTACGCAGAAGTTCTTGGAAGATGCAAACGTTGATGTTGAATCATGGCTTGTTGGCAAAGTGCGTGACAAGTTCACCCGTGAAAGTAATTTTCAATACTTCAACGGTGATGCCAACGGCAAGCCTGAAGGCATTTTGACCCTTGCTGATTCAAATGCAGATTACAGAGACATTCCTGCAAATGACCAAATCCGCACGGTTCTTTCAGGCAATGCTGCAACCTTCACTTCTGATGCCATCATTGATATGTTGTATGGCCTGAAATCACAATTTGCAGCAAATGCTGCTTGGGGTTGTGCCCGTCCTTCTGTCGGTGAAATTCGCAAATTGCGGTACACTGGCGGCAATGAAGAATACATTTGGCAGCCAAGTTATCAGGCAGGCACCCCTGCAACCTTACTTGGAATTCCACAATATGACATGGATGACATGCCACTGGTGGCCAATGGTGCATTGTCACTTGTTCTTGCTGACTGGCGTGAATCGGTTCAAATCGTTGACCGTCTTGGCATGGCTGTTTTGCGTGATCCGTACTGTTCAAAACCATATGTTGAATTCTATTGCCGCATGCGTACAGGTTCAAAAGTGATCAACACTGACGCCATGATTCGCATGAAGATTGGCAATTGATCCATCAGAAACCTTAACGCCCCCGCAAGGGGGCACCCTTTAAAACCCAATAAAACAAAGGAAAAAAAACCATGTCTTGCATGAATGACCTTCTTTCAAAAATCCGGGGTGCTGGCGTTTTCACTGCTTTAGCAGGTGCAGATGCCAGTTCACAAGCCGTTGATACTACTGGCTTTCAAAGCCTGACCTTCATTGGCGAGTTCACCAATAGTGATGAAAATGGTGGCCCACAACTTGCCCTTCAGCATTCTGAAGATGGCATCACCTATGAGCCTGTTGGCGCTGATGATGTCTTGCCTTGGGACCATGAAAACGGCACGGGTTCAATTGCGTTCCCTTCTGGCGTTGAAGGTGAATTGAAAATTGGTTATGTTGGCAATCGTCGCTTTGTCATTTGTGATGTTGTCAAAAATGGCAATTCTTCCGATGTGACCCTTGGCGCAATCCTTGGACACCCTGAAGTTGCCCCAACCTGATTCAATCCGATTGAAGCAAGTTGAAGCCCCTGGCCCAAGGTCAGGGGTTCTTTTTTTGTTTGCCTTTGCTATGTTGCGGGGAAAAGGGGGCAGAATGAGCAAAAACCAACCAACCCGGCAACCTGTTTTGCTGAAACGTCATTTTTCTTGGTGTGAAGACGGAAAGACAGTCAACAAAGCATTCAAGGGGGCAACGGTTGATTTGTTGCCTGATGCACTTGAAGCAGCAAGGCAGCTTGATGCAATTGCATACTTGATGCCTGATTCAGCAGCAAAGGGGCAAATTCACCAAGATCAGGCCCCGGCTGATGAAAAACTACCTGAAACAGAAAAGGCTCCTGAAAAGGCCCCGGAAACGAAACCTGATGGCATTGAAATGGACCGTGAAGCATGCACTGCTGAACTTGAAGGCCTGAAGGGCATTGGTCCAACCCTAGCCAAGCAGGTAAACCGCATCATTGGCGGGGGTCAAGCCCGGCTGAAAATACTTCTTGAAACACATTCTGATGAAGATGAAATCATTCAAAAGCTGATTGCTTTGCGTGGTGTTAATTCAAACACCCTGAATGATTGGTTTGCACAATTGAACGGGGCTTGATATGGCAAGATGTGGCAGTGAATTTTGGCTTGAAATTCAGCACCCAACTTTGGATTGGGTTGATTTGCATGGGCAGCAATCGACAACAGGCACAGTCAGCAATGAACAAGTTGATGTGACCACCAAAGAAACCATGTCATGGCGCAAGCTTTCAAATTGCGGAATGCGAATGGGCACAATCAGTGCTTCAGGTGTTATCGCTGACCGTGATTCACTTGGCCCAGATGCCCAAGCAGTCACAACTTGGATCAATGAACAGGCAGCATTTGGAAACTTGATCAACGCAAGGATCAGAATTGGCAATCAAAAAATCATACTTTCAGGGCTTTATCAGGTGGCATCATATGAACGCACGGGTGATCATAATGATGCAGAAAAATACAGCATCACGCTTGAAAGCTCAAACAACCTTGCCAATTATGAATTCCCAGTGTTTAGCTTTTTTCCACCAACCACTTTTGCGCATGGCTGGAGCGTTAGGCGGCTTCGTATAGATTTTGACGGCGATGGGCCACTTGTTGCGTATAGGGTAAGTGATGGCGCCACAGCAACCATTCCCTGGGATAGCAGCAACAACTATGCTGACGTCAAATGGCTAGAGGCTTGGCTCAACGGCTCACAGGGTCTGCTTACTTATGCCTATGACCAAGCACAGCAAGGCACGCTACCTAGTGGCGACCCTGAGCCATTGATGGACCTTGAACAACTTGACGTCAACGAAATGCCTCGACTTAGTGACGAAAGCGGCAATGTTTACACCAACAGTGCAGGCATTTTAGAAATAGAGTTTCAACGTGCCGGCGAGTCGTTTGGCCTAGATCGTTTTCTGGAAAGTGATCAGAGAGATTTTGGGCCACCTGCTGGGGGTGTCGATGTTGTTTTTGTACTCTATGCAGGCCGGTCAACTGTTACAGGCTTGACCAAAAAAGCATTTTCGCAAGGCCCTGGAGCATGGGGTCTCGGATCACGATTCACCCCCGGCAATGGTGACGGGTGGCAATGGAGCCCCGATGGCCCAAACCTAGAATTATTCAGCGGTGATGATGTCACGCAGCCGCATGTTGCAACCGGTGCTGTTTCAGACAATACCCCAAAAATATTAATGGTGAATGGAAAATCTATCACAGGTCCAGCCAGCCCGCAATCATGGGGAAAAAGCAAAGTCTATTGGGGCAGGGCTTCTAATAGTGCTAACACTACTTGGATAGGTTTTATGCAGGAAGCTTGGAGCTACTATGAAGACGCAAGCCAAGTAACTGAAGATTATATCAACAATGAAGTTGCACTGATTCAACAATACACTGCCAATAGCTTAGGGTTCACAATATGACTTTGTTATATATTCCAGTGAAAGATGAAACAATTGGGAATGCTATTGCCCAAGCCTTGTTTAGTCTAACAGTGCCAATTCATTTGCAAAATGAACTGCAGAAGAAAATGCGCAACGGCACAACAATAAAACACCCCGAAAAAGAAGAATACAGGCTGCCGGTTTACAATACTTTATACCCTTGTCATATTGAAGCAGATGAACATTGCCTAGACCCCTTTGTGCAGCCATTCATTGATGATGGGTTGATTGATGTTCAGGTTCTTGTTGACATGCAGCAAGCAATGATCAATGCAAAAGGCGGGGTGATTAATACTCTTGGCAACCTTCCTGAATTTTGGTTGCAGCAAGGCTTGGATTATGATGAAATGATGAATGAAGGTTGGTTTGAGGTGCAAGAATGATCAAAATGTCAAAAATGAAGGTGAAGGTGATTGAATCCCCTTCCATCTACCCTGTAACCCTTGATGAGGTGAAGCAGCATTTGCGCATCACCTATGATTTTGAAGATGCCTACCTTGAAGGCCTGATCGAAGTGGCAACTGAAGGCGTTCAAGATTATCTTGGCAGATATTTAATTACACACAAACTTTTGGGATCATTGGATATTCTTTCAACCAATGAGGCTTGGTGGTCAGGCACCCGGCAAGGCAGCATCAATGAATTGTCTGGCTATTCAAACACAATTGAAATGCGTTGGTTGCCTTTGATTTCAGTTGAAAGCATCACCACATATGCCAGAAATGACACCCCTGCAGTTTTCCCTAGTACAAATTACCGGGTTGACACTTCTGACCCTGATCTTTGGGGCAGAATCAGATTGGTTCAGGGTGCTGTTTGGCCTTCTGATTTGCGCAACCTGAATGGGGTTGAAATTCAATACTTTGTTGGCTATGGCACAACTGCTGATGATGTGCCAAGAATCTTGAAGCAAGGCCTTTTGATGGTCATTGCTTACCTTTACAACAACCGGGGCAGTTGTTGCGCTGAAGCATGCCAGGAAGGCCAAGGCGGGGGAACATTCTTGACCCCGTACCGGGTCAGGAAGGTTTGATCATGGGTTGCTGCAAGTCAGGACCAACAGCAGGCATTGACCCATCAGGTTTCAACAGGCCTTTCACCATTCAGAAGCCCCAACGTGCTCTTGATGGGGCCGGGGGCTTCACCAATGATGTTTGGCAAGATATAGGCCAATTGTGGGCATCAGTGAAGCAGCAATCGGGCAATGAAGTGTTCAGGCATCAAAGGCTTGAAACTGATTGGACTGACAAAATCACCACATATTACAGGCCAGACCTTGACCCCGCTGAAGGCAACACGTTCAGATTGATTGATCAAAAGGGCAATGCATACAACATCAGGCGCATTGAAGACGTTGGGCAACTTCAGCAATTCTTCATCATTTACGCACAGGCCGGGGTTGTTGATTGATGGTTGATAGGCCTGTCAAAGTTGAATTCACGGGGCTGAAAAGCTTGGCTGCCAAGTATCAAAACAGGCAGAACCTTGTTGCTTTGCATGTGGCACGGGCAGTGAATGCCGGGGCTGCTGATGTTCAGGCAGATGCAATCATTGAAATTCAGACAGGTTCCAAAACTGGCATCACTTACAACCGGGAAGAAGCCGAAAACGGAAAATATGCAGTGATCAGTGCGTTGAATTCATCAGGTGAAAGAATCCCTGTTGCCTTCATTCCAACTGATGCCATCAGCAACCTGCCCCCTGAACACACTGCATCAGCACCCGGTGAAGCACCTGCAACTGACACAGGCAACCTTGTTTCATTGCTTGTGATCAACACGGCAAACCCGAATGACCCAAACCCAATTGCAACGGTTGAATCTGGGGCGCCCTATTCTGCTATTTTGGAGTTTGGTTCTGACGGGGGCAAGATTGAACCAAGGCCATTCATGGGGCCTGCTTTTGACAGAAATTTACCTTTGATTCAGGCTGAAGTGCAGAAAGCTATTCAAAAGGGGCTTGAATGACCGTTGATTTTGTTGACATCTTGACCCAAGCCATTCAACGGCTTCAGGCTGATGCAGGCATTCTTGCAATCACAGGTGAAATTGTGCTTGCTGACGGCACCCCAACAGGGCTTGCCAAGGTTTTCAACCACATTCCCCAAGATGAAGTTTTGCCCTTTGTGCATTGTCGATACACGCAAGGGACCAACTACAGCACCAAGCAGGACCAAGGGCAACGGGGTGTTTTGCGCATTCAGGCCCACACTGATCAACATGGTGATTTGCAGGTTTTGCAGTTGGCAAACCTTGTGAATCAGGCCCTTCAAAATCAGCCGCTTTCTTTGACCAACCAGCAAAACGTTTGCCTGTACTTGCGCAGCTTGGACACCCCGCAGGTTTCTGATGGGGTTGCGCATACTTGCATACTTTTATTTGATACCATAACAACAACAGGTTGAAAACCTGATTTCAAGGGGGCTATATCATGGCTAACTTCTGCGGCAAAGAATTTTTGCTTCAATTTGATGAAAACCAAGATGATAATTGGCTAACAGTTGGCGGGTGCCAATCTAACAGCCTTACCATCAACAATGAACAGGTTGATGTGACCGAAAAGGGAACGATGCCTTGGCGGCAATTGCGAAATTGTGGCTTGCGCACAATGTCACTTTCCGGTTCAGGTATTGCTGAAGATGATGCAACCCTTCAAAAGGTTGAAGAACTTGCACGAACCGGCGAACTTGGGCGTTTTCGCATGATTTCAGGCCGCACTGATTGGTATGATGGCCTGTTTCAAGTGGCGTCATTTGAACGCACTGGTGATCATACTGACGCAGAAAAGTTCAGCTTCACCCTTGAAAGTGGTTCTGACATCAACTATCAACCACCCGCTGCACCATAATCAAACCGCATGATTCCCAATGATGGGAAAGAAAGGCAATCATGACAAACCGCGCACGGGGTCTTTTGACCATTACAATTCAAGGTGAAGAAATCAACCTTCTGCCAACTTTTCAGGCCATGATGGAATTTGAAGAAATGGCAGGCATCAGCACCTTTGAAGCCATGCTTCAGCTTAAAGAACAACGGGCACAGGCAAAAGTGATTGTTGCTGCCATTTGGGCAGGCCAACGGGGCTATGAAGCCGACCGGGGCCGCATGGATTTGCGAGCAGATTTCAATTCACTTGGTGAAAAGTGCCACCGTGAAGGCATTGCGACCATTGCCGGGCATGCATTCAAGTTTTTGACCTTTGCACTATCTTCTGACGCTGACCTTGCAGCAGCACAGGAAAAATTGGGAAACGCAGAAAGCGGGGGCTAGATACCCCCGCAGACTACAACTTGCCTAGTGAACCTGAAATTTGGTGGCCCCGCTTTGTGGGCATGGTTGTTGAATTATTCCATCAGCCAATTGACCGGGCTTGGCATTGCACTTTGCGTGATCTTCACTACTTGCTACATTGGCGCAAGGAAAGTGAAAAAGCTAAGCAAACGGGCATCAATGATCGTGATGACTATGAAGAATTCAAGGCCATGTTGCGAAGCAAAGGCTTTGACTGCTAAAAGGGGGCACTGATGGCAACTGTTGTTGATGAACTGCTTGTGAAAATCAGTGCAGACCTTTCTGAACTGCAAAATGAATTGAAAAAAGGTGAAGGTGAAGTTTCCGCTTCATCTTCAAAAATGTCAAAGGCCTTTGAAAGCATTGGCCGGGGCATCAGGGCAAGTGCCCAACAAATGGTGAACTTCACAAAGGTTGTTGCTGGTGCTTCTGTTGCCTTGGCAGCCTTCACCCGGTTCAGCATTCAAAGCCAATCTGATCTTGTTTTGATGGCCCAAGCCTTGGGCGTTTCAACCCAAAGTTTCACTGAACTTGCCTTTGCAACGGGGCAATTCAACGTTGAAGCTGAAGAACTTGGTGATTCCATCAAAGACGTTCAGGAACGCATTGCAGATGCAGCCCTGAATGGGGGCAGCTTTGCCGAAACCATCAACAACATTGGTTTGAACATCAAGGATTTGCAAAACCTGAATGCAGAAGAACAGTTTCTTGCAGTTGGCAACGCCCTTGCACGCATGGAAGATCAAGGCAGGCGCAATTTTCTTGCAATGGAACTTGGTTCTGATGCCCTTCTGAAGCTGAACAACTTTTTTGATCAGGGTGAAGATGCCATTGAAGGCATGCGGCAAGAAGCCCGGCTGTTTGGGGCTGCAATCAGTGATATTGATGGCCAACGGGTGCTTGTGGCACAACAGGCCTTTGTGCGCCTGGAAAGCAGCCTTGCAGGCATTGGCAACGTCATTGCCCAAGAAGTGGCACCCCTGCTTGCGTTCATGGGTGAACAACTGCTTGGCATGGCTAAGAACACCAAGGGCGCCCATGATGCAACAGCAGCCTTTGGCATTGATGCTGTCACAGTTTTTGAAACCATTTCTGCAGTATGGTCAGGCGTTGTTGTTGGTTTCCAAGTTGGGGCAACCATCATTTCAGGCGTTTCTGCTGCCTTCTGGACTATCGCAAGCACTGCTGAAACGGTGGCCCGGACTGTCAGCAATAGTTGGGATGCTTTTGTTGATTTCTTGGGCACTGCATGGGATGCCCATTGGCTGCAGGCTGAAACCACATTCACAGGGTTTGCCAATTCAATCATTGGCACCTTTGGTGAAATTCAGCGCAGCATTGGCAACAGCCTAAGAGAATTAGGTTCACAGGCCATTGGTTCAGGCATTATCAGTGAAGACGTTGCAAGCGGCTTGATTGATGCCGGCCTTTCAATGACCATTGCCGGGGGCAGGTTGGTCAGGGAAACTGAAAACTTTGCCAAAGAACAAGATGAAGCCTTGAATCAGGCTGCCCTGCAGCTGAAAGAAAGCACTGACAGGCTTGCAGCTTCATTTGACATTGAAAAGGCCATTGCTGAAACCAACAGCCAGGGCACAGGGGACATTGCCCAAGAAGCAGTCAAAATGCTTCAGAACAACGTTGCAAGCCTTTATGATAGCATCGACACCCTTTCAGGTGGCACTTCACTTGCAGAACGAATTTTTGGCAGTTCAGAAGATTTTCAAAACTACATGGCAAACCTTGAAGTTGCTGCTGCTGCCACCTTGGCCAAGCAGCAAGAAACCCAAGAAGCCCAATTGAACAATCAGCTGACCTTTGATGAAATGGTTCTTCAAGCACGGGCGCAATATCAAGACAGCATTGCCCGGCAAGATGCAGACAATGCTGCACGCAATCAAGCACTTTGGGCGCAAGGGTTGCGGGGCCAATTGCAAGTGACCGGGCAAATTTTCGGCCAACTTGAAGGCCTGATGAACAGCCACAGCAGGAAGGCTTTTGAAGTAGGCAAAGCAGCAGCAATTGCCAATGCTACTATCAACACCTATCAGGCAGCCGTTGGTGCTTACAATGCAATGGTTGGCATTCCTATTGTTGGGCCAGGGCTTGCAGTTGCAGCAGCAGCAGCAGCCGTTGCAGCAGGCGTTGCCAACATTCAGCAAATCAATTCAACCCAATTTGGCAGCCGGGGCACTCCATCAGCAGCCGGGGCAGCCCCAAGCAGTCAGCCAAGCAGTCAGCAAGCTGCAGGCCTTGGAACGGCAGCCCCTGCAACAAACGTTGCCATCACCCTTGTAGGTGACGGCAATGACCGTTTCAGCGGCAACACTGTTCGTTCATTGATCAGTGAAATTGATGAACAAGTTGGTGATGGGGTCAGACTTTCAACCAATTGATTCAGGGGGTGAATTGTGCCATTTGTGAAACCTGCCCTGCTTGCCTTCAACGGCATTCAGGAAAACATCAACACAAGCCAGGACAACAGCAACACTGATCGAACAGTTGTGCAGAACTGCCTTGATTGGTTTGATTTTTCATTCTTCACCCTGCAGCCAAACAACTTCATTGAAGGTGATTTGGCCAATGACATGTTTGTGAATTCAATTGGCATTTACGTTGTTGACCAAAACAGCAACGCAACTTTCACCATTGCAGTTGATGGCAATGACATTTTCACAGGCACCTTTGGCCCCAATCAGACCAACAAGGGCCTGACCATTTTTGAA
>SPKZ01008091.1_pt1 | contig 18678 bp, 13 predicted proteins | sample 2456571 | NCBI WGS metagenome assembly SPKZ01 (sample SAMN11192286, study PRJNA482655) | marine metagenome | biome: ENVO:00000447; feature: ENVO:00000244|ENVO:00000211|ENVO:00000569|ENVO:00002023; material: ENVO:00002151; isolation source: ocean water from marine abyssalpelagic zone ... | reverse complement strand
CCCTGCAGGGGTAATTCGTCGAAATCCCATTGGCTGATGCCGTCGCGGGCCGGACTGTTGTCGGGCCGGGTAGCCACCTCCTCTGGCTGTCCATCACGAAACTGGCCTACCAGCGCATCCAGATCTCGGCCCTGAGCCAATAACTTGCCCTGCGCATCGACGATGCGGTGGTTCATGCGGTAGTAGCTATCCAGCTTGTCTAATTGCCAGTCAGAGGGTGCCAGCCTCACACCCGCCATTCGGCGGAACTGCTCAGCCAGTGCAGCCAGTAAGTCCGTGTTATCGGGCGTCAGAGCTGACAGTGCGCGGTCCACCATATCCGGCACCGGCACCAGGTGCTTGCGCTGGGTCTTGGGCAGCGCCTTCACCAGTTGGATGCACTTGTCTCGCAACAAGCCGGGCACCAGCCAATCGAAACGAAAGCGGGGAACGCGATTAAGCAGCGCAATCGGAATCGTTACCGACACGCCGTCGGACTCGCCACCCGGTTCGAACTGATAGCTCAGCGCGTAGTTCGTACCCTCCCACTCAAGACTGTCGGGAAACTGTTGTCCCAGTTCTGCGCCGGGATCTCTTGCCATTAGCAATCCGCGATCAATCTCTAGCGCCTTCGCCTCAGCGGCGTGACGCTTCAACCAGCTGGCGAGTTGCCGCGTGGTATAGAGGGTGGCGGGAAGGCGCTCCTCATAGAACGCGTAGAGCACGTTTTCATCGACCAATATGTCGCGCCGGCGTGTGCGCGACTCAAGGTCTTCCACCTCCTTAACCAGCGCGAGATTGGCGCGCACGAAAACAGGTGGCTGTTTGTAGCGTCCCGCAATCAAGGCTTCTCGGATAAAGACTTCCCGCGAGGTTTCAGGATCAATGGGGCCGTAGTGCACCGACCGGCGATCGCTGACAGTCAGTCCGAACAAGGCAATACGTTCCCAGGCCACGACCCGGCCGGCTCTTGGCTGCCAGCGTGGCTCGTAATAATGATGCTTGAGTAGCTCCGGATTCACGTCCAGCACCCAGTGGGGCTCGATAGCGGCCACAACCCGGGCGAACACCTTGCTGGTCTCGACGATCTCGGCAGCCACGATCCATTTGGGCGGCTTACGGTACTGCGAGGAACCGGGAAATATCTGCAGTTTGCGATTGCGCGCACCCAGGAACTCTCGTCCCTCATCCTGCTGGGCGATATTGCCGAGCAATCCTGCCAGCAGTGCGCGGTGCGTACCGTCGTAGTTTTCTTTTTCGGGCAGCTCCCGTTTGGCCTTGATGCCCTGCTGCCGACATGCAATCGTCAGCTGGGTGTGCACGTCCCGCCATTCACGCATCCGTAAATACGCAAGAAACTCGCGCTTACACAGCTTGCGCAACTGATTCTGACTCAGCGCCTGACGCTGCTCTTCGTAGTACCGCCACAGATTCAACAGCGCCATAAAATCAGATTTGGGATGCTTGAAGCGCGCGTGGAACTGATCAGACTGGGATTGCTTATCCGAGGGCCTCTCGCGTGGGTCCTGAATGGACAAGGCACTGGCGACAACCAACACCTCTTCGAGGCATCCCTGCCCCTGCGCCGCCAGCACCATTCTCGCCAGACTGGGGTCGATGGGCAGCCGCGCCATGCGGCGCCCCAGATTGGTCAGCTTGTTTCGCGCACTGACGGCACCCAGTTCCTGCAGAAGACGAAACCCGTCACGCACCATTCGAGGGTCGGGCGGGTCCACGAAGGGGAAGCGATTGATATCGCCAAGCCCCAGCTCCAGCATGCGCAGGATAACGGCGGCGAGATTGGTCCTATGAATCTCGGGGTCGGTGAACTCCGGACGGCTGCTGAAATCATCTTCGCTGTAAAGTCGCAGGCACACACCTTCTGCCACTCGCCCGCAGCGACCTTTACGCTGATTCGCACTGGCCTGGGAGACCGGCTCAATGGGTAACCGTTGCAGCCGTGAGCGGTAACTGTAACGGCTGATGCGAGCATCACCCGGATCAATCACGTAGCGAATGCCTGGCACGGTAATTGACGTTTCAGCAACGTTGGTGGCAAGCACTACCCGCATGCGCGAACTACCGGTGCCACGAAACACCCTGGCCTGCTCGCCTGCGCTCAGGCGCGCATAAAGGGGAAGTACGTCGATCGCCTCGTGGTGTCTTAACCGCTTGGCAAGCTCTCGAATATCACGCTCGCCGGGCAGAAAAACCAGCGTATCGCCGCGCTTGCCGTAGCGGCCTGCGGCAATCTCATCAACCGTGCGTTCTACCTGGGCATAAACCCCCTCTTCACGGTCTTCGGGCTCGCCTAGATAGGCAACCTCAACCGGAAAGGTGCGGCCAGACACTTCAATAATCGGTGCATCGTCAAAGTGTCGGGAGAAACTCTCCACATCAATGGTGGCGGAGGTGATGATCACTTTGAGGTCGGGGCGACGCGGCAGCAAGCGCTTGAGGTAGCCCAGAATGAAATCAATATTCAGGCTTCGCTCGTGCGCCTCATCAATAATCAGCGTGTCGTAGGCCTTTAGATCCCGGTCACGCTGCATTTCATTGAGCAGGATGCCGTCCGTCATCAACTTGATGGCAGTGGCATCGGAGACTTCATCGTTGAAGCGCACCTGGTAGCCCACCACCGACCCCAACTCACAGCCCAGCTCTTGGGCAATACGCTGGGCAACGGCACGCGCCGCCAACCTGCGCGGTTGGGTATGACCAATTCGTGCATTTAGGCCGCGGCCCAACGACAGACACAGCTTGGGCAGCTGTGTGGTTTTTCCCGAGCCTGTCTCGCCGGCCAGAATCACCACCTGATGCTCTTTGATCAGCGCAGCAATGTCCTCCCGCCGCTCACTGACGGGCAGCTCGGGCGGAAAGCTGATGTCCGGAATTTCGCGCAGAGGCGCGCTGGTACTACTCACAGAGGTTTACCAGATTATGTCAGGCAGAGTCTCGAAGTTCTCGACGCAATATCTTACCAACATTGGTTTTAGGCAATTCGTCACGGAACTCGACCAAACGAGGCACCTTATAGGCCGTCAGGCTGCGGCGGCAGAATTCTCTCACCTCATCGGCCGTGAGGGTGCCGGACTTGCTGACAACAAACATTTTAATCACTTCACCAGAGCTATCGTCGGGCACACCCACCGCGGCACACTCCAACACATCGTCATGTTGGTACAGCACATCCTCTAGCTCATTGGGGTACACGTTGAATCCAGACACAACGATCATGTCTTTCTTGCGATCAACAATCTGCAAGAAACCGTCGGGGCGGAGTTTGGCGACATCACCCGTGCGAAACCAACCTTCACTGTCCATCACCTTGGCGGTTTCATCTGGCCGTTGCCAGTAGCCCAGCATGACTTGCGGCCCACGGACACAAAGCTCACCGGCTTGATCTACACCCAACTCCACATTGTCGTCATCCAGGATACGGACTTCGGTGTCGGGCACCGGGATGCCGATGGTGCCTATGCGCTTGCAGTTACCGGGATTGGTGGAAACCACCGGCGAAGTCTCCGTCAATCCGTAGCCCTCGGACACTTCACAGCCTGTGATGGCCTGCCACTGCTCGGCGGCAGCGTGGGTCAGTGCCATCCCCCCGGACAGGGTGACCCTGAGGTGGCTGAAGTCCAGGGCCTTGAAGGCGTCGTGGTTACACAGGGAGAGAAACAGGGTATTCAGGCCGCAGAACAGGCTGGGACGATAACTGCTCATGACTTTGACAATGGAGTCCAGGTCGCGGGGGTTGGGAATAAACACCAGATGCCCGCCGCGCAACATACTGTAGACGCACGTCATAAAGGCGTAAATGTGATACACGGGCAGCGGCTGCGCCATCACCAGATTTTCATCGCCAAAATCGTGGGTCTCGAAAATGGCATCCACCTGCATCACATTGGCGACAAGATTGGCGTGCGAAAGCATCGCGCCCTTGGCGACACCGGTTGTACCGCCGGTGTACTGCAACATCGCGAGTGCATTACGCTCCACAGAAACCGCTGAATAGGGCTTTCGCGCCCCCATTACCAGGGCCTGACGAAGGCCGACAGCACCCGGGATAGAAAACGGGGGCACCAACTTTTTGACGTGCTTGGTCACCGTATTGATCAGCAGTCGCTGCGGCAAGGGATGGAGATCGGCAAGCTCAGTGACCACCACGTGCTTGACCCCAGTGCGAGGCAGCACGGCCGCGGTATTGGCTGCGACATTCGCCTGCACCACCAGTGCCTTCACATTGGCATCATTGAACTGGTGCTCAATCTCCCGTTCGCTGTACAGCGGATTGGTGTTAACCACGACCATGCCGGCCCGCAGGGCACCGAAAAGCACCACGGGGTACTGGATGAGGTTGGGCATCTGGATGGCGATACGGTCACCGGGCTCCAACGTCGTATGGTTCTGCAGCCAGCTGGCGAACTGGCCCGACAATTCATCAAGCCGGGCATAAGTGAGACTGTGCCCAAGACTACTGAAGGCAGGTTTGTCAGCAAACAGCCCAAAGGCATGATTGATCACCGCGTTCACATCGCTGAAGCGCGCACTGTCAGCATGAGCAGCAATACCCAGAGCGTCGCTGGTTATACGGATCAGGTCATGAATCTCTGCGGAGGCCTCAGCCATGGTCTGTCTTTCCTGACTATCGGTTGCTTGCAAGCGGCGAACATACGCTATTTACAGAGCCTTGCCCAGCCAAGCAAAACGCGGTTTAGGGTATGCTGGCGCAAACGAAAAGGGAGCAAGGAATGGATAGCCTGACGACGGTCACCTACGACCAGATCGCGATCGGTGATAGTGCCACCTACACCCGCACAGTGACCGAGCGCGATGTGGTCTTATTCAGCGAAGTATCGGGGGACCACAACCCGCTCCACCTGGACGAGGGCTATGCATCAGGTACTGCCTTTGGGGAGCGCATTGCCCACGGTATGCTCTCGGGCGCCTTTATCTCAGCCTGCGTGGCAATGAAGATGTTGGGGCCGGGCACGGTGTACCTGGGTCAAACCATGAAGTTTCTGCGCCCGGTGAAGCTGGGAGATACGGTGACCGTGACCATGACCGTTGCCGAGAAGGATGACAGGCGCAATAAAGCGACGCTGGACTGCAAAGTCACCAATCAGAACGGCAAGGCCGTTGTGACCGGCACCTCTGAAGTGATGGTTGCCACCGAGGCAGCATCGGCAGCCATACCCGCCCTGCCCGAGATCACCGTTGCCGGGTTGGACAGGTAGACGAAACCCCAACTGGGCGTCTAGGCCTGCGCCTGCTCGGTGAACTGTTTGGGATCCAAATACATCAGGCGCAGCAACACGCGCGCCTGGTCGCCACCTGCCTCACTGCCCAGCACCATCACATTGGCCTGACCGTCTTCTTCCGTGGCCGCGGTAATGCCGAACATCTTTGACTCTGTGTCCTGCTCGGCGCTGAAGGCGGTAATGGTCTGACCCTCCTGAACAGCATTGGCAAGGTTCGCCAAAAGCACCGCCACACTGCCCCTGAAGGCACCAAAATTCAGCTTGCCGACGAATTCACTGTGGTCCAGGGCAAGATCGAAGCGCACCAGCGACTCGTCTTCCAGTCGCACCTGGGTAATAGGCAACACGTTGCCTCGGGAGAGTTGCTTGAACAGCTGCTTGGCTTCTGTTCGCTGCGCCTCCAGCAGGGTTCGGTTAATCAGGTTCACGGCGATGGTCAGAAACTGTTCCTGCGACATCGATGTACGTTGGGTTTGGGCCATGGTTTTCTACCTCCTGCGGGCGCGGCAGTCTAAACCCTGCGCCAGCGCGGCGCCAGATGCCCACCCCATCATGCCGTGCTGCTATCATCGCGGGTCCATGCCTTGCACTCTACTACCGTGATTCAGCGAGACAACCAGCCCTGGGCGCCCGCCGCTACTGCAGACATCAATTGGTCCGCCAGTGAAGAGCCCCGCGCCCAGCAGTATGATGATGTGTATTACCAGCGAGGTCAGGGTCTGGACGAGAGCCTCTACACCTTTCTCGAGGGAAATCGGATTGCCGAACGGCTGAGCGCGAGCCCAGAGCAGTTCGCGATAGCAGAAACCGGCTTTGGCACTGGCCTTAACTTTTTGCTGACTTGGGCTGCCTGGAGAGCTATACCTCAGCCGCGCCCTCGCCTTCACTTTGTATCGATTGAACGCCACCCGCTTGTTCACGCTGATGCCGCCAAGGCCCTGTCGCACTGGCAGGCTCTGACACCGCTCAGTGCACAGCTGCTGTCGGCATGGCCGCCGGCCCTGCGCGGGCAGCACCGGCTCAGTTTTGAAGAGAGCGCGGTGACACTGGATATCTGGGTCGAAGATGCCAGCGCAGCGCTGGCCGACATGGCGAGTTTCGACAGGCCGTGGATTGACGCCTGGTATCTGGACGGTTTTGCGCCAGCAAAGAATCCGGACATGTGGCAGCCGGACCTCTTTAGGTCGGTGGCTGCGCTCAGCCGCCGCGGTGCGACTGTCGCAACATTTACCGCAGCAGGCAGCGTGCGCCGGGGGCTGGCAGAAGCCGGTTTCAATGTTGAAAAGGTCGCGGGATTTGGCCATAAGCGCGACAGTCTGCGTGCTGTATTAGCCCCACCCGGTGCAACATCCGACGAGGATTCAGCATCGCAACCCACGCCGTCCGGGACCCCGCGAGCCACAACGAAAGGCATAACGCCCTGGGACATATCACAACAGCCGGAGCCGGGGATCCGAACGGCAATCGTCATCGGGGCTGGGCTCGCTGGCGCTTCGACTGCCGCTGCACTTGCACGGCGCGGCATCAACGTGACCGTGTTGGAGGAGCACACCGTCGCCAGCGCTGCATCGGGCAACGCCCAGGGCGTTATCTACACGCGGCTTTCCCGCAAGCATTCTGCGCTCACGGATTTCGCTCTGCAGAGCTACACCTTTGCCATTGCACAGTATCGCCGCCTGTTCGGTGCGGGTGCATTGAAAGCCGGCGAGGACGGTCAGTTATGCGGGTACTTCCAACAGAGTACGGCTACTGAAGATATGGCGTACCTCACCGATAAACTGGCAGGTACGCACCGCCTTGCTTCGGTGGTATCGGCAGAAGCCGCCAGTGAGTTGCTGGGAATAGAGCAGCCCATGGCCGGCTATTGGTTCCCCGATTCAGGTTGGCTACACCCGCCGGCCGTTTGCGAAGCAATGCTAAGCGGCGCTGGCATCACCGTGAAGTCAGGCTGCGGCCAAGTGACTGCCTCAGCCGGCAACGTCAGGCGCTGGCAAGTAGAGACCGGCGATAAGCGCATATTTGAAGCGGACGCCCTGGTGTTATGCGGTGGCGTATCCACCAACCAGTTTGCGCAGGCCGCCTGGCTACCGCTGCAACCCATCCGCGGCCAAACCACGCAGCTACCCGCCGCTGACCAAACCCGTTCATTACGCAGTGTGATGTGCCACGAGGGTTACATCTCCCCGCCACGCCATGGACAACACTGCATTGGCGCAAGCTTCGCTCCCGGTAATACAGACACCACCGTGACGCGGGATGATCACGAGTACAATCTGGCAACACTCGCGAAAGCCCTGCCTGGCCTTTCGCAATCGCTCAATCAGCTGGACACTGCCAGCCTTGGGGGGCGCGCTGCCCTGCGTTGCGCCAGCCCGGATTATCTGCCTATTGCGGGCCCCTTGCCCGACAGAGCCGCCTTTCTGGAAACCTACGCAGGGCTTCGCGATAATGCCAAGCTGGTTCAAACCGACAAGGCGCCTGTGATTCCCGGTCTCTTTGTAAACACCGCGCACGGATCTCGTGGACTTACCTCAACTCCCCTGTGCGGTGAGCTCATTGCCTCACAACTGTGCGGCGAGCCTTTGCCGCTTGGCCGCCATTTTCACCGCAATCTCGCCCCGGCGCGCTTCCTGGTGCGGGACCTGAAAAGAAACCGCTGCTGATATGCCCGTTTTCCGATTTGCACTGCTTATTGCACTGATGAGTTGCAGGGTCGCCGCGCAGACGCAGTGGGACTTCACGGTGGTGGACAGGAAACCGCAGACGCGGGACAACTTCGTGCAGGGGCTGGAGATTGTCGGGGATAAGCTATATCTCAGCTCCGGCATGTACGGCCAGTCGCGCTTGCGTCGCTACGACTTCGATAGCGGCGAGCTGGAACTGGAGCGCCCACTGGATCCACGATTGTTTGCCGAGGGGGTTACTGTACTCAATGACAGGGTTTACCAGCTCACCTGGCGCGCCCGCCTGGGCCTGGTTTACCAACGCGAGGCATTGGAACCGCTGGAGCTCTTCCGCCTGCCCGGCGAGGGCTGGGGCATCACCCATAATGGCAAAGAGCTGATCTACAGCGATGGCAGCAACCTGTTGCGCGTAGTCAATCCCGGCGACTACTCGCTGGCACGCACTGTTGAGGTGACAGAATCGGGCCGCCCGGTGAGCCTGCTCAATGAGCTCGAGTGGATTAACGGCGAGGTGTGGGCCAACGTCTGGCAAAGTGATCGGATAGTCACTATCGATCCGGCAACGGGTAACGTAACAGGCAGTATCGACCTCTCCGGGCTGCTGCCCGCCGAAGAGTATGGTGAGGGCACAGATGTGCTGAACGGGATCGCCTTTGACCGCCGGGATGGGGGCATCTGGGTGACGGGCAAACGCTGGCCCTACCTCTACCGCATTGAACTGAAGCCAGCCAGCACGCCGCCGCCCCTGCTCACCCGACCACACAGCTGATTCACACCCTGATTCACACCAACAGAGCGTCAATTCGCGCTAGAATAGCGCGCTCTTCATTTTCTGTTTGAGCACCCTATGAATCAGGCTGTTGCATCCCCGTTACGCGCCCACCCTGCCTTTGACGCACTGCGCGAGGCCCGCATTGACTCCCTCAACCTGACAGTCGAGCACTATGAGCACAAAGCCACGGGCGCGGTGCACTACCATCTGGCATCAGACAGCCCCGAAAACGTATTTCTGGTCGCACTGCGCACGGTGCCTCATGACAGCACGGGCGTTGCGCACATTCTTGAGCATACCGCGCTTTGCGGCAGCGAGCGCTTCCCCGTAAGGGACCCCTTCTTCATGATGCTCAGGCGCTCCCTGAACACCTTCATGAACGCCTTCACCAGCTCCGACTGGACCGCCTATCCTTTTGCCAGCCAAAACCGCAAGGATTTCGACAACCTGCTCAATGTCTACATGGACGCCGTCTTCTTCTCGCGCCTGGATCCACTGGACTTCGCCCAGGAAGGCCATCGCGTGGAGTTTGCCGAGCGAGACAATCCGGACAGTGATCTGGTCTTCAAAGGCGTGGTGTTCAATGAAATGAAGGGTGCTATGAGTTCAGTGAGCTCAACACTGTGGCAGGTCCTGTGTGAACACCTGTTCCCAACCAGCACCTACCACTACAACAGTGGCGGCGACCCAGCCCACATTCCCGATCTGTCTTACGACGAATTATCAGACTTCTATCGGTCGCACTACCACCCCAGTAACGCCATCTTCATGACCTTCGGGGATATACCTGCCACCGAACACCAAGCCCGATTTGAAGAGCTGGCGCTGGCCAAGTTTGAGCGACTGGAGGAAAAAATCGCTGTCGCTCCGGAGCAGCGTATCGCTTCGCCCCTGCAAATAGCCGACAGTTACGCGTTCGATGAACCCGGCAGCACGGCCCAGAAAACCCACATTGTGATGGGTTGGCTGCTTGGTGAGAGCAGCGATCTGCAAGCCCTGCTGGAAGCACAGTTGCTTTCAAGCGTATTAATGGAAAACAGCGCCAGCCCCCTGCAGCGGCTACTGGAAACCACCGAACTAGGCCTAGCCCCCTCCCCCCTCTGCGGGCTCGAGGATTCCATGCGCGAAATGGTGTTTTGCTGCGGCATTGAAGGGAGCGAAAGCGAGCACCGCGACGCTTTTGAAACTCAGGTGCTACAGGTGATTGAGGACCTTGCTAGGGACGGTGTCGCGCAGGAACGTGTGGAAGCCGTGTTGCACCAACTGGAACTGCACCAGCGTGAAATTAGCGGCGACAGCTACCCCTATGGATTGCAGCTGATTCTGCAGTCGCTGGGTTGCGCCACGCACTACAGCGACCCTATTGCAGTTCTCAACCTCGACCCGGTGATCGCCGAGCTGCGCGAGCAAATCAAAGAGCCGGACTTTATTCCCAGGCTGGCGCGCAAACTGCTGCTGGAGAACCCACACCGGGTGACTCTGGTGATGTCCCCCGACCAGTCGCTGTCGCAGCAACGCGACGAGTCCGAGCGCGCGCGTCTGGCCGACATAGCTTCGCAGATGGACAGCGACGAGAAAGCACGCGTTATCGAATTGGCGCACCAACTGGAACAACGTCAGGCCCAGGTAGACGATGAGAGCATTCTTCCCAAGGTGACCCTGGCGGATGTGCCTGCCACCCTGCCGGAGCTGACCTGCGAACAGACAGAGCGCAACGGAGTCACACTCACGCGCTACGCACAGGGCACCAACGGGCTGGTGTACCAACAGGCCATCGCGGCATTGCCGCAATTGAGTGCTGACCAACAGGCCTTGATGCCCTACTACACCAACCTCATGACAGAGCTGGGCCTTAACGGCGGCAGCTACCTGGAAACCCAGAACCGACAATCGGCCACCGTCGGATCAATCAATGCTTTCACCTCCATGCGGGGCGATGTCAACAGCGAGCAGGCAGTGACGGCAAACCTAGTATTGTCCTCTAAAGCTCTGGCAGCCAACAGCGGCGAACAAATAGCCCTGATGCGCGACACGCTATACAGCGTAACTTTCGAAGAGACCGATCGAATCCGCGATATGATCAGCCAGCAACGGGCACGACGCGAACAGTCCGTTACTGGCAATGGGCACGGCCTGGCAATGGCTGCAGCCTGCGCGGGCATGAGCCCACTGGCGCAACTGAATCACCAGCTGACAGGCCTCGCCGGCATACGCAGTGTGCGTAAGCTCGACGAAGACTTACGCTCAGCGGATGCCCTGGCGGCACTGTCGCAGCAGTTCACCGACCTGCACAAGCGCGTGGCGGATATGCCCGTACAACTCATGGCCATTGCAGAGGCGGAGCACATGGACACGGTTACAGAATCTGCTCTTGCGGGCTGGCCGGGTAGCAGTGTGGATGGCTCCGCAGATTTATGGACACCCACAGCGATCAGGGAAGCACGCAATGAACTGTGGGTAACCAACACCCAGGTGAATTTCTGTGCCCGCGCCTACCCAACGGTTCCCGTTGGCCACCCGGATGCCGCACCCCTCACCGTATTGGGTGCCATACTGCGTAATGGCTTCCTGCACCGTGCTATTCGTGAACAGGGTGGTGCCTATGGCGGTGGCGCAAGTCAGGACTCCGGCATAGCGGCCTTCCGCTTCTACTCATACCGCGATCCGCGCTTCTGGGACACACTGGCAGACTTCGACGCCAGCATTGCCTGGATCGCCGAGACAAATCTGGATTCACAGCCGCTGGAAGAAGCCATTCTGGGTGTGGTGGGTAGCCTGGATAAACCCAGTTCTCCCGCCGGTGAAGCCAAACAACACTTCCACAATGGCCTATTCGGTCGCAGCCATGCGCAGCGGGAGCGCTTCCGTCAGCAGATACTGTCGGTCACGCTGGATGATGTACGCCGCGTAGCCAGCGAGTATCTCACCCCCGAGAATGCCAGCACGGCTGTGATCACCAACCCCAAGCAACGCGACGCAGACTTAAGCCGGATTGAAGACAGCGGCTTGCTGGTTCAGGAACTCTAGGCCGACGTAAAGAAATGTAAACAAAGCTGAGGAGTGGTAACGATGGGGTGACATTGTCGAGTGCTACCGCGACACTACTCCCATGACCCATCAGATACTTATCATTGATGATGACCAGGAGCTGTGTGAGCTACTGGGTACTTTCCTCGAACTGGAAGGTTTTAACATCAGCGCAGAGCACGACGGTGCGCAAGGCCTGAGCGCGGCACTTGGCTCGTCGCCCGATGCCATCGTCCTGGATATCATGCTGCCCGGCATGCAGGGCTTGGAAGTATTGCGCAAACTCAGGGAATCCAGCCGGGTTCCTGTCATCATGCTCACCGCGCGCGGTGAAGACACCGATCGCATACTCGGTCTGGAACTGGGCGCTGACGACTACTTACCCAAACCCTGCAATCCGCGCGAGTTGGCCGCCAGGCTGCGAGCCGTACTTCGGCGCAGTGCTGATGCTCCTCAACCCGACCAGCTCGACGTTGACGGTGTAGTTCTCAATCCCGGCACCCGGCAGGTGACGGTCGAGGGCACCCCCGTAGAGTTCACCAGCGCAGAGTTCAATATTGTTCAGCTACTGCTGCGCAGCGCGGGGCAAATTGTGGATAAGGACACTTTGAGCATCGAAGCATTGGGCCGCCCCCTTGGCGCTTACGACCGCAGTATCGATGTGCACATCAGTAAGATTCGACGCAAGCTGGCGCAAGAGGGTAAACCCGACATCATTCTCAGTGTGCGAGGCGCCGGCTACCAGCTGGTTTCAAGCAGCACGCCCGAGCAAGCTTGAGATATCTTTACCCATGCATAATCAAGCCGCAGTAAACCGACATGCCTAATCGCCTGTTTATCAAGGTATTCCTGGGCTTCTGGCTCATCTCGGTGTCCATATTGGGCAGCTGGATTCTGCTGGCCAATTACTTCGACGAGCTACCCGGGGGTCAAACAGAACTGCGAAAGGATGGCCCACCGCCGCGCTACCTGCTGCGGCTGATCTACTCTCTTGAGAACCAGCCCCTGTCTAAATTGCCCGGCATTGTAGAGCGCGCTTCTGAGCGACACGGTATCGATATCTACCTGCTACGCAGGGACGGTTCGGAATTACTGGACAGGGAAGTCCCCGCGCAAGTGATGCGCGCTGCTCGCCAGCTATCTCCTAGTAAGCGACGGGCAATGCTGAAAAGCCCGCAGGGACAAATCATTGCTCACACTCTGTTTCGCGGTGAGCGGGAGCGCATGGCAGCGGGCATCGCCTTCCCGGAACCCCGCGCTGTGGTTGCTACGCTTGGTGCCAATCCACTGCTACGCATTGCCATTGCGATCCTGATTAGCGGTTTAGTGTGCTATTTGCTGTCCCGGCTGCTGACCCGTCGCGTAAAGTTGCTACAAAGCACCGCGGGCAAGCTTGCGGCAGGTGACTTGTCCGCGCGAATACCCGTAGCCGCCAGTGGTGGCGATGAAGCGGATGAGCTGGCGCGGCAGTTCAATCACATGGCCAGCGAATTGGAGCAACGCATACAGGGGCAGAAACGTCTGCTACAGGACGTATCCCACGAACTGCGATCGCCATTGGCGCGGCTGCGTATCGCCCTGGCGCTGGCTCAGGAGCAGCCTGAACCGGATAGCCAATACCTGAAGCGCATAGAGCAGGAAACTGAGCGCTTGGACGAACTGATCGGGCAACTGCTCACCAGCCAATCAGACTCCCTCACGCTGGATACGCACATCGACCTTGTGCCCCTACTCCAGGACATGGCCGCTGACGCCGACTTCGAAGGCAAGTCCCAAGACAAACGCGTCGCACTGTTTACCGATCTCGATGAGGCGGTGGTATTGAGCCATGGCGACTTGTTGCAAAAGTGTTTTGAAAATGTCGTACGCAATGCATTGAGCCATACACCATCTGGTACGCAGGTCACGTTGGATTTACGACGCATCGAAGGGAACTATCACCTGTCCATTGAAGACTGTGGACCGGGCGTACCCGAATCAGAGTTAGAGCGCATCTTTGATCCCCTTTATCGCGTGGATCGCAATCGAACCCGTGAAACCGGCGGCTATGGATTGGGCTTATCCATCGCCAAGCGTGCCATAGAGCAGCACAACGGCAGGCTGGCGGCCACCAACACCGGAGCTGGATTGCGAGTCAGTGCCACCCTACCCGTCGGCACTGACGCGACCGCAGGTAGCTAATCAGCGCAGCCGGAACCAGCCGCTGACGGCCAGCCGGGGTGCCGGCGCAAAAGGACTCACACAGGTCACTGAATGCACGTGGCCTACGTCAAACAAAGACAGTGTGTTGAAGTCAGGTGACCAAGCCTCGCGGGGCGTACCATCTGGCTGGAAAAACTGCAGCAAACCGCCCCAGTCCGGGTGCCATGCCGGAGAGAGATTAAACACAAATGCCACCTGCCGCTGCTCTTCCGTCACGACATCCTGATGCCGCGTCAAAAAGTCGCCGCGATTAAACCGAGTGGCCTGCGCGACGGCGCTGCCGTAGTTTTCCTGGCCCGTAATGCGCCCCATGGTCGCATGCATCTCCGGGCTGGCCAGCCAACGCTGAAACTGCCCCAGCAGGTTATCGTCGGTGGCATTCACTGCACGGCGTTCGTACCAGAATCCAACCCCCTCTGACGCCTGCTTGAGTACACCCTGTATCAGCCGCGCCCGGTCTTCTTCCGGCAACTGCTGCAACTCCGCACCCGACACATCGCCGAACTTGCCGTCCAGAACAAAGGCGTGGCGATACGCCGTCTTGTTCGCCAGGTAGTCAGACAACGCTTCGGCCTGCTCGCGGGGCAGGATATTGGTCAAGCGTACCCGCCGGTCCTGCGCGTAGACCGCAGCAACGTTATCGAGATCAATACTGGGATTGAGGGTGAAGTCCATGGAGCCAGTTTCCGTATGGGCTATGAGGCGGCGCGCATTATAGCCGCAAGCCGGGCCACTGTCTGCGCCGCCCTACGCCCCTCGAAAGCAACTACCAGTGAGCGAACCGCGGCGCACACCGCACCCTCCCCGAAGGCGGCTCATCCTCTGGCATGAGTATCAGCATGCCCGCGGATAGCCCCCCGGAGGAGCAGGTGACCAGCGCGCTGTTACTGGCCAGCCCCTGCGTTGAGGCGCTTCCCTGAACTGCCGTGCCCACAAGCAAACCCACCAGCAGGCCATGGCGCCACCGGCGTGAGCGCGAACACTTCGATCGCGCCGGAACGATGGCTTGAACACTCAAATTGGAACGCTGCATTGTGCACCTCCATCTTCGCGACATCGCTTCAACAGACGGTTGTAGTGTGAAGAAACCGTGCGCCTAACAACACGACCGTAGCGACCAGTTTCCATCCCATCCGATCCAAAAAGGGTGCTAGACTCGCCGGCTGAATCAATTTGGGAAGCAACCATGCTGGACATCACGCCGCTTGCCGGCGCGCTGGGTGCAGAGATACGTGGCATTGACCTCAGCCAGGCGCTGAACGATGACACCGTGCGCAAGCTGCGGAAGTTACTGAATGAGTATCAGGTGATTTTCTTCCGCGAGCAGGCAATTTCACCGCAGCAGCAAACGGATCTGGCACAGTGCTTCGGCCCACTGCAGCAACACCCCGCCTATGACACGGTTGCGGGTCATCCCGCAGTCACCATACTGGAATCCAGCGCTGAAAAGCCCAGTAAAATAGAACAGTGGCATTCCGACATGACCTTTCGCGAGCACCCGCCACTGGGCACGGTGCTAAAAGCCGTCGAATGCCCTGCTCGCGGCGGAGATACACTCTGGGCGAGCATGACCGCTGCGTACGACGCGCTCTCCGCGCCCATGCAGTCTTTTCTGGGTGGCCTGATTGCTGTACACGATTTCAGTCACGGCTTTCGGGAGAGCCTGGCAGAACCCGGTGGGCGTGAACGCCTGGCCGATGCAGTGGCCACCAACCCTCCGGTGCGGCATCCCGTGATACGCACACACCCGGAAACCGGCAAGAAGGTCATTTTCGTGAATGCTCTCTTCACCACACACATCGAGGGTCTTCGCCGCAGCGAAAGTGATGCGCTACTGCAGTTCCTGTTCCAGCATATCCAGACGCCGGAGTTCAGTGTTCGCTTCAATTGGCGCCCGGGCAGCATCGCAATCTGGGACAACCGCAGTACACAGCACAAACCGGTCAACGACTACTTTCCGGCCTACCGGCGCATGGAGCGCATCACCATCGACGGTGATAAGCCTTACTGATTTTCGCCCGCCAGCGGCACTTCACCGCTACGTACGCGACGTATGTAGTCGTTGACCTCACGCTTCACTTCCGGCGCGTACAGATAAAGCCCGATGATATTCGGGATAGCGATCAGGAAGATCATGGCGTCTGAGAAGTCCAGCACGGCAGACAGCTGGATCATGCATCCCAGGGCGATAAAGCCACAGAACACTACCTTGAACAGGTTTTGCGTTAAGGCCCCTTCACCGAACAGGTAGGTCCAGCCCTTCAGGCCATAGTACGACCAGGAGATGCTGGTTGAGAACGCAAATAGCAGTGCCGCCACCGCCAGCGGGTACGGCGCCCAGCTGATGTGGTGTGCGAAGGCCGCCGAGGTCAGTGCAATACCCTCAAGGCCGCTATCCATCAAACCATGGGGGTATACGGTCGTCACGATCACCAGCGAGCTCAGCGTGCAGATAACCACGGTATCGATAAAGGGCTCCAACAGGGACACCAGCCCCTCAGAGGCTGGCTCGTTGGTCTGCACAGCCGAGTGGGCTATCGACGCAGAGCCAATACCGGCCTCGTTGGAAAACAGGGCTCGCTGAAAGCCCACGATAATGGCGCCAATCATCCCGCCGGTGACGCTCTGTACGCTGAATGCGCTCGAGACAATTAACTCGATCGCATAGGGGATGTGTTGATAGCTCATGGCGATGATGATCACCGCTGAGATCACATACAGCACACCCATGAAAGGCACGATATGCGCCGCGACACGGGCGATGGAGCGAATGCCGCCAATGATAACGGCACCCACCGCAAGGGCGATTGCAATACCGAAGAGCCACCCTTTATCGGCAAAGAAACTCTGCTCACCGCCTGTGATAACAACGAACTGTACGTAGGCCTGATTCGACTGGAACATGTTGCCAATACCCAGGCAGCCCACTACCAGGGACAGGGCGTAAAAACCACCCAACCACTTACCGAGCCCGGGGCGGCCGCGGTCTGCCAGGTACTGCTCGAGGTAGTACATGGGCCCGCCGGACACTGACCCGTCAGCGTTGTAGCGTCGGTATTTCACGCCCAGCGTGCACTCCACCAACTTGGTCGACATGGAGAGTAGGCCGGCAATGATCAGCCAGAAGGCAGCGCCGGGCCCACCAACAACAATGGCGACGGCCACGCCACCGATATTGCCAATACCCACCGTGCCAGAGACCGCCGTGGCCACGGCCTGAAAATGTGATATCTCTCCACGGGCCTGCGGATTATGGAAGTCGCCCTTCACGTGCCGGATAGCAAGGCCAAATCCGCGCACATTGATGAAGCCCAGATAGAGCGTGAAGAAGACAGCGGCCACGGCCAACCACAAAACGATCAATGGGAACGGCTGGCCGGCTATATCGATGGGGTAAAAAACGGCCCCTGCGAGAGCATCAGACAACGGGCGAATCAGCGCTTCAACCTGTTGATCAAAGCCTTCGGCGCAGGCAGGCGCGGCTCCCAGCAGTGTCGTACACGCTACTGCGGCGGCCGCATGCAGGGTACGCATCGTGTTGTTTATTGGCTTATTGATCAGGCTGGCACCGCGTGGCGCAGCAGTTCACCGTAGCCCTTGAACACAGGCACGCCGACCAAGGCCCCCTTCTTGCGCAGGTGTTCATGCAGGGCACTGAGACGGTAACAGGGCACACTGGCCATGAAATGGTGTTCCATGTGGAAGTTCACACCGTTCGGTGCAAAGAGCCAGCGCTGCCACCAGGGCGCTTCCACGGTGCGGGTATTCATGCGCGGATCAGTATCGTAGAGATCGGGCACGGCGGCGTGCTCTGCCACCTGGCGGACCCGGATGACCAGCATAAAGGTTGTCAGGAAGGCACCCAGCCAGATCAGGTATACCCAGGCAATGCCGAACGCTGCGAGCGCAATGAGTATGACCAGCTGCACTGACAGCATTTGCAGAAAGGGCTTGGCGCTGTCTCTTTGCTCGTGACTGATAATGCCGGAGGCGCCTTTGGCGATATAAATCAGTAGCTTCATCCCGGTCTGTCCGGACAGGTCACGCACCACCTTGCGCTTGAAGCTCTCTCGGCTTACCGGATAGGCGGCATAGTTCGGCAAGTCAGGATCATCATGGGTGCCCGCCTTGCGATGATGCTGCAGGTGTCCCCGCGCATAGCTGGGCATATCACTGAATACGGGTAGGCCGCAGAACCACTGCCCAATGACGTCATTGAGCCAGGGTGTCTTGAACAGGGTGCGGTGCCCCGCATCGTGCATCAACACCGACAAGCCAAGCTGCCTGCCCGCCAGTAGCAACCAGGCGACCAACACAGTGAACACGTTCGGGTACAGGCCCACGACTGCGAAGATAACGATGATGGATAACCAGTTGGCTAGAAACAGCGCCCAAGCGCGCAAATCGCTCTTGCCGGTGAACCGCGCCACGTCCTCTTTGCTGAGGTATTCGTTTATTCTCATAATGGTCACTACGTCAACTCTTACCCGATTCTACTGAGGCGGCGTGTCCTGCGCAAAGCGGAGCCTCACCACTGACACCAACAATGTTGACCATACCCTGCTTTATGCAGCGGTAGCTTGCGACTGTCGTTCGGTGCTCTACCGTGAATCGATCTTCGGCGGGAAAACTTTTATGACGACACACAGCGAAACACTTCTGGCGGGAAAATCGGGAATTGTAACCGGCGCAGGCCAGGGTATCGGCAGAGCCATCGCACAGGTTTTGGCGAGGGAAGGCGCCGCCATTCTGG
>SPKZ01013218.1_pt1 | contig 18694 bp, 13 predicted proteins | sample 2456571 | NCBI WGS metagenome assembly SPKZ01 (sample SAMN11192286, study PRJNA482655) | marine metagenome | biome: ENVO:00000447; feature: ENVO:00000244|ENVO:00000211|ENVO:00000569|ENVO:00002023; material: ENVO:00002151; isolation source: ocean water from marine abyssalpelagic zone ... | reverse complement strand
GCTGCGAGCTGTGGCTGGTTTCCGCGGACCCGGACCTGAGTCCGGGGGGGTGCACGCCGCGAGAGGACCTCGAGCGGAGCCCCGACAGCCCCTGGATCGCCCTGCTGCCGGAGGGCGCGGCCAGCACGCTCGCACGCACTTGCCTGCAGGCCGGCGCCATCGACGCAATCCCACTCGAGATTCTGGATACAGCGCTCGAAGCCGCAGTTCGCTCCGCGCTCGCAGACACCCGGTCGGCAGCGCCCGCCCCAGACCGGCGTCGCTTCCCTCAAGCCGACCCCGAGGCGCAGGCACACGGCCTCGAGCTGGCGCTGGACGGGGTCCGGGAGGCGTACGATCAAACGCTCGCCGCACTCGTGGCTGCTCTGGACTGCCGTGAGAAGGAGACCGCCTGTCACTCGCAGCGGGTCGCCACCTTCTCGATCCGGATCGCGCTCGGGCTCGGGCTCGAACAGATCGAACTGGAGGACCTGTATCGCGGAGCGCTGCTCCACGACATCGGGAAGATCGGCACGCCCGACGCGATTTTGCTCAAGCCAGGGGCCCTCACGCCGGCGGAATGGGATGTGATGCGAGAACACCCGGAACAGGGATTCCGACTGATTGAAGACATCGCATTTCTGGATCGGGCCCGCTGCGTTCTCTTATGTCACCACGAGGCCTGGGACGGCAGTGGCTATCCGGCCGGACTGGCCGGCGACGAGATCCCGCTCCCGGCACGGATCTTTGCGGTCGCCGACACGTACGATGCCATGCGCTCGGCACGTCCCTACAGGACGCCCGCGTCGCACGAGGCCACCATCGAAGCGATCCGTGCCGACGCCGGCACGCGCCTCGACCCGATGATCGTGGAGTGGTTCGCCCGGCAGGCAAGCGACACCTGGGAACGGCTGGTTGCGGGGGCGCGGACGAGTTGGACCTTTCGGGATGCGCTGCGCGCCTGCTGCAGCATCCGGCCGGCATGAGTCCCGACCTCGCACGGATCGGGAGGATTCTCCGACTCGGGCACGATCCCGGGTTGCGGGTCGAAGCGCTCCAGGCCGAACTCGAGTCCTGCCCGGGACTGGCCCCGGAAGTCGCGCGTCTCGCCGGGTCGCGCCTGTACGGGTTGCCGGGGCGAATTCGCAGGCTCGACCGCACGATCCTGATTCTGGGCCCCGGCGCGGTTGCCGAGATTGCGGCCAGCGCGCTCGTGGCCCGCGGCCTGATGCAGCTCCAGATCGGAATTCTGGCCGGGACGGCGCTGCTCCAGCACAGCCTGGAAATCGCGATCGGTGCGCAGTTCGGGGCGTGCCGGCTTGGCGTCGACCTGGAGCGGGAGGCGTATCTAGCCGGACTGCTCCACGATCTCGGCATCTGCGCGATGCTCACCGCACACGGACAGGAATACGCGGCCGTGGTCACGCGCGCGATCTGCGAGCAGCGGTCCCTCTCCGACCTCGAACGCAGAAGCTTCGGAACCACGCACGCGGAAGCTCTGGCGGAAGCCGTTTCAGCGTGGGAGTTGCCGCGACCGCTGCGTTTCGGCCTCGCCCCGGGCCGCGATCGATGCCCCGAAACGCAGCCGGAGCGGACCCTGGCAGAGTTGATCCAATCCGCGCACACAATCCTAACTCCGCCCGAACCGAGCCGAGCGTGCCTCGGCGGCGGATGCGAAATCCCGAACCGCCCAACCGCCGGCGTACCCCTGCAAACCGAGGCCTGGGAGCGCCGGGTCCGAACACGCGTCGAGGACCTCTGCGCGCACTTCCGGGTGCCGGAGGCGGCCGCCTCCGTGGGCGGAGCAGGACTCGAACCTGCGACCCGCGCCTTGTAAGGGCGCTGCTCTACCGCTGAGCTACCCGCCCGCGGATCAGTTGACCGTGCCGGGAGCCTCTACCGATCCCTGGAAGATCTCCTCGAGCGGGTACTCCATCGGATCCGAGAGCACAGCCGGATCGGCCAGTCGGAGTGCCTGCTGAAGGACCTCGTCCATGCTCTCGACGAACACGATCTGGAGCCTGCGAGTCACCTTCGCGGAGACTTCCTGGAGCTCCCGCTCGTTCTCCTTCGGAATCAATACCGTATCGACGCCACCCCGAACCGCCGCGATCAGTTTCTCCTTGAGACCCCCGATCGGAAGAACCCGGCCACGCAGCGTGACCTCGCCGGTCATCGCAATATTGGCCTTGACCGGGATGCCGGTCAGCGCCGAGGTGAGCGCGGTCGCCATCGTGATTCCCGCGGAGGGTCCGTCCTTCGGCACACCACCCTCGGGGATGTGGACGTGAATGTCGACCTTCTGGTAGAAGTCCCTGGCCAGGCCGAGCTGCCTGGCGCGCCGCCGCACGTAGGAAACCGCGGCGTGTGCCGATTCCTGCATCGTCTCGCCCAGGCGACCGCTGATCTTCACCTTGCCCTTCCCAGAGGTGACGAGCGCCTCGATGTTGAGCAGTTCGCCGCCCACCTCCGTAAAGGCGAGGCCGGTACACACGCCGACCTGATCCGAATCCTCGCGCATGCCGTAGCGGTGGCGCGGAATCCCCAGGTATTTCCGCAGGCTCCGCGGTGCGATCCGAACCCGGATCGGCTCCTCGTTCGCGACGACTTCGCGAGCCACCTTGCGGCAGATGGTTCCGAGTTCCCGCTCTAGACCCCGGACGCCCGCTTCCTTGGTGTAGACGCGGATCATCTGAAGCAGTGCGGAATCGTTCAGGCCGAGCACCTCATCCGAAAGCCCGTGGGTTTTCAATTGCTTGGGAATCAGGAAGCGCTTGGCGATCTCCAGCTTTTCCTCTTCGATGTAACCCGGCAGATGAATGATCTCCATCCGGTCCTGGAGTGGTCGCGGGATCCCCTGAAGCGTGTTCGCAGTCGTGATGAACAGGATCCGCGAAAGGTCGTAGTCGAGATCCAGGTAGTGATCGTTGAACGTGTGGTTCTGTTCGGGATCGAGAACCTCGAGCAGCGCCGAACTCGGATCCCCCCGGAAGTCCATTGACAACTTGTCGATCTCGTCGAGCAGGAAGACCGGGTTCCCGGAGCCGGCCTTTTTGAGCCCCTGAATGATCTTGCCCGGCATCGCCCCGATGTAGGTGCGCCGGTGACCGCGGATCTCTGCCTCGTCGCGCACGCCGCCCAGGCTGATCCGAACGAAGTCGCGTTCTGTAGCGCTGGCAATAGAGCGGCCCAGCGAGGTCTTGCCCACGCCCGGGGGGCCCACGAAGCACAGGATCGGGCCCTTCATCTCCTCGACCAGCGCACGAACCGCCAGGTATTCGAGAATCCGTTCCTTGGGCTTCTCGAGACCGTAGTGATCGGAGTCGAGGACCTCTTCGGCCGCGTTGATGTCCTTATTTTCCTCAGAATCTTCGCCCCAGGGCAGCGATAGAATCCAGTCGACGTAGTTACGGACCACCGTGGCCTCGGCCGAGGTGGGCGTCATCGCCTTGAGCTTCTTGATTTCCTTCTGGCACCGCTCCTCGCCCTCGGGTGAAATCTTGAGCGTCGCGAGCTTGTCGGTGAGTTCGTCGATCTCGCTCTTGAACTCGTCGCGCTCCCCGAGTTCCTTCTGGATCGCGCGCATCTGCTCGTTCAGGTAGTACTCCTTCTGCGAGCGCTCCATCTGCTTCTTGACGCGGGACCGGATCCGGTTCTCGACCTGGAGCACATCCAGTTCCGCCTGCATCAACCCGAGGATCTCCTCGAGCCGCTCACGTGGACTCAAGATCTCCAGGAGCCGCTGCTTGTCCTCGACCTTGAGGTTCAGGTGCGCAGCCACGGTATCCGCGAGCGCCGAAGCCGAGGTGAGACTGGTAACGCTCGTGAGCATTTCCGGCGGTACCTTCTTGTTGAGCTGCACGTACTTCTTGAAGGCGGCCTTTACGCCCCGCATGAGCGCGACGGCCTCGGGCCCCTCGTCCTCGCTCTCCTCGATCGACTCGAGCGCGACGAGAAAGTATTCTTCCTCGTTCGGATCGTAGGCCGTCACCCGTGCGCGGGACTTGCCCTCGACCAGAACCTTGACGGTGCCGTCGGGAAGCTTGATCAACTGCACGATCGTACCGAGCGTACCGATCTCGTGGATGTCGCCTACTTCAGGGTCGTCGGTGCTTGCGTCGCACTGCGCCGCGAGCATCAGCCGCTGGTCGCGACCCATCGCCTCCTCCAGCGCCTTGACCGAGCGATCCCGGCCCACGAAGAGTGGCACCACCATCTGGGGGAAGACGACGATATCCCGGAGAGGGAGAAGCGGCACCCAGCCCGAGTTGGGCTCCGCCGGGTTCCCTGGCTGTTCGCTGTCTTCGTCGTCGTTCTTGAAAAAGGCCATGGACTGCTCCCCTAGGCGCTCTCTGCCTGGTCGTAGACGATGATCGGCTCCGCGTGGTCCCGAATGACCTCCAGCCCGATGACCACCTCGGACACGTCGCCCCGGGATGGAACCTCATACATGATGTCGAGCATGGTTTCTTCGAGGATCGAACGCAATCCCCGCGCACCCGCCTTTCGATTGAGCGCGACCTGCGCCACCGCTTGCAGCGCGGGGTCGGTGAAGCGGAGCGACACTCCCTCGAGTTCCATCAACTTCTGGTACTGCTTGATCAGCGCGTTCTTCGGTTCCGTCAGGATTTCAACCAGGGCCGGCGCGTCGAGTTCCTCGAGCGTCGCGACGACCGGAAGCCGTCCCACGAACTCCGGGATCATCCCGAATTTGAGCAGGTCCTCGGGCTGGTAATCCTTCAGGGTCTCGCCGAGCCGACGGGAACCCCTGGCGTGAAGCTGCGCCCCGAAGCCCAGGCCCCGCACGCCCACCCGCCGCTCGATAATCTCCTCGATCCCGTGGAAGGCGCCGCCGCAGATGAAGAGAATGTTGGTGGTGTCCACCTGCACGAATTCCTGCTGCGGATGCTTGCGGCCCCCCTTTGGAGGGACATTCGCGACCGTCCCCTCGATGATCTTGAGAAGCGCCTGCTGAACCCCCTCGCCGGAAACGTCGCGCGTGATCGAGGGGTTCTCGCTCTTGCGCGCCACCTTGTCGATCTCATCGATATACACGATCCCGCGCTGCGCCTTCTCCACGTCGTAGTTCGCGGCCTGCAGCAGGTTGAGGATGATGTTCTCGACGTCTTCGCCGACGTAGCCAGCTTCGGTCAGCGTCGTGGCGTCGGCGATCGTGAACGGAACTTCGAGGATCTTTGCCAGGGTCTGGGCAAGCAAGGTCTTGCCACAGCCTGTCGGACCGAGCAGCAAGATATTGGACTTCTGCAACTCGACGTCGCCGACCACGGAGTGGTTCTCAATGCGCCGGTAGTGGTTGTGCACCGCCACCGAAAGTACCTTCTTGGCCCGCTCCTGCCCGATCACGTATTGATCGAGCGTTTCGCTGATCTCCTTGGGCTTCGGAACCGAAGACTGGGGGGTCTCACCGTCGCGGCCAGCTTCCTCTGCGATGATGTCGTTGCAGAGTTCGATGCACTCGTCACAGATGTAGACGGTGGGCCCCGCGATCAGCTTCCTGACCTCCTTCTGGCTCTTGCCGCAGAAGGAGCACGCGAGACTGGTGCCTTCTTCGTTGCGCTTCACGCCGCAGCCTTTCCCGTCTTCTTCTCGGCCGGTCCGCGCCGGTCCATGATCGAATCCACGATCCCGTACTCGACCGCCTGCTCAGCGGACATAAACCGGTCGCGCTCGGTGTCTTCGGCCACGCGTTCGGCGTCGCGATGGGTGTGGTCCGCCAAAATCTGGTTCATGGCCGCGCGGATCTTCAGGATCTCGTCCGCCTGGATCTTGATGTCGGTCGCCTGGCCCTGCAGCCCGCCGAGCCAGGGCTGGTGAATCATGATGCGGGCGTGGGGAAGCGCGAAGCGCTTCTGGGGTGCGCCACCCGCCATCAGAATCGCGGCCATGCTGGCAGCCTGCCCCATGCAGATCGTCTGAACGTCTGGCGCGACGTATTGCATCACGTCGTAGATGCCGAGGCCCGCTGTCACCTCTCCGCCTGGGGAGTTGATGTAGAGAAAGATGTCTTGCTCGGGATCTACCGACTCGAGGAAGAGCAGTTGCGCAATCACGAGATTCGCGATCTCGTCGTTGATGCCGCTGCCGAGCACGATGATCCGGTCCTTGAGCAGGCGCGAGTAGATGTCGTACGCGCGCTCCCCGTGGTGCGAATGCTCTATGACCATCGGAACCAGCACGGACATCTCCTTCTTCGACGCTTCCAGGACCCTTCTATAGTAACGGTTCGGGGGGTGGAAGCGTCACTGGCCCTCTCGCAGCACCCGTGGAATCTCTTTCGATTCCAGTACCTTACCCCTTGGTAAGGGTAGCTGAGGAGGCCACGAATTCAACAACCCGCGCTTCCAGCAGACCCGCCCGAAGCGATTCAAGCAGGCCCTGTTCCTTGTAGGCGCGGCGCACGCGCGATTCCGGCTCACCCCGCGCCCTGGCGATGCTGCGCAACTCCTCCTCGAGTTCCTCCTCGCTCACCTCGATCGACTCTGCCCGGGCGATCTCGGGGACGACCAGGGCGAGCCGGACTTCCCGCTCCGCCCCCGGACGCCACTCTTCGCGCCAGCCCTCGGCCTGGGTCGCCAGTTCCTCCTGAGGCACGTGCCCTCTGAGTTGGCCCACCGCGCGCGCAATCCTTCCCTGCAGCGCACGTTCGACCAGAGTCGGCGGCACCGGAAACGGGTTCGCCTCGAGGAGTGCATCGATCGCACGCTCGCGGACCATCTGGGTCCGCTGGGCCTCGCGTCCCGCTTCGACCCGGCGAGAGAGATCGGCCCGGAGTTCCTCCAGCGTCTCGAACTCCCCGAGGTCCCTGGCGAGTTCGTCATCGAGCGCAGGAAGCTCCTTGCGTTTGACCTCGAGCACCTTCACGCGAAATGTCGCCCGGGTTCCGGCCGGATGCGCAGAAGCCGCCTCCGGGAGTTCGAGTTCGAATTCCCGTTCCTGGCCGGCCGCGAGCCCGATCATGGCTTCATCGAAACCGGGAAGCGCGCGGCCTGCACCGAGTTCCACGGACTGCGCCCGCCCGCTTCCTCCCTCAAACCCCTGGCCGTCGACGCTGCCCTCGAAATCGATCACCACGACGTGCCCGAGCGCGCTCAGGGTGCCATCCGGCTCGGAATCCAGCTGCGCGTTTGCGCCGCGCAGCTCCTCGAGGTGCGCCTCGACTGGGTCGTGCTCGGGCTCCGGGATCTCGGGTTCCGGAATCTCGAGTCCCCGGACCTTGACGAGTTCGATCTCGGGACGCACTTCGACCATGGCCGCGTAGGCAAACGGCGTTCCGGGCTGCGGCTTGCTCTCGGGTTGAATTCGAGGCTCGGCGACCACCTGAAGATCGTGTTCGCGAAGTGCCCCGGGGCAGGATTCCCGAAGCAGCCGCTCGAGAACCTCGGAGCCCACCTGCTCCCCGTAGTAGCGCTCCAGCACCGAACGCGGCGCCTTGCCGGGGCGAAATCCCTTGAGCCGGGCCTTGCTCCCGATCTCCCGGTAGACCGCATCAAAGGCGGCGTCCACCTCGGCCGTGGGGACCTCCACTCGGAGCTGCCATTCGACCGGACCCTTCTGCTCTGCCGTCGCTGTCATGGGCCCCTGCTTCCGGCGCGTCCGGTACGTTTGCTGCGTCTGGTGCCGGGGACAGGACTCGAACCTGCACGCCTTGCGGCAATAGCTCCTAAGGCTACCGCGTCTGCCAGTTCCGCCACCCCGGCCTCCCGGGCAGCGTTCAGGGTAGCAGCAGTCGGCGGGCCCCTAAAGAGGGGGGGGGCGGGGCCGCTAGGGCGCGGGAGCGAGGTCCACGGCAGGCAGCACCTTCGGCCCCAGGCGCCGCTTGAGTTCGGCCAGTTCTCGACGCGCTGCGTCGCTCCGGGCCTCTTCCCGGATCTCCCTGATCCGGCGATCCAGGCCGTCGTCGTCGAATTCGCGCTCCAGATGGCTCTCCACCCGAACCCGGCCGATGTACTCGCGCACCTGCTCGAGCGCCCGCATCTCCCCATCCAGGGACAAGCCTTCGAGGGCCTCCTGGAAACGCCGCCGGGCCCGCGCATTCGCGAGCGTCGCGATCACCTGCAGTTTTTCGCGCTCGAGCTTCTTGATCTCACTCCGAAACTGAACCAGGTTGGTCTTGGCGGTCTCGACCTCGCCACGAACCTGGTCGAGTTCCTTCTCCGCACGTTCCAGATCGGATAGCAGTCCGTCCTTGTGCACGATCAGGGCGAGCGAGAGTTCGTCGTCGGAGCGCCGCACCGCGCGGGAGATGTCATCGTGGGTGCGCGCGATCTCGGCCCGGCGCTCGCTGATCTCGGCCTCGAGCTTGTTGCGCATGTACAGAATCCCGGCAACGGCCTGCTTGAGGTCCCGGTACTGGCGCGTGCGTTCCTGGATCGCCTCCTCGTAGATGGCGGACGGGTTGCGATTCTCGCGGTCCCGCAGCCACGAGGTGAACAGGCCGCGAAACAGGCCGCGAAGACGTCCGATGATGCCTCTCGGTCGGTCGCTCATGCTGACTCCTCCTTCAATCGTTCGCATCTCCGCGCCAATCCTTGGAGCGGAGACCGAGTTCTCGGATCTTCTGCTGAAGGCTCTGACGCACCATGCCGATCGACTCGGCGGTGCGAGAAATATTTCCCCCGTGTTCGCGCAGTGCCGTGAGCAGATACGCGCGCTCAAAGGCCTCCACCGCGCTGCGCTTGGCGTCTCGAAACGGAACGCCGTGGAGCGGCTGCACGGATCCGTCGCCCGGGCCCGGAGCGGCGGAGAGGTTCAGGTCGGCCTCCTCGATCTCGGGGCCGGAAGACAGCACCAGCGCCTGCTCGATCACGTTTCGCAGCTCGCGCACGTTTCCGGGCCAGCCGTACCGCGCCAGGCGCTGATGGGCGCCGTCCGAAATCTGCTTGCGCTTTCGGCCCAGTCGTTCACTCGCGCCTTCGATGAAACGCTCGGCCAGCGGCGGAACGTCCTCGAGTCGCTCACGCAGCGGAGGCAACCGCACCTCGACCACCTTGAGCCGGTAGTAGAGATCCTCTCGGAAATTCCCGGAAGCGACTTCCTTCTCGAGGTCGCGGTGGGTCGCCGCAACCACACGGACGTCGACTGCGATCGGCCGATTCCCGCCCACGCGCTCGAAGGATTGCTCCTGGAGAACGCGCAGCACCTTCCCCTGCGTCTCCGGCGGCATATCTCCGATCTCGTCCAGGAAGATCGTGCCGTCCGAAGCCGATTCGAACTTGCCGAGCCTGCGTGCATCGGCGCCCGTGAACGCGCCCTTCTCGTGACCGAAGAGTTCACTCTCGACGAGTTCGCGACTGATCGCGGCACAGTTGACGGCTACGAAGGCCTCGCCTGCGCGTGAACTTCCCTGGTGCAGGGCCTGCGCGACCAGTTCCTTGCCGGTGCCGCTCTCTCCGCGCACCAGCACCGTCAGGTCGGTTTCGGCGACCTTCTGAATCGTCTCGAAGACCTGTCGCATCGCGGGCCCCGATCCGATCAGGTTCTCGAAGCCATAGTCGCGCTCGACGCGCTCGAGCAGCATCCGACGCTGGCGCTCGCGCCGCGTCGCCTCGAGTGCCTTCTCTACCACCACTCGGATTTGCTCGTTGTCGAAGGGCTTCGGTACGTAGTTCTCCGCACCGGACTTGATCGCTTCGACCGCGATCCGCTCGTTGCCGTGCGCCGTGATCATGACCACCGCGGTTTCCGGTCGCTCCCGCTTCACGGCTCGCAGCACGTCCATGCCCGTGGTCCGGCGACGCAGGGCCAGGTCGGTCAGCACCAGATCGTAGGGCTCGTCTCGAAAGCGCCGCAACGCCTCCTCGCCATCGTCCGCGCAGTCGACGTCATAGCCAGCCCGGCGTAAGAGACCGCGAAGCGCGAGCTGAATCGCGCGCTCGTCCTCGACGACCAGGATTCTGGAGCTCGCAGCAACCACTCAGTCTCCCCTCCCGCCCCAGCGCGGCAGCGTGATCAGGAACTCGGCTCCATCGCCGAGTTCGGACTTGACCTCGAGAGATCCCTGGTGCGCGTCTACCAACTTCTTGCAGATCGCGAGTCCGAGTCCGGTCCCACCCGCCTTCCTGGAATGGAAGGGGCGGAAGATTTCCTCGAGGCTCTCCGGATCCATGCCCGGACCGTTGTCGCATACACGCACCCAGATCTCGCGGTCCGAGAGGCTCGCACCGACCTCGACCACGATCTCGGGATCGGGAAAGCCGCTCTGGTCGAGCAGGTCGATCGCGTTGGAGATCAGGTTAATCAGAACCTGCCGGAGCTTCTCGGGATCGCCCTCCATCTCGCCCTCGTCGTCGAGCTTCTTCTCGACCCGTACGCCGACTGATGAAAGGCGCTCGCGCAGGCTCTCGAGCGCGCTGTCCACTACGTCTGACATGCGCATCGTTCGCAGCCTGAGATCCTCTTCGCGCGCGTAGCGCAGAAGGTGCGAGATCGAGCGCTCGACCCGGTCGAGCTCTTCGAGGGCGACCTTCGCGTACTCCACGTTGTCGCTTCCATCCGGATCCTCACCCATCTGCTGAACCAGACTCTTGGCCGCCGTGATCGGGTTGCGGATCTCGTGTGCGATCGAGGCGGAGAGTTCCTCGAGCGAACGCACGCGCTGGCCCTCCAGACTTTCCCGCTGGCGGCTCACGCGCTTGCGCACCTGGCGGTCGACCTCCCCCTCGATCCAGCGGCGCCGCAGGCCAGGCGCGACGAGCCGAGAGAACCCGTCGAGCGCGAGTCCGATCCCCCATCCAAAGGCGACCAGCACCGCGACCCCCTTGGCGATCAGGAACAGGAACCCGACCACCAGGACATAGGAGACGAGATGGCGAGCGAACCTGAGCTTCCCGTCGGCGTGCCGACGGGCTTCGCGGTAGGCGCGTTCCTCGGGGCTCAGGGTCTCGGAACGGCTCCGCCTGCGTCGACGGCGCCGCGAGCGCGAGGACTCGCGCTCCGTCCCCCTGAGTTCCCGGGCACGGCGCTTCAGATCCGTGGTCTCCTGCCAGCGGTCTCCCGACAAGGCCAGCGTCTCCCCACAGTGGATGCGGCGTGCACTCACCAGCTGCGCCCGCCGTCGTGGACTCCCTGGATTGTAGACACCCGCATGCCCTCACACCTAGGCAAGCTCCGTGCCCGCAGGGGCTGCTGGGTCTTCCCCTGTAAAATCAAGGGCTTGCGCGCTCCGCGCAGGGACCGCGACTGCAGCCTCGGGCCTTCAGCGCAGCATCCGAGCTGCACCTCCGACCGCTCGCGCCCCGGTTCGAAGCCCCCGACGAGCCCTGGAGAAGGCACGGCCCTTGCTCTCCCCTGGGGTTCGCGCGGGCAGACCCCGAGGGCGGAGAGCATGAGCGAGCCCAGAATCATCACCGAAGCAGAGGCGATCGACCGGACCATCCCGGCCGAGCCCACCGGCATTCTGTATATCGACCTCGACCGCGGCGCGGTTGCGGTGAGTTCGCACGACGCCGACGAAGTCACGATCGAGGCCCGGGCCCGCGGCTGGGCCTCCGGCCTGGTCCGCTTCAGGCTCTCGCAAGACGGGCAGCGCCTGCAACTCGAGGGCGACGTCGATGGCTGGTTCCCGAAGCTGTTCGGGGGCGCACGCATCGCGGTTCGCGCGTGCGTTCCCCGGCGTTGGTCCGTCGAGATCCGCACGGCCGGAGGCCGCATCGAGGCGAGCGAAATCGGCGGCGAACTCGGGGCCGAGACCTCGGGCGGCCGGATCGAGGTCCGCCGGGTCGACGGGCGTGCGTTGCTTCGGACTTCGGGGGGCCCGATCTCTGCCGAGGAGGTCAATGGCGACATCCGGGCCCGCACCTCGGGAGGCCGGATCGAGCTCGCCTACGTGAACGGAGACGTCGAGGCCCGAACCTCGGGCGGTTCGATTCAGGTGCACGGCGTCCGGGGAGAGATCGATGCGCGAACCAGCGGAGGGAAAGTCTCGGCCAGCTTCGTCGACGAGCCCGCCGGCCGCCTCGAGAGCTCGGGTGGGAGCATTCACGTCGTCTTCCGATCCGAACTCGGGGCAAGGCTCGACGCGCGGACCAGCGGCGGCCGGGTGCGCGTCGACCACGAGATCACGTCGGAATGTCACAACCAGCCGCACCGGGTGACCGGAGACCTGAACGGAGGCGGACTCCCGCTGAAGATCAGAACTTCCGGAGGCTCGATCCACGTCGAAGCGGGCTGATCGAGCCCGCGCCGCGTGCGCTAGCGCACGGCCACCCGGTCCAGGAAGGCACCGATCCGGGCAAAGTAATCGCGGCCGCCCACCAGAGTCGTATCGTTGTGGCCGGCGCCGAGAATCACCTCGAACTCCTTCGGCTCCGGGGCCGCGTCGAAGAGCCGCTGCCCGAGTTCAATCGGAACCGTCCGGTCACGGTCGCCGTGAAGGAACAGCACCGGAGCGCGAAGCGCCGGGATCTTCCGGGCCGAATCGAAGCGGCCCCGGCCGAGCAGCGCCCCGACCGGCCCCAGCAGACGCCGGCCCAGGTCCGAAAGCGACGTAAAGGTGCTCTCGAGAATCAGGCCACCCAGCTCGCGGTCCTGTGCCAGGTCGACGGCCACCGCCCCGCCGAGCGAACGACCGAAGACGACGACCCGCTCAGGAGCGAAGCCGCGCGCCCCGACCAGGTACGCGAGTGCGGCGCGGGCATCGGCGTAGACCCCCGGCTCGCTCGGGGTCCCGTCACTCCGCCCGTAACCGCGGTACTCGAGGAGCAGCACGTCGGTCCCAAGCCGTGCGAGCTCGGCCGCGTTCGGAAGCCGGTGCGAGGCGTTCCCGGCGTTTCCGTGCAGAAAGAGAAGAACCCGGCCTGGCTCTGCTGAGTGCAGGTAGAAAGCGTGAATGCGGACTCCGGCCTCACTTTCCAGGAAGATCTCGTCTGCATCCAGTCCCAGCAGGCCGGGGTCGAACTCGGCGCCGCGTACCGGCTGAAAGATCACCCCATCGACCAGCCGGTTCAGCACCGCGCTCCCGAAGGCGACGGTTGCACTGACGAGCGCGATGCCGCCGAGGCCGAACGCCCAAGAAATCCGCACAAGGCTAAGGGGACGCCGTTTCGGGCGCCGCGTAGACCGTGAACGTCCCGGGCCCGTAGGAACTGTCGAGCCGCGTCAGGAGATCGAACCGACCGGCAACCCGGCGCTCCACCTGGAGCGACTTCGGGGTCCGGGTCTCGAAGATGACGTAGTCGGGCTGGTACCGCTCGAAGAACAGCGGTTCGGAGGGAATGCGATGAAGGAAGCGGTACGTGTAAACGGTTCTGCCGGTGAGCACCGACTGCACCGGCGCCCGCGAACACATCAGGGTCGCGTCCGGGGGCGTGTTTTCCCGGATCCAGGTCGACACACGCTGGATGTCTCCGAAAGAGCGCAGCAGGCGGGTCCCGAGCGACCCCCAGCGCGCCAGGTCCAGATGCGTAGGCAGGACCCACAGATTCAAACTGAACAGCAGCGAGAAGGCCACCGCAGGCAACACCGCCCGTGGTCGGAGCCGGGGCCAGCGCCGGGCCAGAACGGCTCCGACGGCCGCGATGCCGGTCAGAAGGTAGAGATAGATGAAGGGAAGCAGGGGCGTGACGAGGCGGAACGAGTAGACGAAGTAGGTGAGTACCAGCGCCCCGTAAGCGAGCACAAACCACTCCTGGATCGAGGCGCGCCTCCGGATCGCCCACGCGAACCCTAATAGCCACAAGCCTCCAAGGCCGGCTTGAAGCCACGCCGAGGGATGACCGACCGCGACGGTCGTGATCTCGCTCAAAAGCGCAGTTCCGTTCCGTTCGATCCGTCCGAGCCACTCGGCCCCCGACAGCCAGCGCGAGGCGGGGTTTCCGGGATCTGCCCGAAAGGTGATCGAGCTGTAGTCGAACGCGAGGAGTTGGTCCTCCGGAACCTCCGCGGCCAACGTCGCCGTCCAGGAATAGAGTTCCCAGGGCAAGAGCAGCACCCCAATCAGGACCAGGGGCAGAAGCGCGCGCCAGCGCTCGCGGCCCCGGTCTCGGGTAAGGCCCACCAGCAATACCCCGGGGAGCGCCAGCAGCGTCACGGCGCGCACGTAGAACGCGGCGCTCAGGCTGAGCGCACCGGCCACGGCCCAGAGGATCCAGCGCGGGCCGCGGCGCGCCGCGAACTGCAAACACCCGAAGGCCAGAAACAGCAGCGTGAGAAATGGAAACTCCGCGAAGACGAAGTTGAACAGGCGCACGAAGATCGGGTTGGTGCCCACCAGCAGTGCCACGCCGAGCGCAATCCAGGTGCCGTACTGGACACGGACCGAGAACCAGATTGCGGTGACCGCTGTCGCCGCGAAGCCCAGCAGCACCCGGTTCATGACGGCGGGATCGAATGATCCGTCGGGAAACAGGAGCGAGATCAGCCAGGGCATCCCGGGCGGCCGCAGCAGGAAGGGCTCGCCGAGATAGCGGTAGCCCTCGCCGAGCGCGAGCGAGCGGCCCACCACGATGTAAAGCGCTCCGTCCCACTCGGGTCGCCAGCTGTTCTCTGCCCAGAAAAACAGGCAGCAGAACGCGTACGCCACCAGTGCAGCGAGCGGCACCATCCAAGCAAGTCGAACGCGGTTCACAGGATCAGGGAAGCGCATCGAGTCGATTCAGGCTAGCGGGACGCCCCTCCACCTCGGATCTGACCAAATGCCCGGAACCGGAAGCCGAACCCAAGCCCAAGAGCCCGCTTGTTTCTCCTATCTCCTCCCCTTGCGCCGAACCCAGAAATACTGACAACCTCCCACCAATTCCGAACTCCTTGAGAGGACAGCGAGCGTACTCTCATTGTCACCAATCGAGAAAGACCCCGGACCAGATCGGAGCGTGGCAGTCCGGCTCAGCTGGTCGCTGCTGGTCGTCGGCTTTCTGTTCCTTTCTGGCCTGTACAGCGCCCGAGCGCCAATGGGCGTTTGGAAGAACACGATCTTCGGTAGTCCCGCCTGGAATGAGGCAGACCCCGGTTCGTGGTACGTGATGGCAGCCCACGAACTCACGCCCAACGAACAGCCGCTCTTCGTGGGCCACCCGGGTTCCACGCTGCTGATAATCCTAGCCGGGATCCAACACGGGGTGTACGCAATCTCAAGCCCGGACGGTTTGTCATATACCCAATTTACTGCGCGCAGCTTACCCAAGGTCTTTCTCGCCTCGAAGCTGACGATGACGCTTCTCCATCTGGCGTCATTTTGGGCGATGTTCCACTTTTCCAGGCGGATACTGCGAGATCGCTGGGCCGCGCATCTTGCGACTCTGGCTTACGCGACCTCGCTGCCGGTGCTGTACTTCATCTCTCGCATCTCCGCTGAACCCTTGATGGTTCTGTTCTGTCTGACTTCGTTCCTGGCCATCTGGCGCTACCAGGAACTCGTCGTCACGGATCGCCCGGCGGCGGCACTCGTCCCCGTCGCCCTCTCTGCAGCCCTCGCAGTGTCTGGCGCACTGTCGAAGTTCAATTTCCTCGCTCCGCTGCCCGTCTTCATGCTCGCATACCTTCTATACGGCACAAGGGAAGCTACAGACGCGCACATCCCACTTCGCGACCGGGCAAAGGCAATCGTCGTATTCCTGGCAGCGGGCAGTGCGGTGTGGCAGTTCTACGGTCTCATCTTCGACGTGGGGGCGTTCTGGAGTTTCTGGCGCTCATTTCTTGCAGCCCCGGGAGCCCAACTGAGCTGGACACTCCTTGGCTGGCTCCCCGGCATTTCAGCGACTCGCATATTCCCACTCGCCGAATCCCTGTTCATTCTCATAGGCGTTGCGGGATGGCTGATGTTTTTGCGATCCCACCGCGGGCTGCGCGAACGAGCTCTCTGGGCGACAGCTTATGCGTGCTTTACCGGCCTCCTCTGGGGATATCGAGTGCTCCACCAGGGGAACTTCCTTCCGTTCCACTATTTCTTTCTGCCGGCTGCGATGCTCTCGGTGTTCGCCGGCTACTTTGTCACACAGGCCGTGAGTCGGCTCCCCGAGACCTGGCATTGCGGGCAGCGGGCAGCCCTGGCAGTTTTCGGGGTGTGCCTGATGCACGCGATCTCCATCTGGACGGTGCTGGACTCGCGACAATTTGATGCCGCCGCCTATGCGAAGAATCGCGAATATGTCGAGCTGATCTCTCAGTTGAAACCTGGAGAAAAGGTCGGCATGAGCCGGCGACAACCGAAGATGCAACGCGCGCACCACTCAATCCCCTTTCCGATCCCGCAGTTGGGGCGAGTCTCGCGTCTTCGGCAGGAACTCGATGACATGTTCGTCTTTGTCGGACCTGCGAAGATGGGTCCGGACTCCGATACGCTCGTTGTCCCGGGCCTCGTTGGAAGGGTAGCGGTCTTCACGCCGGATCCATGAGGGAGCGCGAACGTCAGAGCCCCTCAGTACCTCCAGTGGATCAGGCCGCGCGAAGAGCGCAGCGCGCCTGGCTGCTGGTCGCACTTGGAATCTTCACTGCTGCCACGCTCTCGACGTACTGGCCAGTCTTTCGGGACGGGTCGAAGCAAGTCGTTCTGGCAGGCCGGCTTGCAGACAAACCCGCTAGCCGGGTTTCGGACATGAATACGGCCGACTTGATGTTCGAGACCTGGCTGGTCTTTAGACACGCCCACACGTTCGTGCACAGTCCGCTCCGGCTGTTCCAAGCCGAGCACTGTGCGCCTGAAGACAACTCCCTGGTCTTCGGTATTCCGATGATTACGATGGGGATCCTGGCAATCCCCTTCTATCTCGCAACCGGGGAGCCTGTGCAGACCTTCAATCTGGTCCTGCTGACGATGACTCTGATCGGCGCCATCGCGATGTACCTACTCATCGTCGAATGGACGCAGGTGCCCGGGGCCGGAATCGTCGCCGGACTCGTCTTCTGCCTCCATCCGATCCGCATGCTCGACATCGCCCACCCCTCAGTCTGGGATACCGCCTGGACGCTGATCTCGATCTTCTTCTTGGTGAGGCTGTTCGCCAGAGGCCACTGGCTCGATGCAATCGGGCTATCGATTGCGCTCACACTTCAGATCTGGGCCAGCATCTACCCCTTCTTGGCCGCAATCTTTCTGATGACTCCCGTCGCCCTCTGGCTCTGCATGAAGTACCGACTTCGCAACGTCAGCTTCGCCCAGCTTCTCTTGGTTGCCGCGAGCGGCACACTGGCGGCCGCAATCCTCTTTCTGCCATATCTCGAAGCTCGGGGTACCGGACAGCTGCGCGCCAACTACGCCCTGTATTTACCCTGGAGGTTTTATTCCCCGGACGGAATCTTCTTCATGTCTTGGACGTTGCTAGTCCTCTCTTCGCTCAGCCTGATCATCGGGCGCAAAAGGGCCCTCGGCGGACTCGACGCAGATCCTCGCTGGGCTCTGCTGGCAGGGATCGCATTCGTGGCCATCATCGGTGCAGGTCCCTATGTCAACGACATCTGGGGGGTTCTGGGAATCGATCCAGTGTTCGGGATTCCGAGTCTGGGGGGCCTCATGAGGGAGGCCGTGCCCGGAGTAGACTCGATTCGGGGCTACGCACGCATCGGGGCGGGAGGGGTTCAGTTGGGTCTCTGCGTGCTCGCCGGCATCGGAGCCGCTGGATTGATCCGAGTGGGCGGGCGCTACGGGTTCCTCGTAGCGGCCGGACTGATCGTAGTGGTAGCGGCAGACACATTGCGCCCGCACTTCCTCGGTCTCAACCCTCGATATCAGCTGGACACTGTTGCGATTCGTCCCTCGGATTCCGAGATCGCCTTTTACCAGAGGCTTGAGGATCTCGAAAACCGGGGACCGATCTTCCAGGTGCCGGGCGGCTTCACCTCGTTCAACCCGATCGAACTCTCAGATATTCTACTCAGCGCGTTTCACCATCGTCGGACCTCAGCTTGCTTCGGCTCCCACCGACCCGCCTCGCAGACGATGCTCAGCGATATCGCAAAACGCCTTCCGAGCCCGGAGGCATTCAACGAACTTCAAGCACTCGGATTTACGACGATCGTCATCCAGGAGAAGTCTACGAGGTCCAACGCTGGAACAGCCAAGGGGAAGTACAGACCAGAAAGAAGGTCGACACGCTTCCGCGAGAGCGCAGAGCAACACCAAGATTTACTGCGTCGTATTCATTCGGACGGGACTAGGACTGCCTACGCCCTTCTAGAGACAGGCCAGGACTAGTCACATCGTCTTGCTGCCCAGAACCTCTAAGGCGAGCCTGAATGCGGGGAAGGGTCGTTGGCAGGGGGGTGGGAGAGCGAGGCCCCGGCTGGGGCGGCGGTCAGGCGGAGGACGTGATCCTCCCGCCCACCCACCGGGACGCGGAGAGAACGGCCAGAGCGCAGATCGAGCAGATGCTGCGAGAGCGGTGCTCCCAAATCTGAATCGCGAGACCTCGATGCACTGGCCAAAAGTCGAGCGAACGACCTGATCTTCCCGTACCCGATCGCAGTCGAGGCAGTCGCGCGCGAACGGCAGCAGAACCGAGTCTCCGCGGGGCGCAGGTCACCCGGGGGTCCCACCTGCTCCCCTGCCCTCGCCAGCGCTTGGAGGGACGTTCGCACACCACCCTCACACCAGAACCCAGGGCCACTTGGACCGAGCGGACACACACCGGCAGGAACCCCGCAACTTCGCAGGGTTTGGTGGTGAGCGCGCCTGGGATCGAACCAGGGACCGGCGGATTAAGAGTCCGCTGCTCTACCAACTGAGCTACGCGCCCGAGGCGGGCGCATTGTAGCGACTCCTGGG
>SPKZ01011032.1_pt1 | contig 18701 bp, 28 predicted proteins | sample 2456571 | NCBI WGS metagenome assembly SPKZ01 (sample SAMN11192286, study PRJNA482655) | marine metagenome | biome: ENVO:00000447; feature: ENVO:00000244|ENVO:00000211|ENVO:00000569|ENVO:00002023; material: ENVO:00002151; isolation source: ocean water from marine abyssalpelagic zone ... | reverse complement strand
TGAACTTGACAGGGTGTATGGAGAGGGATTGTATTTAAACGTTTCAGAGACTCAAGACTTGAGCAGAGAGACAATTTCAACAGTACTGCTAGATAAGCAAGCTGCCACACTTCTTAGAGATAAACTGAATGAATTTATAAAAGCCTAGGTGGCTAAACCATGAATAAACACATTTTAGTCGCCATGGATTGGAAGAATAGAAGCAAAGAAGAGCTGAGGGAGAATGCTGTTGCTGTTGCTGCTGTTGCTGATGCTGTTGCTGATACTGAATTTTGGATTAATGAGTACTTCGAGAATACAGGCGAGAATAGAGAAGAATACGAAAAAGCTTTGAAGGAAATGAAGAGATGAATAAACTAATAACAATTATCGCAGCTCTTTTCGTATTCGCATCATGTGGAACACAAGCCCCTGAGTATGACGCAACAGATATGAGTAACATTCTATCATACAGTACAATGCAGGTCTTTATGCCTAGTGGTGGTTCTGGCTCTGCGTTTGTATGGGACGATACATTTATCATGACTGCAGGTCACTGTGTAGAACAGGAGACTCAAAGTTATGTAGAGCTACTTGTAGCGGGTAAGAAGTACAAAGCTGAGATTGCAGCTTATACTCCTGCTCACACTACTGACGTAGCACTTATTTATATTCCCGAAGAACTTAAGGATGTATTGAAGCCTTTGGTACGTAGTACAAGAGAACCTACTTACCTTGATAATATTATCCTTGTTGGCTGTCCTCTAGGAGAACCTGAAGGAGTTACTACAGGTGTAGTATCACACCCCGTTACAGGTCTTGAAGGCATTCATGGAAAGCTTCCTATCTTCTTCCGTACAGATACAGACGCAGCTCCTGGCAACTCAGGCGGCGCAGCTGTCATGAACGGTAAACTTGTAGGTATGCTTACACGTGGCGTTCCAGGCTACTCAGGTCTTGCTTGGTGTGTACGTCTTGATGTACTTGAAATCGAAGCAGAGAAGATGGTTAAAGCCATCACTAAAAGTAAAGAAAAAGAAGAAAGTGAGTACATTCATGTCAAATAACCTAACAGAACAAAAATGTCTTAATGCACTGCACGGCAGAGTAATTAAGAAGATCGACTTCTCAGATGATTTCGAGACAGAGATTAAGATCACTACACATGATAATCTGGTATTTAAATTATCCAGTATTACAGGAATCGCAATTAAACAAGAAAAATAATAAAGGAGACTGCATGAGTAAGCCTACAGAACGCGACAAGCAGACGCAGATTATTCTGCAGTCACTTGATCCTCATGAACACTTTGAGGACGTAATGTTCGCCCTCAAGGGTATGGACTACCCGGAAGAAATCCTATTAGACTGGATGGAAACAAACGGGTATGACCGACGAAGGAATCACAATGAAAGAGAAAAAATTAACCGGTTTCGATCAGCATGTACGATGGCAGAGGCGCAAGAATCGGGCTACCATGCTCGTGGCTTTAATACTATCCGTAATCTGTATCTGGAAGCTGGTTACGATAAACTAGATCTACAGATCAAAGCTGCTAACATGGACGACGATGACGTTGAATATGTAAGTGGTGATTACACTAAAATCGAGAGAGAAAGAAAAGTTGAAAGATTCACTCAGTATCATAAACTGGTAGTAGAGCCACGGCCCCTACCTGTACAGACACTCACATTGAATCAACAATATCAGACATACTTGAAGACGCTATTCTTAGAAGACGACCTTATCTACGGAACTGTCAATATCTTCCAAGGTGGTGGTTCAATGCCTTGCAGAAATGCAATGCAAGATCCTGAAAGCAAACCAGAGTACATCAACGTTAATCCTACTACAGGAGATAACGGGGATGATAATGTAGCTGACTTCCGGTTTACATTGATCGAGTGTGATGATGTAGAATCTCTTGAAGAACAGTATGCAATGCTTCTAGCTACTAAGTTACCTATTAAGACTATCACCGACTCAGGAGGTAAATCACTGCACGCCCTTGTGCATGTAAATGCCTCTAACGTCGAAGAGTACCGTGAAAGAGTATCGCTTATCAGAGAATTCTGTAAAGGTGTCGGTATAAATTATGACACCAGATGCTCAGATCCTAGTAGATACACGAGATGTGCAGGAGCAATAAGAAAATTAACTAAACCAGTTAAGTGGCGTAGCCGTCACGAAGGTGAATACCATGAACAGACTTTAATCGATACTAATGTAGGTGTCGATAGCTTCCTGTACTGGAAGCTGGTTGTATATCCAAAATACATTAACTACGTTTGAGGAGACTCATGGATGAAATAAAGAAAAAGATAATAGCAAGGATCAGGACACAGTTCATGTTCGAGAAGACTGAGGAGTTTGTAGCTCTTGTCAGCTCTTGTAAAGAACAATCTGAACTGAAGCCTATTCTCCAGGCGCTTGAGAAAGCGTGGGAAAATAGAGACTATACCCCCCCGGCATTGCCTCCGATAGAAAAGGAAGTCTTCGAATTCGAAGTCCCTACTAAGAAGGTAGCAGTTATAGGTATCATAAAGAAGATGGAGAAGGAGCTACGGCCCGCCGTCTACAACAAGTACTTGAAGCTGGTCAACGGGAAGATTAGTTTAGAGCCTGAAGACTTTGCAGAGAATCTAGGTAAGCTGATTCGAGATACATTGAAAGTAACAGACTGTACAGCAGTTGAGAGCTTCTATGTATTTGAAAAGCCTGCCCAACAATTCGGTATCGAAGAATTCAAGAAACCTTTAATGGACTTGATATCCTCTGAATACACTGAATACAGATTCAAGAAAGATACAGAAGACTATAAGAAAGAATGTAATAAGAAGGAAGGCACCAATAAGCAGATTGAAGAAGAGAAGGCTAAGAGATCTGAATGGGAACTGGTAGCTATTAGAGTATTGGAAGATGAACACCTCATCTCAGTATTCCCTGAAATAGAAAACTGGAATATATTGGACGATGACATCGCTACAAAGATGGCTCGTTTAGTATGTGTAAAAGTCAATAAAGATAAGTTCTTATTGATGGACCCGAAGTCTCTCAAACATACCTTTGAGGTCAACAGTAAAGACGATGTTATCCATTACATAGCTACTCAGGACCAGTACGTTAACCCTTTATGTATCACAGAGGAGACTAAGGAAGATAAGCAAGGCGATCTTGTTACAAGACCCTTGTCAGATATTGACCTGTTCAGGAAGCACCATAAGATCATACAGGAAACTTCGTATGACTTGCGTTCTAAACATAATCATGAGTTAGCCAGGATCGAGACACGAGAAGGCATGAAGCTGTCTGTAAAGCAGTCAGGTGTCAAGCGTGCAGTTATTGATCCTAAGTTTTATGAAGAATGTGATGAATGGTTACGTATCATTTCGGGAGAAAGTTACGAGGGCATCATGGCATGGACAGCTCACTCTTTAGATTTTGGAGTAGCACTTCCTATTCTAAGTTTCTTAGGACCACCTAACGCAGGTAAGTCACTTCTTATGATGGCTATTCAAGAACAGTTAGCAGATGCAGAAGCACCTTTAACTCCGGTCATGTTTGAAGAGTCAGGTTTCAGTGGAGAACTTATAACCAATCCTTTCATCGTAGCAGATGACGGAGGTATATCAATTACTCCTGAGAACAGGGAACTATGGACAGATAGACTCAAGAAGTATGTGACAGATAATAACAGATCTGTCAACCCTAAGTACGGAAAGAAGACAACCCTTAAAGGCAACATCAGGTCTTATTGTGCGTTTAACCATGATAAGCAGCATATCAGAAAGTTATTCTATGTACCTAACCCGGCACTAGGAGAACGAGTATTTGATGTAGAGATACCTGAAAACCTTAAGAAGACGTTGGATGAATTCTTTATTAAGTGGGATGTACTAGGAGAGAAAGATCGAAGTAACTTATGGTTACAGGGTGGAAAACTCACTAGGCATGTTGCATGGATCATAGAGAATAAAGCAGACTATCCAGTACCTGTTGGTACAGGTCGTTGGGGTAATATGGTAGGGTATCACTATGTAGGTGAACTAGCCACTACTAGAAGCCAACAACTTATGTTAGAGTTCTTGGTAAACTCTGTGAGTGACAATCAAACTTACTGCAGACTGATAGATCATAAAGAAAGCAAGTACATAATGTTCAACATAAGAACATTGACTGAGGCATATAAAATGATTTCTTCAGACAGGAAAGTAAGTGAGAAAGACTTCAGAGAGATGATAGTGTCTTTAGGCACAAAAAATACACCTATAAGAATAGAAGGAAAACCTACTAGTAAGTGGATTCTTTCACATGACAAGTTCCTAAAAATAACAGCTGAAGGAGATGAAAATGAAACCAATGAGGTTTAGTGTCTCCCAGGCAAAGACTCATAATGGATGTAACCGCAAAGGGTATTTAGAGAAGGTACAAAAGCTTCCGCTTAAGTTCGCCGACTCAACGACTCGCGGTTCTATTCTACACGAAGTCAAAGAACGTTACCTCCTGGCAGACGAACAAGGTTTAGATGAAAACGGTGAACCCGCGAATCTTTACCCGGAAGGCTGGAGAAACAAGACAGACTATGTTCGTGATGAGGATGGAAACGATACCGATGAGATTAAACAGGAAAAGACAATTACATTAGTAGAAGCTGAATGGATCAAGAGATCTGTTCAACATGCTATCGACAAAGGCTACCTATGGAGACCTCCAGGTAGAGTAGTCGAGTATGGCTTTGAAGAAGAATTGTTACCTGCTGAAGGCGACCTGCCTCCAGTTATCTTAATTGGTTTCATTGACCTTGCCTATGAGAATACTATCGGCGACCATAAATCATGTAAGAACCTTAACTGGGTACTGAACGATGATCCAACAAGTAGCAAGTATCTCGGAGCAGATTTACAGATGCTTGTATACTGTTATTATTGGGCACATAAGCGACTCCGAGAAGGACACCCGCTGCCTGAGACAATGACATTGGAGCACTATCAGCACCCTTACCAAGACAAGAACAAGAAAGACGGAAAAGGATTACCTCCTAAACCGGTTCGAGTTACTGTTACTTGGGACGAGATACTTATAGGTCACGAAAGAATTAAGGCAATAGCCGCTGATGCACGTAGAACAAGACTGGCAGCTGAATCATATAAGGATATGGAACAGAACCTTGAATCTTGTGGCGCGTACGGTGGATGCCCTTTCCGACACATATGTAGCGGTCAAGAATCTCTTGAGATGTATACAGACAGTACTAACTATGCAATTAATCCAGAAAAATATAAACGCGATAGAGCGAAAAAGGAAGTAAAAATAATGAGCGCATTTGATGACATCATTGGTAATGTAGAAGACAACGACACAGCAAACACAGCAGGAGCTGCACCGGTTGCGGAGAGTAAGCCGGAGCCTACTCCAGCTAAAGAAGAGAAGAAATCTACAAAGGTAGATCTTTCCACATGTACTCTTGATGATCTTAACGCGAAGCTTGCTAAGTTGCAAGAATCAGAAGAGAGCTTAGGTATCGATATGTCTGCATTTATTGCAGGAGTACGTGAAGCTATCAACGCTAAATTAAAAGCTAAGGAAGAAGCCGATGCGAAAGCGAAGAAAGAAGCAGAAGAGAAAGCCGCTGCTGAAAAGGCTGCAGAGGCAAAAGCTGAAGCAGAAGCAAAGGCAAAAGCTGACGAAGAAGCAGCCGCATCTGAAGCTGCTAACAGTGATAAAGAAACTGAAGAAACTGAGCAAGAAGTTCCACAAGGAACTGAGAAAGAAGTTGAGACCGACTCAGACGATAACAGTGAGAGTACAATTGCCGGGAGTGATTCACAGGACGACGATCAAGGGGACTATCAACCTGAAGTAAAGTCTACATCTGAGAGAGCACCAGCTGGTGTAATCCTATGTATCAACTGCTTCCCTGCAAAGAACTATGCAAAAGTTGTAAGCCTACAGAAAGTATACCAAGAGTATGCAAAGAAGCACAACGGGAACCACGCAGCAGTACTTGCAGATGTCGAAGACATTGTGACTACTCTTAAAGGTCATGTTGTACGCTCTCAGAGCATTACTCAAAACGTTCGTGAACTTGCTGCTGTAATGACAGAGCACTCTAAGGTTCAGGCATTCATCGGAACTAATTCATAAAGGATAAACATTATGTTTGGAAAGAAAACAGTTGCATCAATAATCGCTCCTCTAAAGAAAATTGTAGAGGAACTCTTAGAAGTTCAAGAACGCGAACTTAAGAAAGCAGACGACAAGATCGTCGAAATCAGACGCATGGAAGATGAAGTTGATGCTCACCAAGAGGAAGCATTAGCTGTAGAGAAACAAGCTAAGAAGATTGAAGACTTGTTATCATGATATCGTTTAAAGAATATGAAAGTAGACCTATTACACGTAAAGCTCACCAGATCACAGTAGAAGATCAAATAAGGAAACTAAGAGAAGAGTCTATGTATGCAATAGGACAAGGAGACAGCACGGTCAAATTTAAAGCTCATCAAAGAGTGAGTGAAGGAGACTATGTAGTTTACTTAAACGATAAAGACATTTATCACTGTACAAAAGAAGTATTCGAAGAACGTAATATAGTAAGCTAAACTAAAAGGAGGTCAACATGTTTGACAATCTCACACCCAAGAAGTCATCCGAGATGGATAGAATTGTTGGCCTCCCACGGGTGGCTGACATTCCAGATGATATTGTAGAGAAGTTCTCAGAAAGAGTTCTTCTACCTACAGCAACCTGGAAGTCACTCAACCAGACGCAAGTAGCAGCGTTACTTGCATACATCCGCTTTGGTGGCCTGTTAGGGGCCATTGGAGTAGGAGTAGGTAAGACAGCAATCTCGTTCAAGATCGCTGACCTTGCATACACAAAAGGACTTCGAAAAATGATTCTACTTATTCCAGCGAATACAGTAGAGAAAACAGCATATGAGTTACCAGAACTTAGGCAAGAAATTTCAATGAACTATCCCATACATGTATTGGGAAAACAACCTAAAAAGAAAAGGCAGAAGTTATCGAAGGAAGATTCAGGACTATTCATAATGTCCTACTCACAACTATCATTAGGAGATACAGATGAACTTCTCGAAAATATCAAACCCGAACTCTTTATCACCGATGAAGCACATAACCTTGCGAATATCAAAACGTGTAGTGCCGCGAAAAGAATTAAAAGGTACATGGATGCTAAACCGAAGACAGAGTTCTGCGGAATGTCAGGAACTCTCACATCAAAAGGTTTACACGATTACGCTCACCTGTCACATTGGGCGCTCAAAGACACGTCACCTATTCCACGTATATGGTCTGAAGTTGACGAGTGGAACGAAGCATTGGGCACCACTTTCGCCCAACATGTCTTTCAAAGGTGCTTTGCTCCTCTTATTAAGTGGGCAAGGTCTAACTACCCAGGAGAGGACTTTAATAGCTCAGAAGTTGCGAGTCTCAGAAAAGCGTTTAACTACCGTTTGTCCACCGCCCCAGGTTCCATTGCCTCGAAGGGTTCATCGGCTACGGCTTCTTTGCTTATCCAAAATGTACCAGTTAAATCACCAGAAAGCTATGCTGGATGGGACAAGATAGAACAGTACATGCACCAAGTGCAGGAATATGATATGGCCCCTGACGGGTCTGAGATCATGTACCCTATTCATAAGTTCAGATACATGCACCAATTATCAGCAGGTATTCACTTAGAGTTGTACTGGCCGTCACTGGATACTATTAGAAACAGGAGACAGTGCGATAAGCCGCTTGCAATGGAATTACTTGAAAGATCTAAGGAACACCATGACGCACATAAGAAATACTCGTCAGAGCTACGCAAATGGCTTCAGGAGACTAATTTCTCGGGGATGGACTCACCGATGCTTGTAGGATTGAACATGCACCATTACGGAAGTAGAGATGTAGGTGAAGATCTGTACATCAAGTGGAAGTACATGAAGTCTCTCGAATTTAAGGAGATGCTTGACCGTGATGCCAGAGCACATAGAGTCTGTGACTACAAGATCCAGGCTGCATTAGCAATGGCTAAGAAGTTAAAGAAGTCTTGTATCTTTTGGGTATACCATCAGGAGATGGGTGTCTGGCTTTATCAAGTCATGAAAGAAGCAGGTCTGCCTGTGTTACATTGTCCTGCTACCAGCAAAGGCAACATGTACATGCTCGACAAATCCAATAAAGATATGTTTATGGTTGCGTCGATCCATGCCCATGGAACAGGTAAGAATCTACAGCACTTCAAGAACGCTTACTATGTACAGTTCATGAGGTCAGCTACTCAAGGAGAGCAGTCTTTAGGACGACTACATAGGCAAGGTTACTTATGGGATCAATGCGTCCAGTTCACAAACAATACGATTGAATGGGATCATCAGATGATGGCTGCTACTATTGCAGACAGTCTGTACATTCACCAGTCACAACAGAAACAAAAACTAATCTATGCAGATTATGAACCGGTTCCAAAGACATTCAGTCCACAAGTATTGAAGGAACGAGGATTCGTAGCGAATGCAGAGGAATGGGATGAAGTATAATGAAAGATGACAAAATAGCTAAGATAATGATAGGGTATGTATTGTTTATGATAATTACTACAATTACAATATTATGTGTTTGCTTATGTAAAACGTTAATAGATTACGCATGGTGAAGTTATGATAAATAGATTCATGGCATGTGACCCGGACACAAAGAGTTCAGCGTACGCTATAGTAGACGAAGAAGGTAAGTTAATCGATGCATGGGTAGTGAAGTCTACCGGACTGGAAGATTGTTCCATGAAACATGCACTTCATTTACCTGAAGTCGAAGACGACGTAGAATATAAAACGTTTGTAGAGTCACAGCAATTCTATAATGGAGATGATCCAAAGAAGGTTAAGAATATGTTAGTCCTAGCAAGGACATGTGGTGTCAGCATGATGTATGTATCGTTACATTATGGACAGCCAGAACTTATTCTTCCCCGGAAATGGAGCAAGTCCAGACAGAAGAAAGCTAACCAATTCTGGATGATTAAGAAGATGGGATACACTCCTAAAGAAGCTGCAGGTTACTGTTATGCTGAGGAGCTGATCACATTATTTCCTAAAACTCAACAGAAGCACTTGTGGGATGCAATCTGTATTGCACAGTACGGTCGCGAACAATACCAAGAAAAAATTAAACTAGAAGCATTTAAGCAGAGGAATTCGTGATGGCAGTATCCCTTATATCCCATCCACAGAAGGTGCTGGATAAATTGAGAGAAGACTTTCATATTCCGGCTCCAAAAGGCACCACTAAGATTATTGTAGAATTAGACTTCAACGAGTGTATCACTACAGTAACAAATACAACGCTATCAACATTAAAAGAAAGAAATAAATAATGACTGACGCACAAAGAAAACAATACAGAAACAAACTACAAACAATGTCAATGGAAGACAAGACTCGATTGTTCCACGAAGCGGAGCAAGCGGCGGTGGAAAGCGGAGGAGCGTTCACGTCAAGTGATTATGCGTATTCTCAGCTTTTCACAAACAAGGAATCAGAGTTCTACTCTGAGTAACAAGAAACAAGAAACAAGAAACAAGGAAAAGTAACATGGCAGAATCATGGAGAAATGAATTCAATAACGCAACAACTAACTCTTCTTCAGAGTACATGAAGCCGGGTAACTGGTTAGTGCGTATTGACAAGATCGCAGAAGGTGAGAACCGTGGTGGAGTAGCTAACTTTAAGTTGGAAGGTACTATTGTACACCACTTCGACGGTGAGCAAAATGTAGGTGCATCAGTAACCGACATGTATACAAGAAAAAGCGATTTCTTCTTCTCTGAAGTAAAAGCATTAATCGCCGCCCTTGCAGGTAAGCCGTCAGTCGATGTAGGCTTTGACGACCTAGTTGCAGTCTCTGCAGACAACCAGCCTCTTAAAGGTATCGTTGTTGAGTATAGTGCTTGGGAAAAAGAATCTAAGAATGGATTTAAATTTACCAAGACTGCTTGTAAAGGTATGGTCACAAAATCTAAGTGGCTCGAAGTAGCTACACCTGAAGAAGTAGAACGTTTCGGCGATCTACGATTCAAGAAAGAAGACTAATATTCTTAGGGCACATTGTTATGCAGTGTGTCCTGTAGAAACTAATTTAATTTTTTGTGAAGAACAGTTACTAAAGGAACAAGGCGAATGAGTTTTTCATTTAATGATGAAGAGATAAATGATCTATCATTTAGGATGGCCGTGAGAGAAGTTCTTGATAAAGAACTGAATAAAGTTTATGGCCGATTACAGCAAGCCTACGAAGAACGTGACAAATACAAAAAGGCTTTGGAGGATATAAAACTTGAGTTATGTAAATCTCCTGCTCATAGAGATCACGATAAGGTGTGGGATATAGCAAAAGATGCGCTAAAAGGTTAGTGGAAGTCCCTAAAGACCGGAGAAGGAATCATGTAGCTAAGACACATGGTCATTGGCAAGCAACATAGTAGACAGCGACGAGAGTCCCAAAATCGAAACGGTATAGCTTGGTTAGTAATACGCGTTAACGAGGTTCAAATCCTCACTATACCATTAAAGGAATTCTATGAGACGATACATAGATAAGGCAATACACAAGGCCGTTTCAATACTTGTGTGGTTAATAAGAAAACTATTGGAGAAAAGATGACTAAAAAGAAATTCAAAAAGGCTCTTGCAGAAGTAGACAAGAATATCTGGAGAAGGCTTAAGAAAGAAGCAAACAGGAAAACACAGAAAGTAGTTCCAGGTAATTTCTCTTTAGAGGAATCTCTAGCACAATATGAGAACCCAGGAAGTATTGTGTCTAATATGATTAAATTCAATATCACTAAAAAAGGTACATGTTACTGGTACGATGTATCTTTCGCATTGTCTGCTAATTACGGAAAGGAAAACAAATAATGGAAACATTTATGTGGCTGCTATCATGGGCAGCATCAATTATCGGTTACTTCGTACTGTTCATGTTATGGGCAGTAGTAATGTGGATCGCAGGGATATTCGTTTATGAGTATTCAAATGTATGTAAAGAACTAAGAAAGTATCCTCACTGGAAGAAAGGACTCACTAAGAAAGAGCAACGTAATGTTAAACTACATATTGTATTTACAGGTGCTCCTATTGTAAGTCTGGACATAGAGAATGGAGAGTCCCTTAAACTCCATATCAAGAGACATAAGTGAAGAGTGATCTCCTAGAAACTATTGTAAGTCTGCTTGTAGGTACAATTATCAATACAGTCATAACTGTATTCATATTCAATGTATCTGTGACGTTCGCACTCGGTACTACGGTTGTGTACACAGTGTTTAGTTTCTTGAGAATGTATATATTAAGAAGAATATTTAGGAGAATGGAAGATGCAAAAACCAGACGTATCAATAACTGAATATGAAAAATACGTGGGAGTACATCACACATACCCTAAAGTTAAACATTTAAGTGAGTTAAAGTTACCGGGAGTATCTGAGAACGGGATAGCTATTCTTCCTGAAGAACTCCAACAACAATTACTTGTATTCTGGACAATGGGATATAAGGCCGCACAGAAAGATATAAGAGAAGCATTAGGAGGAACGTAATGCCAGAAATAGACCAAGTTAGTTTCTGTAAACCCAGTCCAAAAGAACAGCCGGATTGGGTACCAGAAGATCAATTACTGTCTGTACTGAGTCAGATCCAGGCTGAACGTAGATGGTCAGAGTACAAGAAACTCGAAACACCTCATCAGGTTACATTTGTATTTAAAGGAGAGTGATATGGATATTGTCGCATTCGATTACGAAACATTTAAGATGACTCCTGACACAGGACCTACTCCCCCTCCAGTATGTGTATCATTCGATATGGGAGGTAAAAACGGTGTCTTCGCTCACTGCGACAAACCATTCGTTCCCTTCATTGACCGACTCGTAGATCCTGAACAGGAATTCAAAGTAGTCGCTCACAACCTAGCATATGATGCATTGGTACTTGTAAAAGATCGTCCAGACTTGTTAATCAACATGTTCAAGTCCATGGAAAAAGGACGGTTTGTATGTACCATGATTCGAGAGAAGTTATTGAACTTAGCTACCTTAGGATGGATTGAATCCGGTGAAGCAGCTTCAGGACAATACGTCAACAAGATGTATGACCTCGCAGCATGTGTCAAGGACAGATTTAAGGTAGACATCTCAGAGGATAAGAAAGATCCAATGGCATGGCGTTTACGTTATGGTGAACTGTATGGAATACCTGCAAGAGAGTATCCTGAGAAAGCATACGACTATGCACTCATGGACTCAGTGTGGGCAAGGAAGTTGTATTATGATCAAGAGGAACGTCGTCAACATGTAATTACGACCCAAGGCTTTGACCCTTTCGACTTTGAAGGTCGTTGTAAGAAGAAGCTTGGAATTACATATGATGAGTTCAAGACTATGATTGCATTCGACGCAGGACTCGTGTCTCTTCAGGGACTAAGAGTAAATCAACCTGTTAAGTATGAAGTAGATAAAGAGCTGGACATTGAACTGGCTCCTGAGAAGTTGAACCTTCTATTTGAACATAAGATACTCAACCCTGCAGTACCTCCGGTTCCTTATGCCAATGGCGCTAAAGATCACGAAGAGACATGTGTCAACTACAAGACTAAGGTTCCTACTAAGAAGAGACCTCACTGTGATTGCCCGGTAAAGATGAAGGCAGCTACTAAAGAGAAGCTTAATAAGAAAGTACTTCAGAGATATGTGATCGACTTATACCTCGAAGGTAAGATTCCGAAATTAGTATGGAGTCCTAAATGTAAGAAAGGTAAAGACCAAACTAAGGAAGGCGCTACATTCGTACTACTAGCTAAGAAATTAGAAGGTGAAGAATTAGCTGACCTGTTACGAGGTAATCCACAATTCACTTCAGTAGCAAAGGAATTCTTTGCAGAACTGGAAGGCTTAGACCTTGACCCGGTACTGGCTCAGTTTGTTCATAGGAACAATCTACAGAAGATTAAAACGTCTGCTCTTCCTGCAATATGTGAAGAGGATGGAGTAACTCCTGCAGAATTTGTTTACCCTATGTTCGATGTACTGAAAGTCACATCCAGGTTCTCAAGCAAAGCTGCGAAGCATTACCCGAGTATGAATGTACAGCAGGTTGATGCCAGGATGAGAAAGCTCATCATTCCACGAGAGGATCACTGGTTCTATTCTATTGACTATGCATCCCTGGAGTTTATTTCCGCAGCAAGTAACATGCTTGCCTTGGGAATCGATTCAATGTATGCGAAGTTGATCAACGAAGGCGGTGACTGTCACGGGTTCCTTGCAGCTAATCTAGCTTATGAGATGGACCCTTACGGAGTCATGAGGAAGATGTGCGAAGAAGCCGATCTAGAAGCAACTGATTATTATGGAATCTATCAAGTATTTGACGGACTGAAGGAAGATGAAGAACTTGTTGCAGAAGGACAGCTAGACAAGAATGGAGACCCTTATCAGTATCACAAGTACTGGCGTACATTTAGTAAGCCTATTGGTCTCGGAATCGTCGGTGGCATGGGTCAGAAGACACTTGCTGTAACGGCTAAGACTCAGTACGGATTATCCTTAACAGAGGAGGAAGCTAAGCGTGCTAAACAGATTACTCTTACAGTACTTCCTGAGATTAAGTTGTACCTTGACCACATTAAGAAGGACAACATTGATTTCAAACATACGAAGTTCAGAAAGAAGATTGAACTTGAAGAAAGGATTGACGAGAACGGAGAAGTATATATTGAAGAAGTCGAGAAGACCTACAAGGACACTCGATATGTATACACCACGCCGTTGGGATTACGGAGACCAAACTGTAACTTTACCCAGGTTGCAAATGGAGAAGCACTGCAAAGTCCTTCTACTGAAGGTGTACAGGTTTCAATTCACTTGATAGTGAAAGAGACATTCACGAATCCAAAATCAATTCTATACGGTAATCATTTCTTAACAGGAATCATTCACGATGAAATAGTAGGTGACGTAAAAGCAAATCCTGACATAGCCGATCCGGTTATGAGGAGACTAATGAAGTTACTTGATATGGGCTTAGAGTTCGTATGTAAAGGAGTCAAGTCAGCAAGTGACCCGGCAATGATGCTGGTATGGTCAAAGGCTGCTAAGTTAAAACGAAACGATAAAGGTCAGTACATTCCGTACGACTTGGAGGAAGAATAAAAAATAATGAATCGCAGAATATGTAAGAAGATCTTAAAGGCTAAAATCGAAACAGATTATGTATTCGAAGAGCTTTCAGGCAGATACGGACAGAGAGCACATGTACAAATGCCGGCGAAGAAAGGCAGAGCCAGAGACCTTCAGTTAAGAGCAATCGAATACCTCAAATCAAACGTATTAAGATATAGGAAAGAAGAATAAATGAGTAACGAGAAACTACAAGATGCACTAGAAGCAACAACACAAACAAAACCTGACTTTGATAAGATCCGTGCGGATCGTTTAGTACAGGCTAAGAACAATGTTGTTGTTATTCGGGGCAATATCGATAATGTAGACAATGCTCTTGACGAGTTCAGTAAACTGAACCGCAAGACGCGTCGTATCTCCACTAACCGTAAATGGAAGAAGCAGGCTGATTTCGTAAGAGATCAGTACATTGTTCAGTTACGTATGGCTAATCAAATGCTTAGAAATGCACAACGTACAGTAGACGAAGCATCAGCAAGGAAAAATAAATAAGATGACTAAAGAAGAGGCAGAACTACACGATGCCAAAGCACAGTATTGTATGCTGTTCTGGAAGATCAAGGACAGATGGCACGACATGCACGGCACGATGTCTCTCTCTATCTTCATCAAGAGCAATGTAAGGAGTATCCAGCAATTAGGCATGTGGTACAGACAAATACTTAAACTAGACCCTAAGTGGGAAGGAAAATAATATGGCTCACTCACAAGAAACAAAGACTAAAGCATTAGAGATGCTGATGCAAGGTCACTCTATTAAACACATAGAAAACGCATTAGGTGTTGCAGGACGTACTGTACGTAACTGGAGAACACAGATGGAAGACGAGATGGAAACGCAGGAATGGAACGATTCGTTCAAGCAGCCTGAGTTATTTGAAGACTATGATCCTATGGAAGGTGCAGAAGAGGAAGAGATTACTCTTGAGCTATCTACAGGTGAAAGGACTTTCACTCGTGCAGAGATTGATGAGTTCTTCCTTTACTATTCAAACAAAGGTCACGACTTTTCTCAGAGACAGATGATCAACCACTTCGGGATCAATAACCTGGACTGGGGTAAGATGAAAAACTCTTTCGGCCTACTAAAAGTATCAAACATCTTCTCTGACTTTACATTCGATAACATTCCACCTAGTCACAGGTTACAGGCAGTCGAGGATAGATTAGCTGAAGTACATAAGAACGCTAATGTAGCAATCGACAGAGCTTACACTAAAGGACTACAGAAGTCGCTTAAGAAGAAGCTTGACGCAGCTACACGCTACGAAGAAGTACAGAAGCACTTCTTTGCTTCACTTGCTGCAAACTTCGCAGAAGTAGGAACTGTAAAGGTCGTAAGACGTGTTGTAGAGGACGCAAACGGCCCTGACAACTTGCTACTTGCTCTTTCCGATATTCATATCAACTCACGTGTAGAAGGGCTCAGAGACGCCCAGGATTACAATAATGACGTATGCCGCGAGTATCTTGCTAAGTCTGCAATCGATGCCAATGCAAAGAACGCAGAGAAAGTAACTGTCCTATTGAACGGTGATATCATTGAGTCTATCACAGGTAAGAACCACCCTGATGTATTCACAGAGATGGAAAACAAGTCTACATATGCCGATGGTATTATGAAGGCTGTAAACATCCTTGCTGAGTTCCTGGGAAAGGTAAACAACCTGGACAAGGTTATCATTGTATCAGGCAACCATGACCGCTTGACATCTTCTAACCATGAAGACGCTCACGGCGGTGCAGCTCAGATTATCTCTGAGTTCTTGAAGCTTATGTTATATAATACAGAAGTAGAATGGGACCCGAAGGTTATCTCTCATGAAACTAAAGACTGTGTATTTATTTGTTCACACGGTGATAAGCTTCAGAGAGTTAAGCCAGAAGAGATCTTCTATCGTTATGGTTCACGTAACAAGTTCAACTTCTACTTAACTGGTCACTGGCACAACAGAGCTATTAAATCCGACACAAGATTCGGGAGACACATTAGTCTGCCTTCAATCTTTACAGGTAACACGTATAGTGACTTTGCAGGATTTACATCTGATCCGGGATTCCTCATGATTTATTCAGAGAACGGGAAACCAGTTGTAGAGGACAGAAGCCTGTAATGGAACGCACTAAGACTATTGAATACACACTAGATCAATTAGTCGAAATGAGCCGTGTAGAACTGGATTGTCTAAAGTATCACGGACGTATGACTAAGTTCGATGAGAAGAATATGACATATCAATATATAGTTACAGAGGAATACTATAACTTAGTCAATGAAAAATAACGAATACCTATGCGGTGCTGCCCATACAAGGGGCGGCATCCGCTGCAATGAATGTACTTGCAACAATGTAAAAGAAGTAGCATGTAAGACATGCGGAAAGAAATTTATAACTGCAACGGGCATGACGGAATGTGCAAGATGCTACTACCGGAAAGGTCCAAGGAACAAGGAACAAGTAACATGAGACCGTTGGTTTTTGATAATGTATAGAAATAAAAATGTAAGATTTATCGGTGGACCTCTTGATGGTAAAGTAAGATTCTATAGAGAACTAACAAGACACAAGGTCCACGTCGATTATAAAATTCCAGAAGAGGATCTATATGTAGACGTAAGTGCTATTATTACTCCTGAAGTCCCCGACGCAAGAAAAGTGTACGTCTATTACCACATGATATACAAGACAGACGATTTTAGAACATATCACTTGTATGTGATAGACGGCATGAGTCATGCTGAAGTAGATGAATATTTATTAGAACACGGAGTAATAAGATGATTAAGAAAGGTGACATCGTAAGATGCATATACATAGTAGGGCTTCCTCAATTTGTAGAGGACGGCCTATATAGAGTTATCCGTGCGCCTTATTACTCAGGTAACGGGCAGAAGTTAATAGGAGTAGAAGTATGGGGAAACTCCGTGTATGTACTTGCTTCTAGGTTCGTTGAGACGGAACTAACGGAACCCTTACAATCAGAAAACACATTGCCTCCTAAAACTTTAGTAGTTACTACTGCTTCAGAGGAGACTATGCGAAACTCTTTAAAAAAGGAAGAGATTATGAAAAAACCAGAGGATTATTTACAGCAGCTTAAAGAAGATACAGCTCACACTAATAGAGTGACTCATTCTCAATACCCTACAGACCTTGTAGAACAGCTTAAAGGTAAACAGTTCATCTGTGTAACCGGACAGTCGCGTTCAGGTAAAGATACATTTGTAGACCTCTTAGGAGAGGTAACAAGTATCGGGCATTACCGATTCGGCGATACTATGAAAGAGATAGCCCATCAAGTGTTCGATAACTTCCCTTCTCCTTACAACAAAGAAGGATGGTCAACAGAAGCACGTAAAGAGAAACGATTCAACGGATTAAACTTGCTTGAAGTTCTTATCCAGTGTGTAGACCCTCTACGTAAAGCTGACCCTTACATCTTTATCAAGCACCAGTTACATGACATGATTGTAGATGGTATGGATACTATCGTTGTTTCAGGCTGCAGGACTACATTAGGTCTTGAGCTTATGAAAGACTTAGGCGCCACGTTTGTACGTATCGAGAGACCTGGACTTGAACAAGCTCCAGGAGCAACTATGGATGATGTTCAAATGAACTGGCCTGTTCACTGGGTAGTACAGAACGATAGCGATATTCTTAACCTTAAAGATGCTGCTAAGTGGATCTGGAACGAAATGAACACAATAAGAACTGAACCAAGTTATATTAGACGAGGTGAGCGATGAGCTTACTAAGTCCTAAAGAACTTACAGCTATCAATACACTTCACGCCAAAGCGATGAAAGATGTCAGACTAATGGATGCTGAGAGAATCAAGATGTTTGGAACTGAAACAGGCTCCCGTGTCTTCGGTGGATGTACTAAGGAAAGTGATTACGACTATGTGATGACTAGTTCAGAGGTAATAAGTTCTCTCCAATATCCTTGGTTAAGTGAATTGTCTACATATGCTTCACTGTTTAAGTCAGTCAAGATGCTGGATGCGAAAGGTAGAGAGATCAACCTTATTGTCGTAGAAGACGAAGTGAGTCTAGAAGCATGGAAGTATGCTACTGAAACTATGTTACTGATTCCTGACACATGCGACAAGATAACTAAAGAGCAGAGAAATCAAATATTTGGTTACATGCTTCTAGCTCATTACAAGAGGTACGGTAGTGAAGAGCAAATAGAACTAGCTGAGGAGATGTGGGGATGAAAAAGGAGGAAGCAATGGATCAGAAATTAGTAACAGTTGCAGGTAGGGATATCTGCTACATAGGTAAGTACGATTGTGATCAGTACTGGATGGTACGTTTAAGTAGTACGTGTGATCATACAATGAGCACTCAAGAGCTTTTTGATATTAGCCCTTATGAAAAGTTCAGGTCAAAGGAGGGGTGCGAAGAGTACGTAAAGAGGCAAGTGCTAAAAACATGTAAAAGAATACTTAAGGAGCAAGGCGA
>SPKZ01006384.1_pt1 | contig 18705 bp, 16 predicted proteins | sample 2456571 | NCBI WGS metagenome assembly SPKZ01 (sample SAMN11192286, study PRJNA482655) | marine metagenome | biome: ENVO:00000447; feature: ENVO:00000244|ENVO:00000211|ENVO:00000569|ENVO:00002023; material: ENVO:00002151; isolation source: ocean water from marine abyssalpelagic zone ... | reverse complement strand
GGGACCTGGCTTGGGCTGAATAAACACGGTGTCTTCGCCGCACTGACGAATCGGCGCTGCGAGGATCCGGACCGAAACCGCAGGTCGCGAGGCCTGCTCGTGATGGACGCGCTGGTCGCGGCCAGCGCGAAAGAGGCGGTCATCGGAATCGAGAGCCTCATCAAAGAGAAGAACGGCGCCTACAACCCGTTCAATCTCCTGATCGCAGACGGCCACCAGGCCTTCGCGATCTCCTACGCGGATCGTCCGCAGACCATCGAGCTGGCTCCCGGCGCCCACGTCATTGGAAACGTCGGGTTCGACGAGCCGAGCGACAAGCTCGATCGCTTGCGAGGCCTGGTCGATCGGGCGCGCAGATCGGAGCCCGACCGGATTCTCGACTCGCTTGCCCAGGTCTGCCGCGACCACGACGGTGAGAGCGTCGACGCCGCGTGTGTCCACACCGCTGAGTACGGAACCCGCAGCTCGATCCTGTTCCAGCTTCACGAGAACGGCCTCGGCCGCGATTCGGCAAGCGAGCTCCGCTACGCGAAGGGCGCCCCGTGTAGGGAGCCCTTTCTTGATTTCACCCCGCTTCTTCGCGAAATGGACCGGAAGGCCAGGATCGTCGAAGGAGAGTCCATCGTGAGGAGTGTCCGTTGAGAAGAATCGGCAGCAACATCCGCAAGCAGCATTCCGACGCCAAGGCCAACCGGACGGTGCGGAACATCATCAAATACACCAACGATCAGAAACCGAAGAACGAATACCCGCGAAAGATCATTTCGCCGGTGAGACCGTCCAAGTGCTGCAGCAACGATACGCGCGAGATCATCGGTACGATGCGCGAGATCGACGGATTCAAGTTCTGCTACAAGATCTGCCAGAAGTGCGGACACGCGGTGAAGTTCTACTTTCCGGCTGCGGGCTCGACCAGCGAAGCGGTCAAGGAATACCGCCAGTGGAAGCGCTACATGGTTCAGTAAGGCTTCCCAGGGAAGCCGTTCACTGAACGCGTCCTTGTGAACGAGGCGACCCGTGGGTCGCCTCGTTCCTTTTGAGTACACCCCATGGCGGAACGCCCCCCGATTCGCACGGCCAACGATGCCGCAGACTGGCTCGAGGGTCTGATCAACCTCGAGAAGCAGCCCGAGCTGCGCTACGAGCGGCTTGGGCTCGACCCCATCCGCGCACTCTTGTCCCGTTTGGGCGATCCACACACCGGCCTGCGCGTGATTCACATCGCGGGCTCGAAGGGGAAGGGGTCGACCGCGCTATTCGCCGAGTCGCTTCTGCGAGCGGCCGGCTTGCGGGTGGGGACCTTTACGTCGCCGCACCTCGAGCGCTGGACCGAGCGCTTTCGAATCGACGGCGAGGACGTGGTCGGATCGAAGCTCGCAGCTGCAGTCCACGTGCTTCGGCCCCACGTCGAGACGCAGCGCGCCGGCGACGCCGCATTGGTGCCGAGTTTTTTCGACGCCACCACGGCCGCAGCGCTCGTCCTGTTTCGCGAGGCTCGTGTCGACTGCGCGGTGCTCGAGGTCGGGCTCGGCGGGCGTCTCGACTCGACCAACGCAGTCGATCCCGCGGTCACCTGTGTGACACCGATCGAACTCGAGCACACGGAAACGCTGGGCTCGACCCTCGAAGCGATCGCCGCGGAGAAGGCGGGCATCCTCAAGCCCCGCGTACCCGCCGTCATGGGAGCGCTCGACCCTCGGGCGGCGAAGGTGGTACGAGAGCGTGCGCACGCCGTGGGCGCGCCCCTCGCGGAGTGCGGGCGCGACTTCCAATTCCGCACCGGGCCTGCCCGCGGCCGCGAATCCAGCGCTGGCTTTGGTCAGCGCGTCACGCTGACGGACGGCGCTGTCGAAATCGACGCGAATCTCGGCGTCGTCGGCGCCCATCAGGCGCAGAACGCCGCCCTCGCGGTGGCGTGTGTCCGGCGCGCCGGACTCATCGACGACGAGACGCTGGCGCGAACCGCCGCCGCGGGGCTGGCGGCGACGCGACTGCCCGGCCGCCTCGAGATCTTCGCGCGGGATCCCTGGATCGTGGTCGACAGCGCCCACACGAAGCGCTCCGCGGAAGCGCTCGCGGGTGTGCTCCGGGAGCTTCGGAAGGGCCCGGGTGCGCGAACCCACCTCGTAGTGTCCATCAGCGCGGACAAGGACACGCAGGCGGTGCTGCGCGCTCTCCTCCCGCAGGTCGACCAGGTGACAATCACACGCGCCGAGCCCACGCGGTCGATGGACCCCAACGACGTGGCGCGCGCGATCGAGAGCCTCGCGCCCGACGTCGCGTCCCGGGTGGTTCCCAATCCGCACCTCGCGGTGCGCGCAGCCTACGAAGCGCTCGGCCCGGGTGACGGCTTGTGCATCGCGGGCTCCGTGTATCTCGCGGGAATCGCGCGGAGCGTGCTGCGATCCAGCACGTCGAATCCAGCCGCCGTCTCCCGATCGTCCCGATCCTCGGACGGGAGCCCGCTTGAACGCGCCTGAAGATCGCGAGGCTGCCTTTCAGACCGAGGTGCGAAGGCACCTGCGTCGCAACTACCTCGCGCATCTCGGCCACGGTCTGCTCGGACAGACCGGAATGCGTCTCATCAACGCGCCGACCTTCATCCCAGCCTATCTCTACATGCTGGCCGGAACCGACGCGGCGGTCGGCATCGCGCGCGGCCTCCAGTACCTGGGGATGCTGCTGTCGCCGTTCCTCGGCGCCACGCTGATCGAGCACCGGAGGCGGGTGGTTGGGGTCTCGATCTGGAACGGCGCGCTGATGCGTGTCCAGATTCTCGGTCTCGCGCTCGCCGGGATCTTTCTCCCGGACCCGTGGAGGCTCTTCGCGACCTGCGCGTTTCTCATGGGGTTCGGCTTCTTCCTCGGGATCCAGGGCGTCGCGTTCAACATGCTCGTCTCGAAGGTGATCCCCGTTGCGCACCGTGGATTCCTGCTCGGCCTGCGAATGGCGCTCTCCGGCGTCACGGCGGCCGTCGTGGCCGTGCTGGCCGGGACGTATCTCGTCGACTCGAACGTGTTCGGCAACGGCTACGCGGCCACTTTCCTCGTCGCGTTTGGCCTCACGTCGACGGGCCTCGCCATGCTGCTGTTCGTGGTCGAGCCACCGAGCCCAACGGTGCGCGAGCCGTCCCGCGTGAGCGAGCGGCTGCGCGAGCTTCCGGCGCTCCTCCGATCGGACAAGGGCTTCACCCGCTACTTCCAGGCGCGCGCGCTCGCCACCATGGGACGCATGGCCGTTCCCTTCTACGTGATCTACGCGAAGGACCGCATGGATCTCGGGGGGAGCGAACTCGGCCAGCTCACCGCGGCCTTCGTGATCGCGCAGAGCGTCACCAACCTGGCGTGGGGATCCATCGCGGACCGGCGCGGCTTTCGCTTCGTGTTCCTGGCGGCCCTGGCACTCTGGATCCTCGCCGTCCTGCTCCTCATGGAAACTGACGATTTTCGGGGCGTGCTGGCAGTCTTCGCGGTGCTCGGCGCGGGGCTCGGCGGCTTCCAGTTCGCGGCGCAGAACCTCGTGCTCGAGTTCGGCTCGCGCCGGAACCTACCGATGCGCATCGCCGTGGCGAACACCGCGTCCGAAGCGGTGGCCGCTGTCGGCGCCGTGGCGGGCGGGCTCCTCGCGGCCCTGCTCTCCTACGTTGCGCTCTTCTGGATCGCGATTGTCTTCCAGCTCGGGGCGCTCGTCGTCGTGTTCTGGTTCGTGGAGGAGCCGAGAACCAATCCTCGGAGAGGCGGCGCGAGCAACGCGTGACCACACGAGAAAACGCCCGGGCCGACACTCCGCACAAAGTGCGAAGGGAGGGGTTGTCAGCCCGGGCGCCAATCGAGGGGTGCTTCTGCATCCTCTGGGTGACACATGCTTAGAGCAATCGGCGTGCCAACTCGATGACAACGGGAAGCTGTACGCGACACGGGGGCGTAAACCCGCGTAACGATGTGGCCTTGGTCACACGCATGCTCATGCGACGGCAGTCGAGGTGCAGCGCTAGAACGCGTGGTGACACAAATTGTGTCGACAATTCCCGCTCAAGGGCATCTGTGAACTCGATTGCGTAGTGAATCGAGTCGTTCGCGCAGCGCGCGAATGTGATCGGGGTTCGTTCCGCAACAACCGCCGACGAGCGAAGCGCCCGACGCGATCCACGAGTCGAGGTGTTCGCCGAGCTCAGCGGGCGAGCACGGATGGCTGCGGGGTGCTTCAGGTGTGTCGCCCGGCCCACCGAGGTTCGCGTACGCGCCGAAGGGGAGTCGGGCTTTGCTGAGCGTGGGGAGACAAGCTGGGACCTGGGTCGCGGGCAGGCAATTGATGAGAACCGCGTCGGCGCCCGCGCTGGCCGCTGCCTCGACGCCGCGCGCGAGAGCTTCGCCGGAGAGGAGTCGCGCGTCGGCCCCGCAGACGAAGCTCGTAAAGACCGGCAGACCCGTCGACCGCGCCGCTGCGGTCGCGGCGGCGGCCTCGCGCACCGAGTTCATCGTCTCGACGAGGATGAGATCGACACCGGCATCGCCGAGTGCTTCCGCGTGCGCGACGTGTTCGGCGCGGAGTGTCGCGTCGTCGGGCACGAGATCGGGTCGGAAGCAGTCTTCGAGCGGCGCTGCAGAGCCCGCCACGAAGATCGGATGCCCGGCCCCGGCCTCGCGCGCAATGGCCACTGCGCGGCGAGTGAGGTCGCGCGAACGCCCGGCCAGACCGGCGCGGGACAACGTTCGTTCCTGGGTACGGAAGGTATTGGCGGTGAGGATCTCCGCGCCAGCGCGAGCGTAGTCGGCGTGAATCGAGGCCAGGGTTTCCTCGTGGCCCAGGAGTGCGTGGGCGGACCAGAGCGGCAGCTCGCAGGGGAGACCCCGCCGCTCGAGTTCGGTACCGAGGGCGCCGTCGAGGAGGAGCGGATCGGCGCCAAGCAGGCGCGCCCGCAGATCGTCGGCACCGGCCACCTTGCCGTTATACTCGCGCGCCGATGAATTCGCACGGAAACCAGTCGGAGGCCGCGGGGAGCACACCCCCGCTCGCGGTCTTCTGCGACTTCGATGGGACATTCTCCGTTCAGGATGTCGGGTCCACGCTCGCGCGGCGCCACGGGGGCCACCGCCGTCCCGCCGCCTGGGCACGCTACGAGAAGGGCGAGATTACCGCCTGGGAATACAACATGGAGATCCTCGACCGCCTCCCCGTTTCCGAGGACGAACTCGAAGCGTTTCTCCGGACGGTCGAGCTCGATCCCGGGGCTCGGGATCTGGTCGACTGGTGCGAGCGCTACGGCGTGCCCTTTCGCATCCTGTCGGACGGGTTCGATTACAACCTCGATCGCCTGCAGGAGATCAACGACGTGCGGTTCGCGTACGACGCGAACCGACTGCGCTACGAGGGCGGCGTCTGGCGCATCGACGTCGGGTCGCCGGATCCCATGTGCTCGTGTGGTACCGGCACGTGCAAGCGCGCCCGCATCGCGGAGTTCCGCCGCGGCAACGCGGGCGCAAAGATCGTGCATGTGGGCAACGGGCGCGTGTCCGATCTCTGTGGAGCCCTCGAGGCGGACGTCGCGTTCGCAAAGGGCACCCTCGCCGAGACCCTCGACCAGCGGGGCGAGCCCTTCGAGCGGTTCGACACGCTGTTCGACGTGATCCGCAAGCTCGAGGAGTGGGTGTGACTGCCGTGCCGAAGGTGGTGGTGGTGGGCGCCGGTATCGCGGGCCTCGGCGCGGCGTGGCGACTCGCCCGCGCGGGCGTCGACGTGACGGTGCTCGAAGCCTCCGAGCGGCCGGGCGGTCGCGCGCTCTCGCTGCGCGGCGACGGCTACACGTTCGATGTCAGCAATCCGGTGCTGTCGACGGCAGACCGCTGTGTTCACCAGTGGATCGAGGAGGTCGGCCTGCGCGACGAGATGCTGCCGCTGCGCCCCGTACTGCCGGCCACCGTCTACCACGGGCAGATCCGCGACGTCGATGCGCGAACACAGCTCGGTGTCCTGAAGATGCCCGGTGTGAAGTGGCTCGATGCGCTGCGCCTCGTGCGCCTGCCCCGATTGATGTCGCGTTACGGCAGCGCCATCGACCCCGATGCACCCGAGCGTGCGGCTGATCTCGATGACCGCAGCCTCGGCGACTTCGGTCGTCTCTACTTCGGGAAGAGTCTGCTCAATCGCTGGCTTGCGCCGATGGTGACGCGCACGACCCTCGGTGACCCGGACGAGACGAGTCGCGTGCTGTTCCTCCACACGTGGCGTCACGAGCGCGGTGCGCAGCTCGGACTGCCGCGCGCGGGCCTCGGTGAGCTCCCGCAGGCCGCTGCTGACCAACTCGAGGTCCGCTACAACGTGCGCGTGGCCCGTGTCGCGGAAGTGGCCGGGGGCCGCGTCGGAGTGACCGTTACCGACCTCGCCGCCGCCCGCGGCCCGCGGGAGCGCGTGCGCGAGGCCGACGCAGTGATCGTCGCCACGTCGGCTGCCGAGGCGCGCGTCATCGCCGACCCGGTGTTGTCGGCCGCGGAGCGCGACGCGTTGGGGCAGATCCGCCGCCTTCCGAGCGTGGTGCTCAGCTGCGCGCTGCGGCGTCCCTTCCACTCCCACTGCAAGCTCGTGTGTGTACCCCGCGACGAAGACTCGCCCATCGATTCCGTGCTCCTCGAGCCCGGGGCACGCGGGAGTCGCGTGCCGGAGGGCCGAGGTCTCGCCACCGTCCGGGCCACTGCGGCGTTCAGCGCGGCGAACAGCCATCTCACGAACGACACCCTCGAGAAGGACCTGCTCGCGGCGTTCGAGCGGATCCGTCACGACGTCCGAAACGCCATCGAGTCGGTGCGCTTGTTTCGCGTGCCCGACGCCGTCACCGAGTTCGGCGTCGGCCACTACCGCGTGGTCGCCAGGCTCGAACGGGTGTTCGACGACCACCACGAGCGCGGTCGCCGCGTCTACTTCGCGGGCGACTACCTGTCGGGTCCGTCCCTCGAGGCCTCGCTCCGGTCGGGGCATGTGGCCGCCGATCGGCTGCTTTCCGGCTGAGCGGAGGAGCCAGCACCGTGCGCGTGGCAATCGAGACGCCTCGACTCCTTCTCCGCGAACTCACACTCGACGACGTCGATGCCCTTCAGGGAATCTTCTCAGACCCCGTCGCGATGCGCTTCTACGAGAGCACCCGTGATTGCAATCAGACCGTCCACTGGGCGCGGACGATGTACGGCGATCACGGCTTCGGAATGTGGGCCGCGGTCGAGAAGGAGACCGGTGGTTTCGCGGGGCAGGTCAATCGTCCTGTGCCCAACGGATCGTGACGGTGCGACGCCCCCATTTCCGCGCGGCCTTCACATCCTCGCCCATGTAGAGGTCGATCTTCTTCGTCCAGCGCTTCGCCATCTTGTCTCGGACCACGTACTCGCCCGGGAGGCCGTCGATGCGAACGCGCCTCCCGTGAGTGAGCCCCATGGCGATGAGGTCGCGCGACACGGCGATCACCTTCATGCCCGGGCGCAGGCGGTCACCCCAGGCGGTGAGAGTCGGATTCGCGTTCGTCTGCTCGACGACCGAGTTGTACGCGGTGGCGGTGACCACGAGCGAGCGCTCCCGGGCGTGTGCGCAGCCGGCGAGGTTGAGCACCAGGACGAGCGCGGGGAGTGCGGCGAGCCGCGGACTCAGGCGAATCCTCATGTGTCGGTGAAGTGTGCCAGGGTGGCGCCGTCGCCGCCCTCTTTGGCATCGGCGCCCGCGAACTTCGCGACGTACGGCGACTCGCGAAGGTATCGGTGCACGGCTTCGCGCAGCGCGCCCGTACCCACGCCGTGCACGATCAGCAGGCTTGGTCGGCCGGTGGAGGTCGCGTGGTCGAGCGCGCGGGTGAGTTCGTCGATGGCTTCGTCGACACGCAGACCCCGCAGGTCGCAGCGACCGGCGTCGCGACCCGTCTCCGCGCCGGTCTCGTTGCTGCTCTCCGGCGCCAGGGAGACGATCGTTCGCGAGGGCCCGCGGCGCTCCTTCGCGTCACGCGCGCTGGCGACCACGCCGGTGACCCGCTCCGCGCGCACCACGACGCGTGCACTTCCCTGACGCAGCTCCACGCGTCCGCGCTTGTCGGGTAGCGCGAGGAGCACACCTTCGGAGCCGCCCTCGACGCGGACGCGGTCGCCCGTCCGCGCCGTTGCCCAGTCGATCGGCGAGGCTGCGGGTCGTTCCTTGCCTTCGAAGCCCGCCTCGCGGGCCGCGGTCCGAGTGCTCTTCGCAAGAGTCTGGAGGCGCTCGCGAGCGTGGGCCGCGTCCTGCGCTGTTCCCTTGTGCTGGAGCTCGCGGATCACCGCGGCGATCTGTGCGTGGGCGTCTCGAAAGCCGGAGTCGAGGTCTTCGCGCATAGCGTGGTAGAGCTTCTCGCGGCGCGCATTCAGCGCCTCGAGGCGGGCGCCATACTCGGCGCGCACCCCCTCGCCCTGGGCTCGCGCCGCGCTGGCCTCGCGCTGCTCGCGCTCGAGCGCGGCGCGGCTCGCAGAGAGCTCCGAGAGCATGCGGTCGAGCTGGCGGTCTTCGCGTTCGAGCAGCGCAGTGGCGCGGTCGACCACGTCGTCCGGAACCCCCATGCGCGCGGCGACGGCGGTGGCCGACGAGGCGCCCGGCGTGCCGAGGCGCAGTCGATACGTCGGCTCGAGGGTGCGTTCGTCGAACTCGACGCTCGCGTTCTCGAATCGCGAGTCGACGTCGGCCATCTCCTTCAGGAGGTTGTAGTGGGTCGTGGTGACGACGCGCGCGCCGGCGTCGGCGAGCGCCTCGAGCGACGCCTGGGCGATCGCCGCACCTTCGCCGGGGTCGGTGCCCACGCCGACCTCGTCGAGGACGACGAGCGATCTGGCGTCGGCGCTCGCAAGGATGCTCCCGAGGTTTGCCATGTGCGCGGAGAAGGTCGAGAGACTCTCGCGGATGTCCTGCTCGTCACCGATGTCGGCGTGGATCGCGTCGAAGAGGTCGACCCGCGCACCGGGCGCGGCAGCGACGTGCAGACCACAGCGAACGAACAGCGCAGCGAGTGCCATGGCCTTCATGGTGACGGTCTTTCCGCCGGCGTTCGGACCCGAGAGGACGAGGACGTGCGCGCCGAGGCCGAGCCGCACGTCGTTCGCGACGCACTGGTCGATAGGGATCAGCGGGTGGCGAAGCTGCGGGAGGATGAGCACGCCGCCGTCCAACACCTCGGGATGGACGGCGTCCATTTCGTCGGCGAGGTGCGCGCGCGCGAACGCGACGTCCACCGTGGCAACGATCTCCACCGCGGCCTCGATGGGTTGGAGGGCGGCCGCGGCGGCCACGGACAGCGCGCGCAGAATGCGCATCGTTTCGCGTTCGACCGCCATCTCCGCCTGCTTCTTGCGGTTGTTGAGATCGACGAGTTCTTCGGGCTCGATGAAGAGTGTCGTCCCCGAGCTCGAAGCGTCGTGGACGATGCCCCGGAAGCCGCCGCGGGCGTCAGCCCGCACGGGCAGCACGTAGCGATCGTGGCGGATCGTGAAGTACTGGTCCGAGAGGCGCGCGGAGACGCTCGAGTCGCGCAGGATGCGCGCGAGGCTCTTCTGGATTTCCCCTTCGAGTCGCCGCGTGTCGGCGCGAACCTCGGCGAGGACTACCGATGCCGAGTCGCGTACCTCGCCTGACGGGTCGATGGCATCCTCGATGTCGCGTTCGAGGCCGACGAGATCTGCGATGGCGGACGCGTGGTCGGCCAGGTGTGGTGCGACCTGGCTGCGCAGGCTGAGGAAGCGACGCGTCGAGCGGATGGCGGCGAGCGTCACGCGGACGTCGATCAACTCGCGCGCTCCGAGCACGCCACCCTTGCGCGCGCGGGCGAGGAGCCCCGACAGATCAGCTGCACCGGAGAGGGGCGGGAGATCACCGGACGCGAGGATGGCTCGCGCCTCACTCGTCTCCGCCAGGCGCAGGAGTGCGGCGTCGCGCGAAGTCTCGAAGAGGGTTCCATGGGACGCCGTTTCGTCCGAGTGGGGTTCGGGCTCGTCGTCGGCCGCGGGGGGGACGAGCCGACCTCTGCCCCACGGCGTTCGGGCGAAGTCGTGAAGGCGGGCGAGGACCTCATGCCACTCCACCCGTTCGAGCGTCTTTTGCGTGATGCTGAACGTCAACGAGGCTCCAACTCCTAAGGGTAGTAGAGCAGAGAGGTTCATCCCCCGGCGAAATCCGCCGAAACGATCCAGGATGAGAATCGAGCGACCGACCGAGGCCATCCTCGATGAGACCCGGGATCTCGACCGCCGAAGCGTGGAGGAGATCCTCGCGCTCATCCACGCCCAGGATCGGGTCGCCGTCGACGCTGTCGGGCGCGTACTCCCCGAAATCTCGCAGGCGGTCGATGTGCTGGTCTGCGCGCTCTCGGGTGGGGGACGCTGGTACAACGTCGGCGCGGGTACGAGCGGTCGCATGGGCGCGCTCGACGCCGCTGAGATTCCGCCGACCTTTGGTCTTCCCAGTCACCGCGTCCAGGCGGTGATTGCGGGCGGGGAGGAGGCGCTGTCGCGGGCGGTCGAGGAGGCCGAGGACGATCCGGAGGCCGCGCGGCGGCAGCTCAGGGAGGCCGGTCTGCGCCCCGGCGATGCGGTCGTGGCGATCTCCGCGAGCGGTCGCACGCCCTTCGCGCTGGCGGCTGTCGAAGTCGCTCACGAGGTGGGCGCGCGCACGATCGCGATCACGTGCGATCCCGATTCCGACCTCGCGCAGGGCGCCGAGATCTCGATCGTCCCGCAGGTGGGCGCCGAGGTGATCGCGGGCTCGACGCGCATGAAGGGCGGCCTCGCTCAGAAGATGGTCCTGCATCTGATGTCGACGACGGTAATGGTCAAGCTCGGATACGTGGCCGGAAATCTCATGACCAACCTTCTCCCAACGTCGAAGAAGCTCCGCGAGCGCGGCAACCGCATCGTCGCCCAGATGCTCGAGATCGACGAAGCTCGCGCTGCAGAGATCCTGGAAGCCTCAGGAGGCCTCGTGTCCGAGGCAATAGCCCGCGGCAGCGTCCGACGGGGGGGAAACTCGACGTAGTCGAGCGTGGCTCGGGTCCCCGAAGTTACAGGGCACGCATTCCGGTGATGTGTTCGCCCAGGATGAGGGTGTGGATGTCGTGGGTACCCTCGTAGGTGCGGACGGTCTCGAGGTTCACCATGTGGCGCATCGACTGGTAGTCGTCGACGATGCCGTTCGCGCCGAGGAGGTCGCGGGCCTGGCGGGCGATCTGCAGGGCGATGTCGACGTTGTTGCGCTTCGCCATCGATACCATCGTGTGGTGAAGTTTGCCGGCGTCCTTCAATTGAGCGACGCGTAGGGCGAGCAGCTGGCCCTTGGTGATCTCGGTGAGCATGTCGGCGAGCTTTTCCTGCGTGAGCTGCTTCCCCGCCAGCGGACCGCCCTGCACGATGCGGTCACGCGTGTACCGCACGACCTCGTCGTAGCAAGCCATCGCGGCTCCGAGCGCGCCCCAGGCGATGCCGTAGCGGGCCTGTGTGAGGCAGCTGAGCGGCGCCTTCAGGCCCGCCGCGCTCGGCAGTCGATTTTCCTCCGGCAGCTCGACGTCCCTCAGGAACAGCTCCGATGTCACCGAGCCGCGCAACGAGAACTTCCCCTTCATGTCGCCGGTCTCGAAGCCGGGCCGGTCACGCTCGACGAGGAAGCCGCCGATGCCGTCGCGGGAGCGTGCCCACACCACGGCAACGTCGGCGAGTGAGCCGTTGGTGATCCAGCGCTTCGTCCCGTTCAGTACCCAGCCGTCGCCCTTGCGCTCCGCCTTCGTGAGCATGCCACCCGCGTGGCTCCCGAAGTCGGGCTCCGTGAGTCCGAAGCAGCCAATGGCCCGACCGGCCGCGAGCTCGGGGAGCCAACGCTCCTTCTGCGTATCGCTCCCGTAGGCGTGGATCGGGTACATGACGAGCCCGCCCTGTACCGACGCGAACGAACGCAGACCCGAGTCGCCGCGTTCGAGCTCCTGCATGACGAGCCCGTACGCGATGTTGTTCATGCCCGCGCAGCCGTAGCCGTGCAGATTCGCGCCGAAGAGGCCGAGCTCGGCCATCGTGGGTACGAGCTCCATCGGAAAGGAGCCGTCCCGGCGGATGTGCTCCTGCACCACCGGGAGGAACTCGCGGGAGACGAACTCCCGAACCGTATTCCGGGCGAGCTTCTCCTCATCGGACAAGAGTTCGTCGAGCTGCAGAAAGTCCACACTGTCGTATTCGGCCACGATCGTCTCCCGTTGACGGCGCCGGAACGCCAAGAGGCCCGGCAGGAATCCTACCGGGCCTCCTCGAATCTCTCGAATGGTGGATCAGCCGATGGGCGGCGCCGCTCCGTTTGACCGCTGCGGGCTTTCGAGACCCCGCAGCTTGCGGTTGATCTGGCCGATCTTCTTGTCGAGGCGCTTTAGCTCGCTGCGCGACGCGATGTTGAGCAGCCCCAGCAGATCGTCGATGCGACTCTCGATCCTCTGGGTGGCGTCATCGCGCAGGGCGAACGCGCGCTTCACGGCGTCGTTCTTCTTCAAGCTGTTGACCTGTTTGCGCGTCCGCTTCTCGAGGTCCTTGCGGCTCGAGGTCACCTGCTTCTCGATGCTCTTGCGCTGGGCCGCGATACGCTTTTCCGCGTCCTTGCGGCGGCTCTGGAACTCCTTCTGCAGGCGCTGCACACCTTCGTCCACCGATCGGTAGGCGTCATTGAATCGGTCGAATCCTTCCTGGACGAATCCTGTCTGTTCGCTCATTTTGCTCTCCTTCTCCAGCCAACCCCGCCTGACATGTCTGGGTGCCAGGGTTCGATGGACCTGATGCGCTGCCGCTTCCGGGCAATCACGTCGGACGCTGTCAAGTCCAAGATTGTCGAACCGGTCGAACCCGGGGGTTGGGTTGTGTATTCCCCTGCGCGAACCCGCCTCGCGTCGCCGTCTGAGGCTACTCCGCTGCCGGTCCTCAACAGGTCACCGGTACAGCAACAGCCACTGCGAGAGTCACTGTTTCAGGGGGTTCCGATTCGAACGCGCGGGAATATAACACAGTGCGTTATTGCGTCAAGACGCCGGGAACGGCTTCGAGCAGAGCCCAAAAGACCTTGAAAATCTGGGTAGTTGGGCGCGTTCTGCGCAGCCGGGAGGGGACCCGGGAGACCTCACTGCCGCGTCATGGATCGGCGCTGCGTCATGGATCGGGAGGAAGCCGGACGCTCCTAGTAGCGCGCCACCGCACTCGTCCACGAGAAGCCGGATCCGAAGCTCGTCATCGATACGAGCTGCCCGCGCTGCAAGCGGCCACTCCGCACGCACTCGTCGAGGAGCATCGGAATCGACGCCGCCGAGCAGTTGCCATAGCGCTCGATGTTGTTGAAGCACTTTTCGGACGGGATCTCGAGCTGACCGGCAACGTACTCGTTGATACGAAGGTTGGCCTGGTGGAACAGGAACAGGTCGATCTCCTCGAGTTGGACCTTCGCGATGTCGAGGGTCTCGCGGAGCACCTCGGGCATCCGGGTGACCGCGTGCTTGAAGACGAAGCGGCCCTCCATGTGGGGAAAGTGGAGACCCGCGTCGAACATCTCCTGGGTGAACCGCGCGGGACTGAGGCCCGATCCGGGCGCTTCGACCCACAGGCGCTTCGCGTGCTTTCCCTCGGCGTGCAGCCGCACCGACAGGATCTCTCCCGGGTCGTCGGGGTCGTCGTTGGCCTCCACGAGCATCGCGCCGGCGCCATCGCCGAAGATCACCGAGACGTCGCGCCCACGCGTGCTGATGTCGAGTCCAGTGGAGTGGACCTCGCAGCCCACGACGAGCACGCGGCGGTAGGTGCCGGAACGTACGAAGGCGTCGGCCACGGACAGCGAGTACACGAAGCCGCTGCACTGCGCGCGCAGGTCGAAGCAGGGGATCTCACCCGCGCCGAGCTGGTCCTGCAGGAAGAACGACGTGCCCGGAAAGTCGGCCTGAGACGACAGGGTGGCGAGCACGATGCATTCGACGTCGCCGACCTCGAGACCCGCGGATTCGAGAGCGCGCTGGCACGCCTCGAGCGCGAGGTCCGAGGGCAGCGTACCGGGATCGATGTAGCGCCGCTCCTTGATTCCGGTGCGCTGCTGGATCCACTCGTCGGACGTCTCCATCCGGGCGGCGAGATCGTGGTTGGTCACCACCCGATCGGGAACGGACATCCCGGTTCCGCTGATCTTGGTTCGCACGGCTCTACCCCCCCTCTGCCACCAACCGAACGTCGCGCCGATCCGATGATTCCTCGCACCACAAGACGTCCTCGGCGTGCACGAGGAGATCACGAAGCCCCGCGCGTTTCAACGCCGAAATCGCGACTCCACCGTAGCGCTGCGCGAGCGACGAGCCGATCCCGCCCGCGAACCCCCCGGATAGCCGGTCGGCCTGGTTGAACACCAGGAGCTCCGGCGTATCGGCGAGCCCGATGTCGGCAAGGATCTGTCGCACCGCGGTGATCCGACGCTCGACGTCAGGCGAGGCAACGTCGACGACGTGGAGCAGCAGGTCGGCGTCCGAGAGCTCTTCGAGGGTGGCGCGGAACGCGTCGATGAGGTCCGTGGGCAGGTCGCGAATGAATCCGACGGTGTCGGTGATGATCACCTCGCGATCGCGCGGGAAACGCAGCCGTCGCGTCGTGGGGTCGAGGGTGGCGAACATCTTGTCCGCGATATGGACGTCGCTCTTCGTGAGCGCTCGCAGGAGCGTGCTCTTCCCGGCGTTCGTGTACCCGACGATCGAGAGCACCGGGAGCTCGCGCCGGGTGCGCCGGCGCCGGCGCTCGCTGCGCTGACCGCGCAGTGCCTTGAGCTCTTTCTCGAGCCGCGAGACGCGGTCGCGCACGCGTCGGCGGTCGACCTCGAGCTTCGTCTCACCGGGGCCGCGCCCGCCGATGCCGCCGGCGAGACGCGACAGCGATCGGTCGGCACGCTGCGCGAGCCTCGGCAGCATGTACTTGAGCTGAGCGAGCTCCACTTGCAGCTTGCCGTCCCGTGTCCGCGCGTGTTGAGCGAAGATGTCGAGGATCAGCTGAGTGCGGTCGATGACCCGCAGCTCGAACTTGTCGGACAGATTGCGCGCCTGCGCGGGGGTCAGGTTCTGGTCGAAGATGACGAGGTCGACGTCCGTCTGAAAAGCCCGGATGACGAGGTCCTGCAGGCGACCGCTGCCAAGCAGGTACTTGGGGTCGGCGCGCGGACGCCGCTGCTTGACGATGTCCACGACGCTCACGCCCGCCGAGTAGGCGAGCTCCTTGAGCTCGTCGATCTGGGCATCGACGTCGTCCGGCTTTCGCCCCGCCGTGACCGACACGAGGATCGCTCGCTCGCCGTCGACGACGTCTCGGGTAGTCTCCTCGCGGGCGAGGTCCTCCTCGCGATCGCGGATCCAGGCGCGGAAGCCGAAGTCGAGCTGAGTGGGCGGCAACGGGTCGAGGATCTCGACGGGATCGGTGCCAACGGCCGCGGCGCGCAGGGCCGCCGAGTACACGAGGCCGGGCAGCCCGTCCGAATCCGTCGCGATGGCGATCATCGCGTCCAGGCGGAGGACGGCCAGGTCGGTGAGGTCGTCGCGATTGAGGGGCTCGTCGCCGAGGTGCGTATGGATGCAGCGGAAACCGCGAAGCCGCCCGCGACCGGCGCGGATGCGCCCCCAGTCGGGCAGCTCGATCGACCGCGCGTCGCCTACTATCACGTGGGTGACGCCTCCGCGGCGATCCATCAGCACGCCCACCTGGCGACCGAGCTCGTGGCTGAGCTCGGTCAGATGGCGGGCAAACTCCTGGGTGATGAACCGATCGGCCGGGATGTGGCGACGCGAGAGGCGCTCGAGGCGACGGACCTGATTGGCCTTGAGGCCGTGCGTGTTGCCGAAGATGTTCACGTGGGACACTCGAAATTAGGGAAACGGGAGGCCAACGCAATGAGTTGCCCCGCGGGGGCGCTTGTGTGCTTTACCTGGCCTGCGGCGAGAAACCGCCCTCGACCGCCACCCGCGGGTAAAAGATCATAGACGTCCGACCGATTAGGAGAACGCCATGGCTGTCCACTCCGTTCAGATCGCTGTCCTCGTCCTCGCTGCCGGCCAAGGCACTCGAATGAGATCCAAGACCGCCAAGGTCCTTCACCGGATTGCCGGCCGCCCCATGCTCTCCTATCCGCTCGCCGCTGCCGAGGCGCTCGACCCGGATCGACTGGTTGTCGTGGTGGGCCCCGGCGCTGGCGAGGTGCGCGAAGAATTCGGCGGCCGCGCCACGTTCGTCGACCAGCTCGAGCAGAAGGGGACCGGCCACGCGGTGCTGTCGGCCCGCAAAGCCCTGTCCGGCTTCTCCGGCGACGTGCTGATTCTCTACGGCGACACGCCCCTGCTGCGACCCGAGACGCTCCTGCGCATGGTCGACTTCAAGGAGAAGCGGCGCGCCGAGCTGGTCGTGTTGACCGCGCCGATCGACGTGCCGGGTATCGTCATGCGCGACGAGCACGGCGGTGTCGCGCGCATCGTAGAAGCCACGGACGCCACGCCGGAAGAGCTCACCATCGAAGAGCGGAACACCGGCGTGTATCTGGTCAGCTGGGACCTGCTGTGGAGCACGCTCGCGCGCGTGGGCAACGACAACGCGCAGGGCGAGACCTACCTCACGACGATCGTCGAGATGGCAGTGGCCGAGGGGCATCGCGTAGAGGCCGTGACGCTCGACGACGCCAGCGAGGCGCTCGGCGTCAATACGCGCGTCGAGCTCGCGATCGCGGCCGAAGCGGTCCGCAAGCGCATCAACGAGCGCCACATGCGAGAAGGAGTGACGCTCGTCGATCCCGCGAACACCTACATCGACGCCGCCGTGGAGATCGGGCCCGACACGCTGATCGAGCCCGGCTGCGTGATTCAGGGCGAGTCGAAACTCGGCGAAGGCGTCCACATCAAGCCGAACTGTCACATCGAATCGAGCGTACTGAGCGACGGCACGGTGATCGGTCCGTCCGCGCATCTTCGGCCCGATTGCGTGCTCGGGCGCAACGTGCGTATCGGGAACTTCGTCGAGGTGAAGAACTCGAACCTCGGCGATGGCTGCAAGGTCGACCACCTGAGCTACGTCGGCGACGCCGACGTCGGCGAAGGGGTGAGCTTTGGCTGTGGCTCGATCGTCGTGAACTACGACGGTATCGCGAAGCACCGAACCACCGTCGGCGACCGCGCCTTCGTGGGCTGCAACTCGAATTTGATTGCACCGGTTACTCTCGAGCCCGACAGCTTCGTGGCGGCCGGCTCGACCGTGACGCACGACGTCCCCGAGCAGTCCCTCGCCGTGGCACGGGCCCGCCAGCGCAACGTCGAGGGGTGGGTGGCTCGCCGTCCGCCGAAGGGCGGAGCGCCGAAGCCCGCGCCTGCGGACGAGAGGTCGGCTCCGAAGAAGCGGACCCCGGCGAAGAAGAAGAGTTCTCGGGCGCCGTCTCGCAAGAAACGAACGCCCGCCGAGAAGCGCAAGTCGAAGACTTCGAGTCGGTCGAAGACGACCAAGAAGTCTCCGCCGAAGTCATCTGGTAAACGCTCGGTAAAAACCTCGGCGTCACGTCGGGCGCCGAATCGCGGGCGCTAGCCTTTTCTCAGGGAGGGAACCCGCATGTGCGGAATCGTCGGATACATCGGGCGCGAGCACCGGGCCATGGACGTGCTGATCGACGGCCTGCGCCGCCTGGAGTACCGCGGTTACGACTCCGCGGGCGTGGCAGTCCTCGACGACGATGACATCGTCGTGCGTCGGGCTCTCGGCAAGCTCGTCAACCTCGAGAGCGTCCTGCGCGATCGCCCCATCGCGGGCCACGTAGGCATTGGCCACACGCGCTGGGCCACGCACGGCAAACCGTCGAAGGTGAACGCCCACCCGCACCGCGCGGGTTCCGTCGTGATCGTGCACAACGGCATCATCGAAAACTATCGTGAGATCCGTCACGAGCTGGAGGAGAGCGGCCGCACGATCGAGTCCGAGACCGACACCGAGCTGATCGCGCACTTGATCGATGGCTACGTGCAGAGCGGGCAGGACCTGCTCACTGCCGCGCGCAGCGCCACTGCGCGGCTAGACGGTTCCTACGCCTTCGGCGCGCTCTGCCGCGAATCGCCCGACCACATGGTGGTGGCAAAGAACGGCGGCAGCCCGATCATCCTTGGAATCGGCGAGAAGCAGATGTTCATGGCGAGCGACATTCCCGCCATCCTTCCGTACACACGCCGTATGGTCTTTCTCGAGGATGGCGACTTCGCCGTGCTCACCGAAGACGGCGTTACCATCGTCGACGAGAACGCTCGTCCCGTCGAGCGCGAGCCGAAGCCCATTCAATGGGATCCGGTCTCGGCGGAGAAGGGCGGCTACGACCGCTTCATGCAGAAGGAGATCTTCGAGCAGCCACGCGCGATCATGGACACGATCGGTACGCGCGTCCTCGAAGAGGAGGCCGACATCGATCTGAACGGGATCGACTTGTCGCCCGAGGCGCTGGATCAGATTCAGCGCATCTACCTCGTGGCCTGCGGCACCGCCAGCTACGCGTGCATGGTGGGCAAGTACCTGTTCGAACAGATCGCCGGCATCCCCGCCGAGGTCGATCTGGCGAGCGAGTTTCGCTACCGCAAGCCCATTCTCAACGAGCACTGCCTGATGATCCCCGTGTCGCAATCGGGCGAGACGGCGGACACCCTGGCCGCTCTACGCGAGG
>SPKZ01001458.1_pt1 | contig 18736 bp, 14 predicted proteins | sample 2456571 | NCBI WGS metagenome assembly SPKZ01 (sample SAMN11192286, study PRJNA482655) | marine metagenome | biome: ENVO:00000447; feature: ENVO:00000244|ENVO:00000211|ENVO:00000569|ENVO:00002023; material: ENVO:00002151; isolation source: ocean water from marine abyssalpelagic zone ... | reverse complement strand
TTGTTAAGTGCCGCTTATTCCAATGCCAGATTTCCATTTCTAGAAAGCAGAGTATTTGATGGCGTAATCAATGCCCACTCTGGATTCCCCTCTACTGTAGAAAATGAACAAACCCACGTGTTGTCAGAGAGTTCGAGAACCAATTCAGGTAATCTTGCCTGAAATGAAATATCTTGTATGAATTTACAGTTGAGTTCGGATAGTAATTATGGAAACAGTGAATCGTCAGACCAGCTTCCAAAAGCGATCTCATTCCCTTTTTCCACACGCCAACTCGACTCGATCATAATGGTTAAACCTTCCACATCGAGAAAGACCGCACTTCCATGGCCTTGCCTGACGCTACGGATAACCTTTCCTATATATGGTGCAACAAAACTCCGAACCTCATCATCTGATAACTTGTGTATAGTCCCCTAAGGCATTTAACGCTCCCATAAGCCGTGAGCAATGCTGGCACATTTTGTTGCGCCTTTTATCTTTGCAACCAATGTGATGGTGTTGCGAATCGGAATTCATGGGCTTGTTATACGTTATTTCGCCGCTCTTTGTTCTGTCAAACTCATCCGTTTATGCGAGCTAAAGACAAGCTGCTGTGAGTTTTCTGAGACTAAATAAGCATCCATTTCTACAGAGATTAAAGCTGACATTGGAAAAATTTCTAAAATGCCACTTTCTCCGAGGTTTGCTGACAAAAGCGCTGCTTTTCCTAAAGCGAAAAAGCTTGAATCATGATCACGTAAATCACCGTCTACATATAACTTCACACCTCTAGTCCATGTGTTTACTATTCTAATAGAATGATTTTTAACCTTAAATTTAAATTCTTTTCTCATTGATAAACTCCATTTTTGAAAACCTATAACAGTATATTAATCGGATTGCTCGATAATCCCGAGTTTGAAAATTTATTATTTATAGTACATTACGTCAATAAAGCATAACAAAAAATATGTTAACTCACCTAAATGATCGCATTCCGGTATTACATTTCGGTGGCGATCTGCCAAGTTTGTTATTATCGTGAATTATGGTCGCAATAATAACGAATCATAAATTATATCCCGTTGATTATTAGAATAGAAAAGCTAGTACTTTGTAGTTCTCGATATGACTTACAACATGAAGTAGATTTCGTTTTAATATCAATCTTAGCTAAGATAAGTACGATGAATAGTAACCGCATCTCAGGAGTTTACCGCCAAAAAATTCGATCCAAAATCAAGCGATTAAATTTCCAAGACATTTCTTGTGGTAGTCCGTGAGCCTGCCGATTCGTTATTGGCGTATACATTTTCAGTTAATTTAGCTACGTAACTAACAATAACCGTAACAGAGCACTTATTTGGCTTGAATTATTGCGCCATTAGCCCCATCTTTAATAACAATTACACTAATTTAGGTATTCGATGATGACCACAACCACGCAATCAACCGAGTTACAGCATAATCCATTATTTATGATGACCGGTTTGCCGCCGTTTAGCCAAATTAAGCCACAGCATATTGAACCTGCGGTAAAGGCGGCGATTGAGTTGTGCCGTAACAGTATCGAAGACGTTTTAGCCAGCAAAGGTCCGTTTACTTGGCAAAACCTGATTGAACCGTTAGAAGAGTCTGAAGATAAGCTAGGGCGTATTTGGTCACCGGTAGGTCACTTAAATGGCGTATTAAATAGTGATGAATTACGCGTGGCTTATGAAGCGTGTTTACCTTTATTAAGCGAATACAGCACTTGGCTTGGGCAAAATAAAGATTTGTATCAAGCGTATCAGCAAGTAGCCGACAGCGACGGTTTTTCGACATTAAGCGCTGTGCAACAGAAAGTCATTAATGATTCTCTACGCGACTTTAAATTGTCGGGCATTGCGCTTAACGAAACGCAGCAACAGCGTTATGGCGATATCAGTAAAAAGCTATCGGAACTGGGCTCTAAATTTAGCAATAATGTATTAGACGCTACCGCTGGCTTTACAAAATTAGTGACCGATGAGGCGCAACTTGTCGGCTTGCCGCAAAGCGCTATCGATGCTGCTAAAGCCGCAGCAAACGACAAAGAGCAAGACGGTTATCTGTTTAGCCTTGATATCCCAAGTTATCTACCGGTATTAACCTATGCCGACAATAGAGATCTTCGTGAAGAAATGTATCGTGCATTTACCACGCGTGCGTCCGATCAAGGGCCTAATGCGGGTAAATGGGACAATAGCGAGATCATTGACCAAACCTTAGCCTTACGTCATGAACTGGCGCAGTTATTAGATTTTAATAGCTTCGCTGATAAATCTCTAGCGACTAAAATGGCCGAAAAGCCAGCACAGGTTATCGATTTTTTAGAAGACTTAGCCGCTAAGTCAAAACCTCAGGCGCAGCGCGATCTTGATGAGTTATTGGCTTTCGCTAAAACGCATTATCAAAGTGATGAGCTGGCGGCATGGGATTTATCTTATTACGCTGAAAAGCTAAAGCAGCATACTTACGCTATCTCCGATGAAGAACTTCGTCCTTACTTTCCTGAAAAACAAGCGGTTGCTGGCTTGTTTGAGGTGGTGTCACGTTTATACGGCTTAGTGATCACCGAACAAACCGATGTTGATGTGTGGCATAAAGACGTACGTTTCTTCAATATTGTTGATCGTAACGGTGAGCACCGCGGCGGTTTCTATCTTGATCTATATGCTCGCGCACATAAACGTGGCGGTGCATGGATGGATGACTGTTTAGCGCGCCGTGTTACAGCAGATGGAAAAATGCAAAATCCAGTAGCTTATCTGACCTGCAATTTCAACAAGCCTGTTGGTGATAAACCTGCCTTGTTTACCCATGATGAGCTAGTGACCTTGTTCCATGAGTTTGGTCATGGCTTGCATCATATGCTCACCAAAATTGATATTGCTGCGGTTTCTGGCATTAGCGGTGTGCCATGGGATGCGGTGGAGCTGCCAAGCCAGTTCTTAGAAAACTGGTGTTGGCAGGAAGAGTCATTGGCATTTATCTCGGGGCATTACCTAACCGGTGAGAAGTTGCCAAAAGATATGTTAGACAAGTTATTGGCGGCGCGTAATTACCATAGTGCGATGCAAATGATCCGCCAGCTTGAGTTTTCACTGTTCGACTTTAGATTGCACCTTGAATATTCGCCAGAGAAAGACAATCAAGTGAGCCAAATATTAAGCGACGTGCGTCAGCAATATTCAGTGGTGATCCCACCGGTGTTTAATCGCTTTCAACATGGATTTTCACATATATTTGCTGGTGGTTATGCCGCGGGTTATTACAGTTATAAATGGGCAGAAGTTTTGTCGGCAGACGCATTCTCTAAGTTTGAAGATGAAGGGATTTTTAATCGTGAGACTGGCATTTCGTTCTTAGAAAATATTCTAGAAATGGGCGGTTCACAAGAGCCTATGCAATTGTTTAAAAACTTTATGGGGCGTGAGCCTAAAGTAGATGCTTTGTTGCGCCATAGCGGCATTGAAGTAGTCGCTTAAGATGACTACTGTGGCAAAAGCGAAAGTTGAAAACTTTAACGCGATTATTGACCGCGCTAGCGAGAGAAAAGGCGGCGCCGAGGCGTTGGCTTCTCTCGTGGTGCAGCCTGCAAGTCATGAGCTACTTAGTCAGTTAACCAGCGATCGCGTATTATCGCAAATGAGTAAATCGGTATTTAAATCGGGTTTTGTCTGGCGTGTGGTTGAAATTAAATGGCCGTCATTTGAAGAACACTTTTTCGATTTTAACCTTGAAAAAATCTTGATGATGCCCGACGAGATGTTAGAGCGAAAGGCTACAGATCCCAAAATTATCCGTAATCTTAAAAAAGTCTTTACCATTCGTGATAACGCGCAGCTTATCAAAGATATTGAGATTGAACATGGTCCAATAGGTGACTTTATTGCCAATTGGCCGATAACCGATATCATTGGCTTGTGCGAGCTATTTAAACGTCAAGGCAGTCGCCTTGGCGGTTTTACTGGTTACAATATACTGCGCGCTTTAGGCAAGGATACTTTTCGTTTGTCGGGAGATGTTGAGGCGTATATGCGATCACGCGATGTGATCACTGGCGGTCTGCAAAGTAAATCCAGTTTAAAAGCGATTCAACAGCAGTTTAATGACTGGCAACAGCAATGTGGTTTGTCATTAACCGAAATGAGTATGATTTTGGCCTATAGTTGCGGTGATAATCGTGTCGGTTTTGCAAGTTAAGGCGTGATGATGAATCAAATTAATATAGCTATTATCGCTTCCTCTCCTGAATTACAGGCACAAGCCCAGTTATTGGCAGAGCGTTGGCAGCTACCACTAACGTCACAAGACGGCGATGAGTTTCAATTGCAATTAACCAAGGATCGATTGCAGTTAGTTAAATTAGATGAACCAAAACTGGGTGCGGTCTTTGTCGATTTTATCGATGGTGCGGTGGCGCATCGGCGTAAATTTGGTGGTGGTCGTGGTCAGTTAATCGCCAAAGCGGTTGGTTTAAAGTCGGGCGCAAACCCGACGGTACTTGATGCTACTGCAGGTTTAGGGCGTGACGCCTTTGTGTTGGCAAGTTTGGGCTGCACTGTCACCATGTTCGAGCGCTCACCTGTGGTTGCCGCATTGCTTGACGATGGACTTAACCGAGCGTATCAAGATCCTACTATTGGAGGTTGGATGCGTCAGCGCCTTACCTTGCAGCATCATAATGCTATTGACGGCTTGGCTCAGCTAAGTAAAAGTCATGACGTGGTATATCTTGATCCGATGTTTCCACATCGTAAAAAATCAGCGGCAGTTAAAAAAGAAATGCGGGTGTTTCAAAGTTTGGTCGGTAGTGACCCAGACGCCGACAAATTATTACCGTTGGCGTTGAGCGCCGCTATCAAACGAGTGGTGGTTAAGCGTCCTGGTTATGCAGGGTTTCTTAATGAGAAAAAGCCGAGCATGCAACTAAGCAGCAAGGCTAATCGTTTTGATGTTTACGTGCAGGCGGCGATAGAGGCTAGTTAGCCGACTTGCGATAGTTGTACCAATTCCAGTCCTTAGCTACTCACTTGTGCTGGCTAAAATCAACTATTACGTCGTTGCTCTCAATCCTAATAGCCAGCTATTAGTCAATCGAGCGCCTTGTTCTAGTTGATTTTTTCTTCGCACAACAAGACCACATAATTAATGGAATTGGTATTACCAATAGTTCTCGACGGTTATATTGCCCGGCGCGCGGCGTAGGTTTTTTGTAAAGCCCATGCCGAGTAATGTTGCCTTGGTTTCTCTGACCATTTCTGGATTGCCGCATATCATCACTTGACTACTATTAGCTGTCAGAGGTGTCGATACTTGAGCGCTAAGCGCGCCATTGCTTATCGCTAAAGGAATCCGCTGCGACAAGATATCTTTGTTATTGCCTCTCGTGACAATGGGGATATAACGTAATCGAGTGCCGTATTGTTGCATCAATTGAGCAATGGTTTGTTGGTAACTAAGATCTTGCTGGTGGCGTACACAATGCACCAACACAATCGATTCGAAGCGGGCTAGCAATTGCGGTGTATATAACATCGATAAATAGGGGCCAATGGCGGTGCCAGTACTTAACAGCCATAATTCTTTACCGGTTAGCACGTCATCAAGAGTAAAAAAACCGCTAGCGGGATCGGACAATAAGATATCGTCACCCGGTTGAAGTTGTGCTAAAAGCGGCGACAAACCACCGTCTTGCACCGTCACATAATAAAATTCGTGTACGTCTTGCGCAGGTGAATTAACAAAAGAATAAGCCCGAGCTAGTCGCTTACCGTCAATCATTAGGCCAAGCTTAGTAAACTGTCCAGCACTAAACGGCGATAACGTTGCGTCGACCCGTAAGCTAAACAAACGTTGATGCCAGCGTACATTTTCAACTACCTTGCCATTAATCCAATTGCTCATACTATTTCTCCGATCTAAGGTACTTATAATGATTAACTATAGCTTCTAATTACATTGATTAAACATTGGTTTATTTTGATTTAGCGGAAAAGTTAGGACGCTTTAAATTACGGATCACAAAATCCTCCCAATAACATAACTCAAATTCTTGGCAGAAAACGCTTAACCCTAGTTAAATGAATTACACTGACCACCATACGCCCCTGCCATAAAAGCGTCATTACTGTATCCTAAAGTGAATTTTTTACCTTATACATCGTTTTTTGTAAACCAGCATGTTTTGTTTCATTTTCTCAATAGCATAAGCAACACAATGGGTTAAGATAGGACAATAAATAAAGGTTTAATTGAGACATCACTATACCAATATGACAAAAGCGACAAATTATCAAATAGGATGTTTTGTATTCATTCCACAACGCAGGCTATTAATAAGCGAAAATTCACAAAGCAGCTTAGACGGCAAGCAAGCTGCTATATTGCTTTATTTCGCCCAGCACCCGCAAACGTTAATTACTAGAGAGCAATTTACAGATGAAGTCTGGAATGGGCGCTATGTGGCTGATCACGTATTAAACACAAAAATTTCTGAACTGCGAAAGTTGTTCAAAGACGACTATAAGAGTCCTCAATTCTTTAAAACACATCACCAACGTGGTTATGAATTAATTGCTAGTTGTCACGCCATAGATAAAAACGAAGTGAAAAAAAGTTGTGAAGATGGCTTGTTGGCTAATATTTCGCTAACGGAACCAAAGCTAGCACTGCCAAAAAATAAGTCGCAACGAGGTAAGATTTTATGGTTATCTCTAATTAGTGTCTTGATTTCCTTAGTATTATTAACGATATTTTCACCGCCAGAACTAGACCAAGCAACGCATACGTCATCAAATACGCTGTTCCAATTAAAACCCATCACCAGTGAGCGCGGGCAAGAATGGGCACCAAATATAACCGACAATGGACGGTTTTTGGCTTATGCCCAGTTAAAAGATAATGAGGCGACGTGGCAAATAAAGATAAAAGATCTAACCAATAGTGAGATATTCTCACTAACCGATGATAACTTTGCTAATCAGTCACCTACGTGGTCAAGGTCAGGTGATAAGCTGTTTTTTATAAGGGGTGATGTTGGTTTTTGCCAAATCATGGAAGCCGATGTATCTGCTGGTTTTGACGCCGTAACTGTTAAAAAATTAACCTATTGTGGTGATCAGCAAAGTTTGAGCCCGATGGCGGTTGGCAATAATGATGAATGGCTCTACTTTTCTAGTCTTATCAAAGGGGCTAGATTTGTGCTGATGCGAATTAATTTGCTCAACGGCATTGAAGAAACATTATCTATACCCCCAAGAAATTCATTTGGAGATTATAGCTTAGCACTGTCGCCAGACGGTAAGCAATTGGCGTTCTTAAGGGCGGCGGGTAACAACAAGTCGACCTTAATGTTACTTGGTATTAATAGCAGAGAACTAAAATCGCTGCGTCAATTCGATCATATGATCACCCGGGTCTCATGGGATGTATCAAATCAACATATTAATTTTATTGATGAAAGTAGCAATCTTATACAATTGGAATTGCGTAGCAATACCTCAAAACTGTTGATCGCATTTCAAAATAAGATGTTGTACCCGTATTACGGTGCAGGCAAAACCTTTGTGGTGGACGGTGGTTTTTATGCAAAAGAAATCATTTCGACCGAGCTTAATGAACAGTTTGATCTTAAACATGAACGTATTGAGGTCTCTTCAAGTTACGATGACTCATTACCTGCCATTAATTCGGTTAATCAGATGATGGTTTTCTCATCAAATCGCAGTGGCATTGCGCAAATTTGGCTTAAGGACAAAAAAAGAGAGCGCAAGCTGACCGACTTTGCCGAATTTGGGGTTATTGATGATATTCACTTTTCTCCTGATGGTTTATCGTTATTGTTTATACGAAACCAAAAATTGCACTTGTTAGAAATAGCCACACGTCATATTACAAATCTTTTACCGACCCACGAAAGCGTGAGAAGCCCGATCTGGAGTTGCAATGGCAAGCGCATATTAGTGCCATCGCAACAGAATGGGACTTGGAATCTTTACGCACTAGAATTGACAGAAAACATCACCAGTAAATTACTAACCGATGTGTTGAGCATTAAAAGCGATTGTGGACAAAATGACTATTATGTCATGCGAACGGCTGAGCATAATATATCAAAACTTTCTGATGACTTACGGTCAGTAACGCAGGAGAAAATGGAATATTTCACTGCTTATGGCAATCAATGGGATATTGTAGGAGGGCGACTTTATAAGATACTTGACGGTAATTTTCAGCGAATAGAGATAAGTAGTGGCTTAAGTACTATCACGCCATTACCCAAAGGCAAAATATTTAGCTTCCGAATTGATCATGACATGGTCTTTTTTTCGCGAAAGTTATTTCAAGAAAACGATATTAAACAACTAATTAGTTTGTAATATGAAAAACGTAGATCTTTCATAGGAAAATAACAGAACCCACTTCGCGTTACACTTTAATTTGCCACTAAATATAATTTATTTAGTGGTGTACTTATGCGCAATGTCCTTTCTGCAATGGCGAAACTATCTTTAGTTGCGGTGTTGTTATTACCAAGTTTATATAGCGACGCTAAACAAACACCACTTTCTGGTGCCATCAATATCAGTCAATTTCAATTGCTAGATACCGATGACACTGATGATAATGGTCGTCCCTGTCCATTTTACCCACTGTGCAGTATAGGTGGCTGGTAATGGTAAACATTAGTCATGTTAAAACGTTATTATGCCGTTAATGACTCACGCTCAGCCACTATCGACATCAGTGCTTAACGAGCAAAGTGTTCTAGCAACGCTCAATCATATACTTGATGGCGTTAAGTTAGATCTGCTTAAGTTGATTGCTGTTTCTTTGCTGATACAGTCGACGGTAATCATGACGACATTGTATATGGAGTATTTGGTTGATGTGGTGATCGCATATTCTCAAAATAGCATGATCATTGTTTTAATGTTCGCCTTTACTTTATTGTGCATTGCATTTTCATTTGTCTCTTTAATTCGCGCTAAATTATTAACTAAATACTCTTTGCTGTTGAGGCTCCAAACGAAAGGTTCAGCAGATAATATACTGCAAAATAGCCTACGCAAAAATGTCTGTATCGGACGGTTGGCGTTGCAGTTTGAATCGATGAAACATGTGTGGCATGGATTAACGCATTGCACTGTCGAGTTTGCGGTAGACGTTATTATTTCAATGGTATTGCTAGTGATGCTGTTTAGTTACAGTGTGAGCTTGTCGATGATTTTTGTAACTGTATTACTGTTTTCTTTTTTGACAACAAACGTTGTAAACAGGGTTGTGCCTGCAACCGGTACTTGTAATACGCACGCTCTCGGCGCGTTGCAAGTATCGCCATTGGAGGATGGGAAAACGGCTAGTTCATCAACATTTAATCGGTTATTGTTTATCACAGAAAGCATAGTTGTATTGTATATCGCCTCGATGATGATTTTAAACAGTGAGATTTCTTTGGGCATGGCATTAGCTTTTATCGCGTTTAAGGGGCAATTAATGCTGAGTCTATGTAATGTTATGGATCAGGTTGCCGAGTTTAAATTTATGCAACAGAGGTTAAATAGGCTAAGATTGTAAGCATCTTTAGATTAATGTTGGTGGTTTTTTATCATGTGGAAACAGTTGGTTACTATAGTATTTTTACTCTTGTTTATCGTTAGCTGTGGTGAGAAAGAAAATATAGAACAAAACATTAATCAAGATAAAAAAATAACACAGGTTCAAATACCAAAGCCACCAAAGCACAAGGAAGTGCTAGCGAGTAAACCGGCGCTGATTGCAGAAAAAAGAGATTGGCCGCGCATTAAGCAATTAGGTGTTATTCGTGCGTTGAAACTTAATTGGGAGCAACATAATAGCCTGCCCCGTTCTGGCGTTACTAGCCGTCTTCATATCGAGTTATTTAACCAATTTGCGCAGCAACATCAGCTAACGGTGCAATGGGTTAACGTCAATGATTTAGCTCAAATGTTCGATATGCTAGCGCAATTCAAAGCCGATATTATTCCTCGTCATTTAAGTATTACCAAAGTACGTTTGAAAACAATGAGCTTTAGCCAGCCCTTAATGCTCGATCGTGAATTACTCATTGGTGCATCCGCAGCGACAATACCAGCCAAAGATCAGGCGATCACTGTTCATCTGCCAAAGGGTAGCGCTTACATAGAATCGGTGACCAAACATTACCCAAGCTGGCAGGTTAAATTAATCAATGAAAACTTAAGCCACGAAGATCTTGCTGACGCACTGATTGATGATCATTTTACTTATAGCGTGCTGGATCAATTAGCCTATAAAACACTGCAAAACTATCGTCAAGATTTACAATCACTAATCACGTTGCCAGGTACAAGAAAGTTGGCTTGGGCTATCAATCAAGACAATGGTGAACTGCTAGACAAACTTAATGATTTCATCGCCGTCCATCATATTGCCAATAGCATGACCGAATCTCGCCATATCGATCTAAAAATAATGAAAAAGGAAAAGTTGGCACTGCGAGTGATCACCCGAAACAGTCCGGAAACCTATTTCATGTGGCGTGGTGAGCTTGTTGGTTTCGAATATGAACTGATGCAAGAATTTGCCAAGCGCCACCAGTTGCGTTTAGAGGTGATTGTCGCGCAATCTTACCAAGAAATGGTGCAACTATTAGAAGACGGTAAGGGTGATGTTATTGCCGCCGCGTTATCAAAGACAGATAGTAGAGCGCAACAACTTACCATGAGTAATAAGTACAACGTGGTAGCAGAAAAGTTAGTTAGTCATAAAGACAGTAAAGCGATTAAGCAATTATCCGATTTATCGGGACGGCGTATAACGATTCGAAAGTCTAGTGCGTTTTGGAAAAACGCACAGCAATTAGCACAACAGTATGGCGTCGTGGTTGTTGCCGCCGATGAGTCACTGCCCACTGAATTACTGATAGCCCAAGTCGCTAAACAAGAAATTGATCTGACCATTGCCGACAGTAACTTATTTGATATTGAACAAAAATTTAGACCAGAAATTATCAGCCCTTTAACCCTACAAGAAGGCATTGAATATGGTTACGCGGTTCGAGAGGCTAATCCACAATTGCTGACAGCGTTAAATGCATTTGTTAAAAAAGAATATCGACAGTTATTTTTTAACATTGTGAAAAATAAGTATTTTAGCAATAGCAAACGGCAGAAAAAATATCGCGCCAAACGTATCAAAGCTAACTCCCAATTATCGCCATATGACGATATGGTGCAAGTAAAGGCACGTGAATATCAATTTGACTGGCGGCTAATAACCGCGCAAATGTATCAAGAAAGTCGCTTCAATCCCAAAGCCAAATCGTCAGCTGGCGCACAAGGCTTAATGCAAGTCTTACCTAGAACAGGAAAAGAGATGGGATTTACCGATCTAACCAACCCAAAACAATCGATTGCAGCAGGCATTCAATACCTTGATTGGAGCAGGGCGCGTTTTAGTAAAAACCTGCCTTTGCAGGAACAAGTCTACTTCTCATTAGCGGCATATAACGCGGGTTTTGGGCATGTCAGAGATGCGCAGCGCTTGGCTGTGAAAATGGATTTGCGCAGTGATAAGTGGTTTAACAATGTTGAAAATGCAATGTTGCTGTTGGCACAACCTAAATATTATAAGAAAACCCGGTTTGGTTATTGCCGCGGCAGTGAACCGGTTAATTACGTAAGAAAAATTCAACAACGTTACTTAAGTTATGTTGATATTGTGCAATAAAAAGCTCGATGCATATTAGAATCGAGCTTTTTATAGCGAACAATTGAATCACAATACGTTAAGGGTGATCTCTCCTTGATGGATTGTATCATCACCTTTTATGCGATAAAGGTAGTTGAAAGTAGCAGAATTTTCATTGGCTGTTTGATGGTCGCTGCTTGAGTTCGAAAAGTAATAACTGTAATACATTTGACCATCAGGTAATGATGTATTCGTATGTAGCTGTATCCCTACATTTTTAATGACATTCTCGTTAAATGCTAAACTAATCAAGGTTACCTCGTTAGTGGATATTTCTGAGTCTTCCACCAAAATGGTACCGGCGTTAGACTCCGATAAAACTCCATCTCTGACTTTCTTTATCAACTGAAGTTGTAAAAAATCTAAACTTTCTATGCTGCTGGGTAGATATAGTATCGTACTGCCATTATTGTAATTTGGAGCTTGCGCGGCAACACCTGCGGTATTTTTGGCAACAATGAGTTGGCCATTTGTAAGGCCATTATTATTATCAATTTTTAGGTGGTTAATATCAAAGACGATGGTCGCCGATTGCAAGACCGAAAAATCTTGAGATGAATTCCAATTGTTAAACAAGAATGAATTGCCGGTTCCTTTATTGATTAAATGGTTAAGGGTGTACCGATAACTTCCTCTAACTAATGGGGTAATAGGTTGTGCCGTCAAAAAGGTGTTGTTATGGCTTAATGAGGTTGATATTACAATGGGAACATCAGCAGATGAGATAGATGTTGTGCCATTAGGGACGACATCATTGGTAGCTAAATTTCCTTTAATAACTTGCAAAGAATTTTGCAGTATGAGAGAGACAGAACCTTCCATGAGCCCAATTGGGAAAGTGTATAACTGTTTAAGTGAGTTATCGTGTGTATCTATAATGGAACTAACTTTCGATACACTGTTTTGCGAGGAGTCGGTTGTTTGTGGCTGTAATTGCAAAGTGACGGTAGCCACGGCAATGCCATCAACAAACTGCATTGGGGCTCGGTGAGTATTTGCACTAAACCCTGAAGTACTGATGCTTAAATAATCATCCTCTATGTAATTAAGGTCAATGGTAGCACTTTTGAATACTTGGTTATCACTGTCAGTGAAACTGGCTAGATTAAGAGTGATGTCTTCAGATGATTTATATTTGAAAATGTATTGGTTGCTCTTAGCATCAAAAGAAATTGCAGTTTGTCCTTTAAATTTATCGATGGCGAAAAAGTCAATGTCGTCAAACAGCACACCATATTCGTCGATTAAGGTTACCCTTATTTCTATATCCTTGAAACTATCGAGTTGAGTCAGATATATGTTATTGAGTTTATGAGCATCATCGGCGCTAAAATATAAACTTGAACCCGATTGGAAATCGTTTATTTCGGCTTGATAGTCGGCTTTATTGTCACCATCTACATCGAGGGAGGCAATAAGGGAATATTCAATATTACTCGCTAGCACAATCGAATAAGTTCCAGTTTCATTGTCATACGTTGATAGCACACGATGCTCATCAATAGATGCAAGGGATTGTGCATTGGAGTACCCCTTGGATAACGTGTAAGTAAACTCTAATCCCGTAACTGGCTTATTATCTGTTGAATTTAAAATAGAGAACGTCTTTAATGTACCCTGTGAAACGTTGAGCTTTCCGATATTTTGCTGGGTAGAATATGAGGTTTTGGTATAAAAAGCCCGTGGCATAAACGTGTCATCAGTACTGGTGACAAGTACAACAAGGTCAACATTAGCGGGGAGCTTGTCGATGGAGAAAATGTTTTTATCAAGAGAAATCGGGTCTTGCCATGTGGGACCTACTTTTAAAGTGATAATCGCATTTTCAATATTAGTATCGTTACTGAGGTTACCAATGCTGCCAAATATTGAGACCGGAAATTGATTCTGTTCTTGCTGTTGTTTTGAAATTTCATTTTGCTGTTGTAATAGTGCATTTTGTTCTTTTAATGCCTCAGTCAACGCCTTGTTGTCGTTCTTTACTTCTAAACATCCTAGTAATGAAAAACACAGAAAAGACGTTACGATTGTTTTATTCGGTCTAAACATATTTAATTCCTTTTATCTAAAATTCACAATCCAACTTGTGCTTACAATATAGCTGACACTAAGCTTGATTGTTGGTATGGCGATAAGCATTTAAAACGTAGTAGAGTGTTGATATAAACGCCAGCCGCGATTATACAGGCACTTTTTGACATTAAAATAGCGTATATTGAATTTCTTTTAAATTAACGAATAGAGTAGGCTTTGTATTGTTTAAATTAGATCCGCGCCTGAAAAAAGATACTGAAGCATTAGGTGATTTTCCGTTATCGAAATTGCTGTTAGTCAAAGACAAGCGTTACCCTTGGTGTATTTTAGTGCCAAGGATTGCGACAATTACAGAAAGTTATCAACTGAGTACTCAGCAACAGCAACAGCTAACCCTCGAATCAGCCTTAATAGCTCAAACACTAATGCAGCTGTTTAAAGGTGATAGCATGAACATTGCTGCACTCGGCAATGTGGTGTCTCAACTGCATGTACACCATGTGGTGCGTTATCATACCGATGCGTGTTGGCCGGGGCCTATTTGGGGCATTGGCAGTGCGCAAGCTTATCAAACAGTAGAGCTCAATGATTTAGCCATGAAAATTAGAGATGGCATAGGTAATCAGTTGAACTTTATCCAATAGAGTCTGTTTATCACGAATTTCTCACAGTGATATCATATTAATAACACATCGATGAAGTATTATTGACGCGATGAAAAATGATGACTAAATTTAACGCTGAGTCATGCAAGACATTTGGTCTGGCATGTAATGTCAGGAGTTAGTGTCATGAATTTTACAAAGAATATTGATGGAGTTAAAACAAGTAAGATGTCTTTTAATATGCCTATGGTTGGTGCAAGTTGTTTACTTGCTGCCATGCTATTTTCAAGTACATCTATCGCTGGCGCGTGGGTCGCTAAAAAAGGAAGTGGATATGGCAAACTGGCTTACGCCGACTATCTGGCCAAAGATTTCCTAGGTAAGCAACAAGAGTCGCCTAACTTTACTGGGAAAAATACCTCATTTTATGCTGAATATGGTCTTGGCGGTAATTTTGCCATTTATGGCCAGTTGTTGTATCAAGACATGCAACAAACTGACAGTCAGGGCATTACCTTCAATACCAAAGGCTTTGGCGATACAGAAATTGGGGTGCGCTATCAATGGCAGGCTCAGCCCTTTGTGCTTTCAACGTCTTTACTCTTAAAATTACCCTACCTATATGACGAAAATGAAGCGTTTGCGCGAGGCAATGGCCAAGAAGATATTGAGCTTCGAGTCTTACTTGGCAAAAGTCTCAATGAGTATGGTTATATGGGGTTTGAATTGGGCTATCGATTACGCACTGGCGCACCGTCAGATGAATATAGATATTTGCTGGAATATGGATTCAATATAAATGAAAACATCTATTTACGAACTAAATTAGACGGCGTATTAAGTGCTAACAATGGTGATGACTTTGAACAATCTGATGTTAATAGCAACTTATCTATTTTATCGGAATACGATTCTGGAAAGCTAGAATTTAGCGCTGGTTATAGTTTTGATAAGGATAGTACTAATGGCCAATGGGGCCTAGAATTCACCTATACGCGAGAAGTATACGGTGACAATATTTTGCAGGGTAATAGCTACCAATTTGCATTAACGAGAGTATTTTAACCATGTCTAACCTTGCGGTTATTATTATAACGATTCACTTTTCTTTAGTCGCTATTTTGTGTTTGTTTGGTTTGCACCGATTGTCGATGGTGTGGCGCTGGTTCTGTTACCGAAACGTGAAAGCGCTAATACCGCAGCCATTTGACTCCTTGCCGAAAATTACCGTGCAAATTCCGTTATACAATGAGCTATTTGTTGCTAAACGTGTGGTTGACATAATGGCGGCCTTAGATTACCCAGCAGACAAGCTGCAAATTCAAATCGTCGATGACTCGACAGATCAAACTAGTGCAATCATTAGCGAGCGTGTTGCATATTATGCGCAGCGTGGCATTCATATAGAACATGTTCAGAGAGTGCAGCGTCAGGGCTATAAAGCGGGCGCATTACGCGAAGCAATGGACAGCGCAACAGGTGAATTTATCGCGATATTTGACGCTGATTTTATGCCTGAGCCAGATCTCCTATTACGTACTATAGATCACTTCAGTGATGCTAAAGTCGGCATGCTACAGTTTAGGTGGCAACACCTTAATCGTAACGCTAGCCGACTTACGCAAAGCCAAGCGATGATGTTAGATGCGCATTTCGGCTTGGAACAACAAGTTCGCTGTGCAAGCAATCTATTATTTAACTTTAATGGTACCGGTGGTATATGGCGTATTGAGGCAATCATCGATGCGGGTCATTGGAGCGCGGATACACTAACCGAAGATTTAGACTTAAGTTACCGCGCCCAATTACGTGGCTGGAAAATGCATTATCTCAATGATGTTACCTGTCCTGGCGAACTGCCCGCCGACATGAATGCTTTTAAGAGTCAGCAGCACCGCTGGGCCAAAGGGGGTATTGAAGTGATGAAGAAAATGCTGCCTGCGGTATGGCGTGCCAATATAAAACTGCGCTGTAAAATTGAAGCAACCTTTCATTTGTCGAATAATTTGGCCTATTTTTTCATGTTAATCGACACGGTACTGTTTTTGCTGCCTAGTCTATGGGTTAGGCAGCACTACGGGATGGAAAATATGCTCTGGTTTGACATTCCCTTACTTATTATGGCGTCCGGTGGTCACCTTATTTATTTATTTTTTGGTCAAGTGGCCTTAGGGCGTGCGCTAAGTAAGGCGTTTTTTATGCTACCCAGTTTGATGCTATTAGGTATTGAGCTGTCTATTAATAATGCCCGCGCAGGTGTTGAAGCTCTGTTGGGGCAACGAAGTGAGTTTGTTCGTACCCCCAAAAGTGGTGAATTAAAGAAAACGACACCGAAGTCTTCAAGCCCGAGCGGTATTGGTTTGGCTTTTTATCAGGCGGTAAATCCTAAAAGCATCGTATTTGAATGCTTGTTGGCTGTTATATATGGACTAGTTCTATTATGGGCGGTCACTAATCAGCAATGGTTTATGTTGCCTTTCGTTATGTTACTAGCGCTAGGCTTTATGCTGACAGCTATTGCGAGTTTTCGAGCGCAATACTCGGCTAAATCATGAAAACCCTAGCACTGCTAGTCAAAAGTAAAGTATTTCAGTCATTGCAATATGCACTGGGTTTGATGCTTGTGCTATTTGGCGCGGGTGTTAGCCACTTATTTAGTGATATGAAGCAATCGGGCAGTGATCTATTAGGCACGCTGACGGTATTACAGTTTAGCTGTATGGCGCTTGGCATGTTACTGGTTTGGTTGGTGCAAAAGCCTATCAATAAATTAAGCGAGGTAAAGTGGTTATTGTTCATTGCCATTTTAGCGCGCTTATTTTTGCTAGGCGTCGATCCCTATACCTCGAATGACGTAGATCGTTATTTATTTGATGGCAAAATAGCACTCACGGGATTAGATCCATATGTGGTTAATCACCAGCATCCACTGCTCGTTGAGCTGCGCCAAATATGGCAACCTCCCGCGGAACATGCGGCTTATAGCACTTTATATCCGCCACTTTCACTAGCGTTATTTGCAATAGCCGCTAGCACTGGACCTGAATATGCGCAATTAACCTGGCAACTAGTATTAACGCTAGTCAGTATTGCGACGTTGTTCGCTAGTATTTTTGTGTTACGTCATGCCAATAAATTACAACATTTACCGCTAGTCGCATTATCACCAATCTTAATATTAGAAAGTGGTTTGGGATTACATGTTGATGCCGTGACAGCATTAATCGTGGTGCTAGCAATTTTTGCATGGCAAAGGCAACGCATCGCTATTTGTGGAGTCCTTATTGGTCTAGGCGTTTTGGTAAAGATATTACCATTGATGTTACTACTGCCTTTGTTATTTGCATCGCGCAGTGTTAGAGGCGCTGTATTGTTATTGCTAAGCGCCGTACTCACTGTCGTTTTCGGTTACATGCTGACATTTGCCGTGGGGTTTGAGCCAATAGGTAGCATTGGTGTGTTTTTTGAAAAATGGCGCTTTGGCTCACCAATCTTTAGTGCCTTATTACCGGTATTCTCAAGTGATGAAATATTGATGTTGTGCATATCCCTAGTCGGTATCGCAGCGGTGAGCATTGCTTATGTGAGTTATCAAAAAAATACAGACCGTGGCACATTATTCACCTTACTACAACTTTCAGTCGCATTGCCATTGATAGTCAGTCCGGTGCTTTTCCCATGGTATCTCATGACGTTGGTTTTATTGCTGGCATTACAACCCAATGTTTATTTGATTCTTTGGCTGTGCTTGATGCCATTAACTTATGAAGTATTAGGTGCCTTTAATCATCAACAACTTTGGGCGCCTGCCGATTGGCCATTAGTGTGTCTAGGCTTGTTGTATGTCGTGGCGACATTGAGATTACTTAGCCAATTATGGAAAGTAAAACCACTCTTTGTTTCTATTGAAAAATAATTAATTGCGGGGTAATGATATGTTTAAGCAAATTAAGCAATACACACATTGGCTTCATGGCCAATGGCCAGCAGGCCAAGTTGAGCAATACCCTCTAATTGATGAAAATGGCCTAACCAATATTGACGGCTGTTACGTGGTTGGAGATCTAACCGGCATTCCTTTGTTAAAGTTCGCCTCACAAAGTGGTGCCAAAGCCGTGACTCACATGCATGCTGACTCGGCGTTTAAACAGCGACAAGTATCGAGCGAAGTGTTTGATCTGATCATTATTGGCGGCGGCATCAGTGGTTACGCGGCGGCGCTTGAAGCTAAGAAACAGCATTTAAGCTTTGTGCTAATTGAAGCTAATGCGCCATTCTCTACCATCGCGAATTTCCCTAAAGAAAAGGCTATATTTACCTATCCCAATGAGTTTACG
>SPKZ01020156.1_pt1 | contig 18753 bp, 8 predicted proteins | sample 2456571 | NCBI WGS metagenome assembly SPKZ01 (sample SAMN11192286, study PRJNA482655) | marine metagenome | biome: ENVO:00000447; feature: ENVO:00000244|ENVO:00000211|ENVO:00000569|ENVO:00002023; material: ENVO:00002151; isolation source: ocean water from marine abyssalpelagic zone ... | reverse complement strand
CAAATGCACCATCAAAAATATATTCGCCCCACGCTTGTTGTGCCATGATGCCGCGATAACTTGATAACAATGCGTCATCGTCACTGGCTGCTGTGATCATACCGGTATTATAAAAGCCATCACCAATTCTTACAAAACCACGCTCGGATTTGGCTTTACCCCAGTCAAACTTTACATTCGCGATAGGGAGTTTGCCGTAACCTGCGCTGTCATTACACTTGTATTGCCCCTTGCCTGGTTGGCCTCCCGACCAGAAACAATCTTCACTCATAAAGATTTTTTCACCGGCATTCCAGTTATGAGTACCGCCAGGATAATCGGATGATAGGTTAAACATATAGCTGTAACCAATGTTAAAATTAATTTTTACAGGGCTCGCACCGAGTCGTGTTTTACCTGTTCGATAGTATAAACCAACGGTTTGACCTAACTCATGTTGACGATCCATGCCATCAATGTTTTTATCTTTATCTTTAAAATATTTTTCCGTGGTTTTACCGTGGCTAAGTAAGACAGCTGAGACCTTAGAACCACTCATCAGATCATCAAAAGCCTGACCTATCGTAGAAGCATTAGCGCCGCTAGATACTGTTATGAGGCTTGCTACCGCAACGGGGAATAGCATTTTTCCCGGTTTAGAAAAACTACGTACATAATTTCCTATCTCGATAAACATTGTTTAATTATCTCCATTTACAACTCTAACAAGCACACTCAATATTGATTGGTCCGCCATGTGATTCTTTGATCTTATCGATTTATAGATATTATATAGTTGCTTTCATTTTCTTTCGTGCATCTGCTCACGAAACTAAAAAAAACATCTAATAATACAAAAGTAATAGATTGATCACTTAAAAAGTCATTTCAGTACGTATAATGAAGCCCATCGTAAGGTAGCCTGATGTTTTTAATTTATATCATTTAAGGTTGAACATTATATGAGGGAAGGACCATGGCTGTAGATAATGCCAATAAAAGAAGACAGAAGTTGTTATTTAATTTTGCTATATCCTCTGCACTATTAACGATGGCGAGTACAACATTTGTGCAAGCCGAAATAATGCAGAACGGCATGGGTGGTAAATTATCATCTCATTTTTTGAGTGCTGAAAATGCGGCATTAATGAATGCAATACAACCACGTATTTCAACAACGGCAGCCTCTGCAGCAAACGGCGGAGCTGATTCGACAGAAGTATATGTATTGAACCATTTGAAAGCACAGGCTATTGCGACAAGTAATACTGCATTAGTTGCGTTAATTACTGCCGCCGATACCGATGAAAAAGCGGCGCAATTAGCGGGTGAATTTACACCTGATCGCAGTGGTGCCAATATTTACAATGTGATGCTGGCACAAGAACTGTTTACTCAGTCAATTCGAAAACGTACTTCTGATTTTTTATTAGGTGATTCTGCTCGTTCTTCTATGTGGGCTTCTTATCTTGGTTCAAATAATACTTCGTATATTACCAATGATGGTATGAATCGTTACGATGGTTTTGATGCAAGTTCTTCTGGTTTTGTGGTTGGTTATGATCAAGTACTATCACAAAACAGCATTATGGGTGTGGCTTTTAGTCACCAAAAGAGTGATTCAGAAGGGCGTATGTATGATAACGAATTGCAAATTGAATCATATCAAGCCTCTCTGTATGGCACGCAAACGTGGCAAGACTATTACTTATCTGGGCGTGGTGTAATCGGTTGGAACGCTAATACTGGTGCCCGTAGTATCGGCGGTGAATTAGCAACTGGGCAAAAAACAGCAGCTCACTCTCGTTATAATAGTTATAACTTTGCTGCTGAAGTTGATCTTGTACGTCCATTCTATTGGGGGGATTTTTCTATTCTGCCTTTATTGTCTGCTGGTTATACCCATATAAGAGCGGAAGGTTATAAAGAAAATGGCAGTGGTTCGGCTGCCGCTCTTGCTTATGAACAGCAAAACTATCAAGAACTTACCTTGGGTTTAGGGTTGGAACTTGCGCATAGCTTATATACCAACGTTGGTGCGTTCCAAACGCGTGCTGGTATCCGATCTGATATCGAAGTGCTTGACATGGATTTAACCACTACGGCGACACTATTATCGGGTGGTGAAAGTTTTACTGTCGGTATTAATGAAAGTGAAGATATTCGTTATGAGTCTTATGTCGATCTTACTTGGGAAACCAATGGCAGTATGACATGGAGTCTCGGTGTGCAACGTAACTGGGATAGTTCGACAGAGACTAATGTGTTCTATGGTCGTGCTGTTTACTCTTTCTAATTGATGCTATTTATTTGGATTTAAATTAAATGAAATCAAAAAAATTAATTAGTCTGGCTATTGCTCTGGGGGCAACCGGACTAATGGGCTGTAATAATGATGTTGTACAGCTTGATTCACAATCATACCTGCAACCTGGCGGTATGATGTATTTCTTTGAGCAAGGAATGCCTTCAACTATTAGCCACTCAGCGAACAGCAAGATCGCAATATCTGGCGATTTCCGTAAAGATGGAACGCATAGCTTAGCTTGGCAACTACAACCTGATTCACAACTGACGTTTACTCAAGATGTCGGTTATAAACCTTTTGTTGCTAATGGTACTGACCAGGCAAAAAGTACGTTTATGACCTGGATATATAACGGTAAAGCGCAACCGCAAAAAATGACGTTTGCCTTTGGTACCGATGGTGAAGATCAAACTTGGTTTGATATTTCATTAGATTTTGATGGCTGGCGTCAGCTGATCATACCGTTCAAAGACATGCAAGGTGAAGCGGTAACTGGCATGAATTTCATGCAAGTGCGTACCTCACAAGCAGTGGCTGCAACAACGCTGTATTTTGATCAGATGATGCTGAGTATTCCTGTTGATCCACGCTGGCCAACCCGAGATGCTGTTGTGCCTTTTGTTAATTTAGCGGCAGACGTGGCCCCTAATCGACATTGGTTAGCACTGTATCGTTATAGCAACTTCTTAATGGGTACTGATGTTAGTTTATCTGCCACTGAATTAGATGATGTGGCTGTTAGTACCATCAGTGCCAAGTTAGATACGTTTGTGAGCCAAGATAAAGGTCGTATGAAAGGCATGACTCTGGCTGATATACGTTCTAAATATCAAACTTATGAGCTGATTGAACGAGATGATGTCGTTACCGGTAAACCACTCGATAACGGGAATCGCTTAAAGATCTTTTTAGATAAAGGGATCAATAAAGGTTTGCTTAATGATAGTGGTTTCGACACGGTTTTTGATGTTGTAAAACTGCGTGATTATGGCGATTTTATGTTTGTGATTGCTAAATTAATGCACACCGATATCTCTGCGGCAGACAAGCAAGAGTTAACAGATATGTATTTGTTATTAACGCGTTATGGGCTAACGCAAGGTTATGAGTCTGGCAGTGCTGTTGGTACTTCTCATCACTTTGGTTATACCTTACGCGCGCTGTTCCAAGCTCATTATTATAATCGTGGTCTATTAACGGACAGTGGTCTGGCGAAAGATGTGAGCGATATGATGGCGTGGTTTGCGGGTACTGGTCGTATTTATCGTCCCGAATCGGAAATGACCAACTTCAATGTTGACGTGATGAATACTCAGCTTCGAGGCATGCTGTACAGTATCTTGATGCAACCTGATACCAGCACGAAATCGGCTTGGTTAAACCAATTTAGTTTCTGGTTATCGCGCTCTATTAATAATTCAAAAGGGCTTGGTGGCGGCTTTAAACCGGATGGTTCAGTGTTCCATCATGCACAGCATTACCCTGCTTATGCTAAGGGGGCATTAAAAGGATTAACGCCTGTTGTTGAAGCGCTTAGTCGAACTTCCTATGCAATTAACCCACAAGCACATCAAATATTAAAAAATGCTGTCGCAATGACTGAGATCTACAGTAATGATGGCTTAATTTTAATGTCTGTGATTGGTCGACATCCAGATGGCAAGCAAGACATTGATCTAAAACCGTTCGAACATATGGCTATGGCTGGTTCTATTGATGGTAAAAATTCGATTGATACCGACATGGCACAAGCCTATTTAAGATTAGCTCCTGCGACGGATCAATTTTCGCGATATCTTGAGCTACAAGGACTGAGTGCAACTGCATCCCCAACGGGTAACTGGGCAATGAATTTTGCCAACCTTAGTATCCAACGCCGTGATGATTGGGTTGCTGCTGCTCGTGGCTTTAGCCGTTATCTTGTTAGTCATGAAAGTTATGCGAATGCTAACCGTTATGGTCGCTATATTAACTATGGTCAATTAGAAATTATGGATGCCGACGGTAAATCACGCAGCTTCAGCCATGATGGCTGGAACTGGAACCGTTGGCCTGGTACGACTGCGGTGCAATTACCCCTCCCTGAACTGGAATCTAAATTACTCAATGTTGATAAATTTAGTGGTTTAGAAGAGATGTTGATGTCGGAGCAAACTTATTCAGGCGCACTGAGTGACGGTGACAATGGAATGTTTGCAATGAAATTACAAGGTCATCCTAAATATGATGCTAGTTTTGCGGCGAATAAATCGGTGTTCTTTTTTGATAACCGTATTGTTGCATTAGGCAGTGGTATTCAGACTGACGATGCAGAACATCAGGTCGAAACAACTTTATTTCAACATGCGTTACGTCAGGACAGCGATCAGATGACGGTAAATGGACAAGTTGTGGACGCGGGTACATATACATATAAAACCACAGATAAGGGGATGCAGATATTATTAGATCCTGATAATAATGCTTACTTTGTTGGTGGTGATAGTGTCATTACTTTATCGGTTGCAGAGCAAGCGTCATTCAATCAAAAGAACAGTAAAGCAACACAAGGTAAGTTTGCGACAGCGGTGATAAACCATGGCATTAAACCAGTTGATGGCCGCTATGCATACTCGATATTGATTGATTCGAATGTACAAGACGCAGCCCAATTTGCTGAACAATTACAATCAACAATTGCCGCGCCGTTTGTGGTTGAGCAGCAAGATAATAATGCGCATATTGTGTGGGACCGAGCGTCCAATACACGTAGTTATGCTTTCTTTAATCCTGTGATGAACTTAGATGATCGCTTGATCGAAGCCGTTGATGCAGCATCGATGGTGATGACGAAACAGGATAATAAGCAACTGGTTATGCACATTGTTAATCCTGACCTTAACCTTTACCAAGGTCGAGATGACAGCCAATACGATGACAACGGCATTCAGAAAGAAGTCAGTATTTATTCACGCAATAGCTGGAAAGATAATGCTTCCGCTGAAATTGTTACCCAAGTTGTATTGAAAGGGCAATGGCGAGCCAGCGCGGTATTACCAAGTGCAGTGAAATTAAGCGCTAAAAAAGACGGTAATACCCTGTTGCAAGTCACCACGGTTCGCGCTGAAGGTATCAAGATTGAGTTAACTCAATATTAATTTTGGCGATTAGTTTGCACGATTAAGAGCCTGTTATAGATATTAACAGGCTACTGAAAAGGAATATGGCATGATTCATAATATCAACATGAATAAAAAGAAAGTATTAGCGGTCGCGATTTCGTTGTTGTTTACCCAAAATGCAATGGCAGAAACTAAGGCGGCTGTGGCGGCACCTGTAGCGCAAGAGCAAGAGGTAGTAGCTGACGTTAACCCTATGCAGGCGCAGATTGTCTCTTTTGAAGAAGCAACAATGCCTGATTATATTAGCGTATCGGAAACATCAATAATTAAGTTAACCAATAAACGTTTTATCAATGGTAAGCAGTCGTTAGAGTGGGACTGGCAGCCGGGTGATAGTTTAACAATTGACAAAACATTTTATTATTATACCCCACAAGAATCTTACCAGGCATACGGGCGTAAATCATGGAGTGTATTCTCGGGCTGGATTTACAATGAAAAAGTCAGTGATGGTAAGCTAAAATTCAAATTCGGCTCAGGCAGTGAATTTACCATGAAACTGAATTTTACTGGCTGGCGTTCACCGGGTCTCGCCTTTCACCGTGATATGCAAGGCATGACCTCGGCTGAAATGGAAGGCTTAACGTTAACAGTTGAAAACGCTTCTGAAGCCGGTACCATTTTTGTTGACCGTCTGATGGTCAGTATCGATGATTACCGTTATCAATGGTCTGATGATCATGTCAAAACCGCGGAAAATATACCGGAAATTGATTATGAGTTACCTGAGGAATTGCCAAAAGCAACCCCTGAAGAGCTAGCTTCGCTGGCGAAAGTGAAACAGGGTATGCTGGATTATTACCTGAAAGACTTCAAGGCAACCACAAAAGTCATTAAAAATATCCGTGAAAAATACCAATATTATAATCTGAACAAAGCAGCTGGGGTTATTAGCGGCCGACACCTAATTACCAAAAAACAGTTAACTATCTATCAGAAAGAATACCTGACAAAAGAAGATAAGCAGTTAGTGAATGACTATGCCATCTTGCGTCAATATGCTGAGTTGATGGAAAAAATTGCTCAAGTTTGGAATAACACCGATGATGCTAAAGTACGTCAAGAGATGCAAGCTAAGTATCTATTGATGTCAGAGCATCTGCTTGATCAAGGCTTTACACATGGTAGTGCATTGGTTGCAACCCACCACTGGGGTTATACTAGTCGCAGTTGGTACTCATCTATGCTACTGATGGAGCAACCGTTACGAGAAGCCAATTTATTAAAACCAATTCATGCTGCACTACTCTGGTATTCACGTGAGTTTAAAGATCGTGGTTTTGATATGCGCGTTGGTCCGAAAAGCTCGGATATGGATTATTACAATACGCTGGCTCTGGCTCACATTTCCATGTTACTACTGGAGGAGGGGGAAGATCGCCAGGTTGCTTTGATGCATAAATTTGGTAATTTCATCTCCGGTAATATGGCGCAAACACCGATAGGTTACGGAGATGGTTTTCGCCCTGATGGTACCGCCTTTAGACATAAGGGTAATTACCCTGCTTACTCCTTTGCTGCATTCGGCTCGGCAGCCCACGTCGCTTATCTACTAAGTGACACCCCGTTTGAATTGAGTGAAGGGGCGCGTCAGTACCTGAAAAAAGTAATGCTGGCAGCACGCATTTACAGTAATCCCCACCCAGGTGTTGGCACTAACGGTCGTCGTCCTTTTTTCAGTACGTCCTTAAATAAGGTCACTAATGGCTATCGCTGGTTAGCACTAGCCGGTGTTGATGATACTGGTATCGATAAAGAGTTAGCGCAAGCTTACCTACGTTTAGTCGCCGAACAGCCGAAGCGTAAATCAGGCAGCCTAGCGAATAACTATACCGCAGAAGCACATCCACAAGGGGCATATACCTTTAACTATGCCGCGATGGGGATTTATCGCCATGGTGAAAAAATGGTGACTATGAAAGGTTGGAACCGTTACGTATGGTCGTCAGAAATTTATAATAATGCTAACCGTTATGGTCGTTACCAAAGTCATGGTTCGGTGCAAATCCAAAAATGGGGTGATGACAAAAAGTTCGGCTATGATCAAAACGGTTGGGATTGGAACCGGATGCCGGGGGCCACAACCATTCATTTACCATGGGAGCAATTAGATTCACCACGTAAACATACCCTCATGTTAGTGAATGAATCACGTTTTAGTGGTGCGACAGATTTGGACGGTAAATACGGTGCATTTGGTTTTACCTTAGAAAACCCAACGAAGTGGCCTGACTTTATCGATCCTAGCTTTACGGCGAAAAAATCAGTATTCAGCTTTGAAAACCGTATGGTATTAGTGGGATCAAATATCAGCAACAGTAATAGTGAATTTCCAACGGAAACCACTCTGTTCCAGTACGGTTTAACCGATAAAACGCAACCACTATGGGTCAATGGACAATTAATTACTGAATTCCCATATGAAGCACAATTACACCAAGGTGATTGGTTAATTGACGGTATGGGTAATGGTTATTATGTCGTGAAAGGTGGTGATGTAAATGTACGTCGTCAGCATCAAGAGTCGCGTAATAATATAACCAAAGAAGCAACCTTTGGTAACTTTGCGTCAGCTTGGGTTGATCACGGTAAAGCGCCGAGTGGTGTTGAATATGAATATATCATTGACCTTGATGCAACACCTGAGTCTATGGCCCAGCTTGCAGAGCAAATGAAAGATGTTGAAACTCGTCCTTACGAGATCATTCGTCAAGACTCTGCCGCGCATATTGTGCGTGATAAAGCCACGGGTGTGACGGGTTATACGGCGTTTACTTTTATGCGCTCGTCAGATGAATATGTGCGTTCTATCAGTACTTCGGCTGTGGTTATGGTGAAAGGAGACGGCGATAAGCTGGCGATGAGTGTAGCAAATCCAGATTTAAATATGGAAAATAACACTTTAAGTCAAGCTGTTCCAGTTTCTGTGACCTTAAAAGGTGGGTGGCAACTGGCAGAAAATAACGATAACGTGAGTGTGGTTCGTAAAGGCTCAAAAACGGTTGTAACTGTTAATTGTAAAGATGGTATTCCGGTACAAATACAACTTAATAAAGTCTAATTTAAGTGGAATAATCATATTAATTTAAGCACCTCAATGGAGGTGCTTTTTTATTTGTTGATCTCTATCTACCTTTTGAATTCTTTCATACTCTAGTTCACAAAAATAAAAGTGAAAACTTAAGAAGGTGATTGAAAAGGGTTAAACTGATTGTTGAAAGCATTAAGCAAGAAAATGAAAGTCTTTGCAAGTTTATTTGGTAGATTGCATATCTTGAGTGGACGAGTGGGTAATATCTTAATCGTCAACAATAATTCTGAAAGAGTAGAGATAATATGAATTATAAATACAGTACATTGGCGCTAGCCGTTGTAGCCCTCCTTACTGGTTGTGGCGCAGAAGATAATAAAAGTATTGGTGACGATAACAACATTTACCCACCAATTGTGAAAGGTGACGTGACGATCCCGGCATTGCACGTTGGCTTGACTGCACAGGGCGCATATCAATATTTCGATCCAAATCCAGCGGCACGCCCAGAAGGCAACAGTAAATATAGTTGGCGTGATGCTAATGAAGCAGAGTTAAGCAGCAAAAAAACGCTGGAGTTAACTTATGACCTATTAGGTGACATGGTTGAGTTTTGTGTTACGCCAGTGGCGCAAGGTACGAACACAACGGTTGGTGACGATGTATGTAGTAGCCCACGAGAGGTATTAGAACCACTTGGTGAAAAACCTGTTGCTGAAAATGTGCAACTAGATAATACGACGCCGCAAGTTGGTGACACACTAACGGGCAGCTATGATTATGCACATCCAGATAATACGGAAGGAAAAACGAGCTTTGCTTGGTATGCTGACGATATTCAAATTGCTGGTGCAGATGTTAAAACACTAGAATTGCTTTCTAGCCAGACTGAGAATAAAAAGGTTAAATTCTGTGTAACACCTGAAACAAAAGCTGCAACCCCTGTTCGTGGTGAAGAAACATGTTCTCTAGCGACTGATAATGTTGCGCCCATTGCTGGCTCAGCTCCGGAAGCTGACAACACAGCCATTGTTGGCGAAGGTTTTGTAGGGGCTGTATTAACCGGTAATTATGATTTTGTAGATGCTGATGACGACTTGGAAGGCTCATCGAAACTTGTATGGGAACGTGATGGTGTTGCAATTACAGACGCCACTGCTACCACATACACAGCTGTGGATGCGGATGAAAATAAGAATGTAACCTTCTGTGTTACGCCTATCTCTGCGACGGGTAACCCAACGGATGGTATTGAGGCTTGTTCTACGCCATTATCTATTGTTAAAAAATCTGAAGACGCACCTGTTGCAGCTGATGTGTTAGCTAATGTTCAACCTGGTGGTAGTGGTATTGCAGAAGCGGGTGAAGTTTTAGTTAGTCAGTATACTTTTCAGCATGCAGATGCAACTGAAGGTGACTCTGCTGGTAGTTGGGTTGTCGGTGGTGTAAACCAACAGAGTTGTACAGTTGCGCAAGGCTGTGAATACCCGTTAACTCAAGCGGATGTAGGTAAAGTTATTAGCTTCTGTGTTACTCCGGAAACACAATTAGGCACTCCAGGTACAAAAGCGTGCTCTACTGATGTAACCGCTATGGGGATCCAATTAAGTGGTGTTCTTGAGTATGACAACACATTAGTTGCTGTCGTTCATGGATACGATGGTGATGTGAGTACCGTAGGTCATTGGATGGTGGATAGCGCTGACCAAACTGGCCCTGCTGGTGACTTGACCCCAACATTACAAGCGACAGGTACAACATATACGATTGGTAACCGTGCCGCAGTTACTACTGATAGTAATGCTAATGTAATCATTGATGATTATGATTGGATTGCTGATGGGACCGTTGTGGTCGATGCTCGTAATTTTGTGGGTAAATCAGTGCAGTTCTGTTTAGACACTGTTTCATATGGTGAAAAATGTGTTTTAGCAGCCGATTTCGCTGATGTTACAGGCGGTTTATACTTTGATGCTAAAGATAAAACTAAACGCGCGATTGAACCCATACGTCAAGTTGCATTCGGTACGTTTGTTTATCACCGTCCATTGACTGTTGCTGAAGCAGCGTTAAAAGCAGATGCTGGCTTTGGTGCGGATATGCCCAATGCATCAGAAACACTTACCGCTAATGGCCTTGATTGGGCTAAGTTCGCACAGATTGTTGGAGGTGAAAAACCTGCTTTGAATGCCTGCCGTAATTTATATACAACAGCTGGCGATTGGCATCTACCTATGAGCCAATTCTCGGCAGGTAAATATGTTCCTAACCTGTATATTACGGAAGGCAATAATCCCCCAACGGGTAGTGCTGACTCTATGATTAAATTAACTAAAGCTTTAGTTTCTGATGCCGGTGATTCTGCGTACGGAATTTCACCTGTATATGGCTGGCCTATTGGTGGCGCAGATAAAATACCTTACGGTAGTGCATCACGTTTAGCTGCTGATGGTAATTTTAATGTAGTACGTTTCTATTCAAATGGTGGTTCAGCAAATAATTATGCTGAAACACAAGCACCATTGATTAGCTGTGTAAAATCCTAGAATTTACGCCGATTATAAAGTTAGACACCAACCTTAATGGTTGGTGTCTTTGTTTGTAAGTTGCTTATAAATAAATAAGTAATTACTTCATTTTTACTATCGTGGTAGTTTGAATTGTTTAGGTATAAAAAAAGCCCTGTCAGCATGCACTGACAGGGCTTAAATGGTATAATTTATATTCGGTTATGAATGACCAATCTTATCTTCCGCGGCTAATTTGGCTTTTTTCTCAGCCAAGTAAGCTTCCAGTGAACAGTCATCGCCGTGATTCGGATAACCTGGTTTATGCTCACGCCATTGTGGATCAACCTTCACTGCTTGGGTTTTAAATGGGTCAATGTATTCGTGGGTATAATTAATAAACTTCTCACGGTATTCAGCGAGTAGGGCACTGTGTGCAGGATCGTTGGCTAAGTTTTGACGTTCACCCGGATCATTGCTCAAGTCAAATAACTCTTCAGCGCCGTCTTCTTGATAAACGGTGTATTTATGAGTCTTAGTGCGGTACATACGTGATGGTTCGATGGTAGTTTCACGACTAGTATACCATTGGCTTACCACCGCATCACGCCAGTCACTTGGGGTTTCACCTGCAACCAGTGGCAATACGCTGCGGCCATATAAGTTTGCCGGCGCTTCGATACCGGCATAATCACATAATGTCGGCAGAAGATCACACAGTGAAACCAGATCGCTGTTTTCGCCACCCCTCGGAATACCAGGGCCTGTCATCACAAATGGGACATTGGTGGCTTCTTCATAGAAAAAATTCATCTTGGTGACTTGTCTGTGGCTGCCCATGGCATCACCATGATCACTGAAGAATACGATCAGGGTGTTATCGGCTGCGTCAGACTTGGCTAAGGCGTTAAGTACCTTAGTGATACTGTCATCGGCCATGTTGGTGTAATGGTAATAAGCAGCAAGATACTGGCGATAGTTCATATCATTCCAGTGTGATGCCTGGTGCATACGGTGATGACCACAGCACAGATATTGAATTGATTTTGGACGGTTGGTGATATTGTCCAGATTTTCGAAATTATTACGCAATGGTGGCAGTGGACCGATACCAGGGATGTCACCGTGCTCACCAGCAAATGCCCCCACCCAGCCACAGATATTGTGTGGGTTGTTAAAGTCGACCGCCATAATGAAAGGTTTATCGTGTTTTTTCGCTAAGAACTCGACACTTTTTTGTTCTGCGTATATATCTTCACGCGAATCATAATTCACCGGAAAAGCATCGGGTGCATCCATCTCTATTTCGATCTGTTCGGCGCAATCAAAGCCTTTTAATGAACCGAAATCATGCTGTTTACCAAAGTGCACGGCGTCATAACCCGCATCGCTAAATAGTTGGCCTAGGGTCGGCATTGTCGATGGAATGTTGGGACTATTATTACCGTGTACGCCATTTTGATGGGGCAGGCGGCCAGTCCAGAATGATGCGCGAGAAGGCCCACACAGTGGATACGCAGTATAAGCTGAATTAAACTTAGTTCCCTTGGCGATCAGGTTATCAATCGAAGGGGTTTTTACCTCTTTATTACCATAGCCACCAATACCATGACGGGAAAGTTGGTCAGCAGTAATAAGCAGAATATTTCTTACTTCACCTTTCGGTGGTATCGCAGAAGCGGCGTTAACGGCATTGCTGGTTAACAAGGTTGACGCTGCCGTTGTTGCTGCTGCACCAGCAACACCTTTCATGAAACTACGTCTAGAGATAGACATTAGAACCTCACTTAAATTTGGCTATAGTTATATGTTAGTTATTTTAATTGGTAAACTTTAAAGTCATCGGCGCGTAAATGGCTCTTCCAAGTACGGAAGCCAAACATGCCTGATTTAAATTGGTCATTGTCGTGGATCTGATAAAGTAAATTGTTGTTGCTGTAGATCAGCGTCACATCGTCTAAGCTGACAATTTTAATATTGGTTGCTTCATTCGGCACATTCATGAATTGCTTATCTTTGACGTCATATTCAGGCAGTAATGGGCGAGTACCATCACCTGGGTAACGACGATAACGGGTGGTGGCATTTTCATTAGCGCCGTAGCCGATATAATACAATTGCATTGGGTCGTACTTGCGCATATCACCACCGCGCCAAGTTGACTTAGCAAAGAAGTCACTGCTGCCAGGCTCTGACGCCATCCAGAAGAAGTTTAAATCGGTGCCACGATCATTCGGGCCGCCATTAACCACAACGGTACCGTTAAATTCAATCACTGATGGCGTGGTTACTGGATGTTTAAACCATACCGTGACGCCCGCTGCATCATCCATATCTAATGCTTCATCGATGATGGTAACTTGGGTTTTATCGGTTTTTTCTACCACCCATTGCTGCATATCCTGATCAAAGTCATCGCTGTAAAGTAGGGTGCCTTGTTCAGAGATTAATTGGTTAGGATCTAGGTCTTGGTAATAATTATTGGTGGGTTCGATACTTTCGGATAAGCTGCACCCAGATAAGGCTAATAAGCCGGTTAGTGCAAGAGGCGTTAAATTATTCATAGTGTGTGCTTCTAGTTAGAGTGGCGTTAGAACGCGTTGATCTACTCAGTACCACGCCTGATATATGCATTGAGCACTGAGTAGAGTTGAGTGTTATTAGGTATACGCGTTCAATACGTTTTCAGGCACTTCGGTCGGACGCCAAGGATCACCAGTGTGCTCTAGCCAAGGCATTAATTCTTTGACGATAAGCTGGTGGATAAGCTCGTCATTACCTTCAGCAATATTACTCATTTGGTAAGGGTCGTTTTGATTGTCATGCAGAGTGTAAGCCAAAGGTTTAGCAATGCGACGATCAACAACTAAAGTGTAGCGGTCCGTTCTTACCCCACGGCGACCATAAGATTGCGCGCCGTATGGCATAAAGGTATAGAATTGTGATGTCGGCTCTTTATCACCTTTGATACCGCGTACGGTATTGGCAAAGTTGGTACCTTCAACAGTGTCTGGGATCAAATCTTCCATACCCAGCAGGCCAAGCATAGTCGGGTAGATATCAGGTGCTGAGAATAAAAGATCACTGTCTTGCGCTGCCAGTGTACCTGGCCAGCGGAAGATCATTGGGATACGCATGGCTTCTTCATAGTGCACATTTTTGGTTGGTTTACCGTTTGAACCCATGCAACAGCCGTGATCAGAGAAGAATACCACCAGAGTATCTTCAGCCAGTTGCAGACGATCGAGTTCATCGATAATACGACCAAATTGTTCATCAACCCCATTGATCATAGCCATGTATTCTTTAAAGAATTTAGGCCCATAACCTTCGGTATACTCTTTGTCCCATTGTACGTTGGGACGTTTATTCAGACTTTCAGAGGTTTCATCTTTATATCGGTCTAGATATTTTTGTGGTACTTGATCATACGGAGAATGCGGTGGATTCATCGATACCACTAGACTGAATGGTTGATCATCCTTACGGTATTTACCATCTTCATTACGGAGGTATTTAATGGCAATATCAGCTTCATGCTCTGGACTCCACTGGTTGATTTTTAGTGGTTTATCACGTGGTGTATCATTGGTCCAATAGATTGGATTCATGTGTAAATCATAAGTACCGTATGCATACCAGAAATCAAAGCCGTGGCGACGATCTGGTGGTGTCCAATCGTTCCAATACCTGCCTTCCATTGGATTGTTATAACTTGGTACAAATGGTGCGTGTGGTGCATCCAGATGCCACTTACCAATATAACCCATGCTATAACCTTGCTCTTTCATGATTCCAGACCAAGTTAATGCATTACGGTTAAGTTCAATACCAAAATCACTGCCACCGAATTTACCTGGCATAGGTGTATGACTGTTACCTTGAATACCGCTGCGGTACGGGTACTGTCCCGTCATTAACATGCCGCGAAATGGGGTACATAATGGGAAGTTAGATACAGCCTGTTTTAAATGCACGCCTTCTTTGGCAAATTTGTTGATATTTGGCGTATGCGATGGATCTTGATTCATAAATTCCATTGCTTGAGTACGCAGTTCATCAGGGAAAACAATCAACAAGTTTGGCTTTTTAGTTGGTGCTGATTTTGCTGTTATCGCGTTATTTGAGGTAAAAGGACTGCACCCTGCGGTAGCTGCGGCGGCGGCACCAGCACCAGTAACTGCAATTCCTTTCAGTAAATCGCGGCGTGAAATAGGCATTACTAGCCTCCTTAATGAGGTATTAATTTTTGAATTTCATTTTCAAACTGTCACTTTCGTATAGTGTCATCTTACCATTTACGTAAGGAAACGAAAGTTGGTAGTCCGGATTCAGATCACAAAAGAAATAATATAGAAGTAATCGGCAGAAAATTGTTTAATTTTGTGACTTGGTAGCAAGGGCGAGGAGTCTTACTACCAAGTATTGTTGGACTATGGCTTAAGTCTTAATGCCATAATCAGACCAAGGAAAGCTAATAAGCTGAAGTCGAATGAGCCACCGCTGTTTTTTGGTGGTTCAGCTGGTGGGTCGACAGGCACAACGGGTGGTTGCACTGGCGGCTCCACAGGTTTTTCAGCATCAAGTGGCGATAGGATGACATTGACCGATTGCCCAAATAAGCTTTTTGCTGTGATGATCGTGCTGTTGTCAGTATGAGTGAACGGCACGCTATCGGTTTGCCAGATACCTTTTACTTCAACCGTCACTGGAATTGCTTTTATTGGCTGCTCGTTGTTGGTGAGGTTGAGTTCAGGTGCCGTGATACTTAAGTCTATTTGCGCAGAACTGACTTTCGCTAATACCAATGCCGTTGTATCGATATCTGTTATTGGTCCTTGGTTAAAGGTACTCGCAATATAACTTGTATAACCATATAAATTATCAGCTTTACTCCAGACTACTTGCTTGTCTAGGTCTTCGGTTAAGACTTTAAATAGTGGTCCGTTCTGCACCTCTTGCGCTAATGCAGTCATTTGTTGCGGTGTGGCTTGCATCATCATGATGTATTCATAACGGGCTTTATCTGGCGCAGTGCCGTGATCTATCCAAGCGGAGGAGAATAGCCCTGAAGTATCGGCTTTAGTTCTATTATGCTTAGAAGTTTGCACTGCTCGTTGTATTTTAACTTTTGGTACATTAATTAAATAATAGCCGACTCCGTTATCATCAATCAGCCAATCACCTGAGCTGATAACCTGGCTGTAGTTATCTTGGGTAATGTGCTGATTGTTGATCCACAGACCTTGTGACTTACTGGTAATAGCCAGTTGAAACAGGGTTGTTTCTGTGTCGTTGCTAGCATCGGTGTTGCTGATGTTATTACCTGTTAAGTACAATTTATCTCCGATAGTGAGCACTTGCTTATATGCCACAAAACTCGATTCAAAATTGGTGATGTTACTCGGTGCTTTATGTTTGAAGGTAAACAAACTGTATTTGTCTTGCAGTGATACTGAGCCACTGATGCCTTCTTCAGAACGCACCATCACCGTTGATGTTTTTGGACTTTCCAGCAGGTCTAACGGTAAATGGATACTCGTAGTCCCTGGGTTGCGGTTCCAGTCCCAGCCATTTTGCTGGTAACCAAGTGCTTCCGAATCTTTGCCATTTGGTATTACATGAACACTGCCGTGGCTTTGATAACGACCAAAGCGGTTATCCTTGGTATAGATCTCTGCTGACCAGACATCTTTGTTATAACCCTTGAGCATCGCCATACGATCGCCACTGCGGTGAATGGTAAATGCCCCCCCGTTATAGCTCCAGCTGCCTTGCGGTAATACCGCAGGTTTGATCGCTTTATTAAAAATATTGACACTATCTTGTTCGCTTTTACCGGTCACTTGTAGATAAATTGCGGCGAGTTCTTCATCAACAGTTGGGTAACTGAGGGCTAACCATTTAATTGCGTCATCATAAGTGCTAACACTGAGCGTAGTAAAGGGGTGGCGCCCAGCAACGCCCAGTGGCACCACTGGATTGGTGTAGTTCCAACCTGCTGTCATTACTAACTTTAATTTATCCATGCCCGCTTTATCGATACTAAATTGCGTATTTTTTAGCATGTAAACCACATGCCCGGCATTTTGGAATGCGGGAAAGGCGTAACCTGGGTAGTGACCGTGGTGACGAAAGGCGGTGCCGTCCGGACGGAAACCGTCATTGGTACCTGGTGGCGTCTGTGCTAATGCGCCAGAAAAGAAAGCAGAAAATTTATTTAACAATGCTATACGTTCTTTGTCATCTGGATTTAGTAACAATAATGCTAAATGTTGGCGAGATAAGGTATTAAAATAATCCAAGTTAGAGCTGGTGGCACTGAGTTGCATATCAAAACTTGCTTTGAACTCACGTGAAAACCACAGTAGTGCTTTGTAGACCGGATCAAGTAATTGATTATCTGTTAAAGTCTGCTCCATCATCAGTGCTGAGATATACCACCAACGGCTTGAATAACCCCAGTGGTGTGTTGTCACTAATGAACTGCCATCGGCAAAACCTTGATCGAGCAGGTGCTCAGTCATTAACTGGTACATTTCACTAAGACGTACTTTATTACCTGCATACTTAGGATGGTGGTAAGCCTTGGCGATATCGAGCATTAATTTGCTGTATCCTGCCGTTTTATCCCCTTTGCCATCATTGTCACCTAATATGGCATATTCATCAAAAGCGACTTTATCTGCAGCAGATAGATTGTTTGGCTGATAAATGACTTGCTGCTTATCTGTGAGTAAATGACGACCACGAATAACACCATCGTTGTCTTTTGTTATTTGAAAGCCTGCAAAGCTATTTTCAAGGGCGCTCATCGAACCTGGAGCACCAGCAAACTCGGTGATAATGGTCTGTTTGATTAACTCGGCGTCATTGAGTTCTGCTTGAGAAGGCTCTGGTAAATTTTCTGGTAAATTAAAATCAATTGCGGGTTCGGTAATACGTGTTGATACTTGATTGTCAGACCATTGGTAGCGGTAATCATCCACCGATACCATGATGCGGTCGAGATACAAGGCGCCGGTTGTCATCCCTGCTTTAGTTGGGGATATGAATGTAATGCGAGATAGTTCGGTTGTATTTTTAAAGTGTTCATTCAAATCGAGATTTAACGATACGCCGATGGCACGCCAGCCAGTGAAGTTTAATTGCACTGGAAAGTCAGTGGTTGTTTTTGTTATGTCATCAGTGAGTTGTACTGTTAATGCTGCGTCGATGGCTTTCTCATTATATAACCAGAATGATAATACCTGGGTCGCATTACGGACATAGGCATCAGTGGCCTGTTTGTCGGTGAGGCGTTGAACAGCCAGGTTATCCAGCGTTAATTCAGAGTTCGGTTGCTGCCATTGCCAATACAGAGATTGCTCACCAAGTACAGCGCGTTTTGTTGAGCGTTCGACTTGTTCACCTAATACCCAGCTTGGTTTCTGAGCTTCTTCAAAACTGAATATGTCGGCAGTTAAATTATTGGCCTGACTAATCGTTGGTAATAGAATGCTAAGTAATAAAATAGATTTTGTTATTACTTTATTCGCATGGTTACTGAGTGATTGCATAAACTTTTCCGGCATATTGCAGTGAAATACAAATGAAGACAAATGAAGTTTTAATTTATCTTTAATCTTCGAGTTCTTTCATTGTAAGTTAATTAGTGATACTCGGATATGCGGCTTTTAACTTTTATATTTAATTTGTGATAGAGGTTATATTAATTAAAGCCCTTGTTTATAAGGGGTTGTTTTTGTTTTAATGTTTTTTTGTAAT